>VMBT01000675.1_pt1 | contig 20520 bp, 16 predicted proteins | sample 4404301 | NCBI WGS metagenome assembly VMBT01 (sample SAMN12238535, study PRJNA552566) | marine metagenome | isolation source: Coastal seawater | place: USA: coastal Georgia, Sapelo Island | collected 2008-08/2009-08
CGCTGCTCTTGCTGATGCTCCCTTTGCCATTTGTAACGACTCCGTCTTTATCGGGGGCTGCCCCGTTTGCGAGCCGTGCGACTTTCATGCAGTATATGAACGAGACGCTATAACCATTCTTCGGAAAACAGGTGTTGCGTGATGTTGAATACTGAAATGTCTTGGGGTATTCATGGGTTTGCATAGTGTATCATGGAGCGTCAATGTAAGTGCAATAGACCAAATGAAATTAATCGAAGACTCATTGAAATGGATTGCTGGTGAAAAATCATCCTTAGAAATAACAAAAGATAAATCATTTCATGGCGCCAAACAATATTACATCGAAGCAAAAAACAATAACAAAAAAGACTCACAAAAATCACTAGAAAGATTAGGTGAAGAAGTTTTGAGAGAGATTCTCGAGTTAGGAGTTCAGACAAGAGTTGATGATAACAAACTTTTCCACATAAGACTGGAACTTAGTGGACTCGTGAGAGGTGAAGTTTCTTTAGCTAATGAAAAAACAGTTTCTTCTACAGTTAAAGGCAAATTCAAAATTGAATCATATCCAGGAGACTCAACTATCGAAGTAATTTCAAATCTGATTGAAGAGTTTATTGACTCCGCAAAATAAATACAATTATTATTTGATTGATACAAGTATTCTTATGTGTTACTTCACACGAAGTTACATGACCCACGTAGTTACAGAAGCTTGTGTCGGACACAAATATCAAGATTGTGTTGCAGTATGCCCCGTTGAAGCATTCAGAGAGCATGAAACTTATCTTGTAATTGATCCAGATGAGTGCATAGATTGTGCAGCTTGCATACCAGAATGTCCGGTTGAAGCGATTTTTGCAGATACTGATTTACCAGATGAGATGGAACATTGGTTAGAAAAGAATGAAAATGAAGCTCCAGACCTTCCAGTAGCCGAAGGAGATTCTCCAGTTTTAGCTTAATTCTATCTTTTGAATTTAACATTTTATGAACATAAGTTCATCAATGATAACCATGACCAATGGTCATGAGTGGAAGGTTCAACTTTACTGATATGAGACATGGCACATCTTTGCTAAAGAGAGGATTTGCCAAAATGCAGGAAGGAGGAGTAATCATGGATGTCGTGACTCCTGAAGAAGCCCATATTGCTGAAGATGCTGGTGCAGTTTCTGTCATGGCGTTAGAAAGAGTTCCGGCCGATATTAGAGCCCAGGGGGGTGTTGCAAGAATGAGTCATCCAGACATGATAAAAGAAATTATTGAAACTACCAGCATCCCTGTAATGGCTAAGGCAAGAATCGGTCATGATGACGAAGCCAAAGTTCTTCAATCCCTTGGAGTAGATATGATAGATGAATCTGAAGTTTTAACGCCAGCAGATCCTTTTTATCATATTTCAAAAAATGATTTTACTATACCATTTGTATGCGGATGCACAAATCTTGGCGAGGCTGTCAGAAGAGTTACCGAAGGTGCTGCCATGATTCGGACGAAGGGAGAGGCTGGTACAGGAAATGTAGTCAGCGCTGTTCAACATGCTAGACTCCTCAAAGATGAAATTTATCATGCTAAGAATACTGATTCAAATGGAATTGAAAATATGATTGATGTAATCATGAGAGGTTTCAATAGGATTCCTAATGCATCTGAATTCGACATTTCAATAACAAAAACACCATTTGGAAGTACCGAAGAACTGAGAAAAAATGTCAAATCAATATTACAAGAAGTAACAGAAATGGAAAGATTACCTGTTGTTACATTCTCTGCAGGAGGTATTGCTACACCGGCAGATGCAGCATTGATGATGAATCATGGTATGGATGGAGTTTTCGTTGGTTCAGGAATCTTCAAGAGTTCTGACCCAGTAACTACTGCAGAGGCGATAGTTCTTGCTACGCATAGATTTGAAGATCCTAATTCAGTAGCAGAAGCTTGTAAGATGATTGGCGAACCGATGCCAGGACTAGAAATTGAAACTCTTGATGTTAGAATGGAAAATAGAGGATGGTAATTACTTCCTTCCACGCGTAGTACCTAATTTTCTAGAATGCTTTTTTCCTTTTATTGATTTAGAACCCGGTGTTTTTGAATCACCAGTCAAAGCCCCGCCCAACGTCAATGAACCACTATTAATCAATTGAGATGCTAAAGAATCAGCCATCACCTCATCTTCACTCGGCAACTTAAGAGCATCTTTTACAGATTGATTATGATCTTTTATAACCTTCAAACGTTCTTCCTCAGCTGCTTTCATTTCATCTCTGATTTCATTTACTTGGCTAATCAATTCTTTCATATTTTCATGAACTTCATTAGCAGATTCTCTATTTGCCAAATAGGATAAATGATATCTATCAGCCTCCGCTCGTAAAAAATCCCTTTCTGCAAGCATTGGTTTTACATCTTCCCAGATTAAATCTGCTTGCTTATGAAAATCAATCATTTCTTGATGTGCTTTATCAGCTTCAGATTTTAATAGTTTAATGGAACCATCCATATCTCCGATATCAATATTTATTGCTTCAAAATCTTTTACAGCAGGCATCAATTTGTTTCTTTTAGCTATGAGTATTTTTAATTTCTTCAGTAATTTATTCTCAGTTTCTAGAATTAATCTACCATCTGTCATCATCGTGTTCTCTATTTTTTCTATCTCATTGATTGTTTCTGACAATTCGATAACTACTGACTTTGTACCTTTAGCCTCATCTTTTCGACCTCTATTTTGGTTAATTAGTTCTCTAATTTGTTTTTGAATTTCATCTCTTCTGGCTCTACAGAGTTGTGCTTGATCTCTTACTTTCTTTTGCTCTTCTAATTTTTCTTTTATAGAATCGCGAATTTCTTTGCTCTGTTCCTGTAAAGCATTCCTTGAATCAGCTGCTCTACGCGCATCTTCATTAAATGAATTTCTTTGTTCTTTCATTCTACGAATCTTAGTTTCCATGGCATGCAATCTTGTTCTAAGGTCATCCTCAGGCTTCTGCTGCTCATCTTTCACATAACGCCGAGACAGGAACCCTTCTTCAATGAAACTACTCAATTCATAGACCTAATAATGATGTGAAAAGAGGTAATATAGGTGAAACAATTGCTATTCCCGCACCTACTAGGAAGATTGCACCAATTGAGATACGAAGTCTAGTAAATAAATCAGCTCTATTTTGTACGGTTAAAACTCTGCCACTAAGGAGATTTCCATCTTCGTCTTCCAGTCTAATAGTCACAGTAGCTTCACCGGTTTCTTCCGGAAGTAAACTCTGCCATACAATTTCAGTTGATTTAATAATTTGTGGTAACTTCTGGACAAACGAATTGTTTTCAATTTCATCCAATAATCCACTACATGAATTTACCTTTAATTTGTAAACACACTCCGAAGGACGAAAATCTGGAGTTTGAATTTTAAGAATTAAATTTATTGGCTCGGGACCCTTATTCAGCACATAAGCGAATAAATTTGCTTGTCCAACTACTAGATTCTCCATATCAACATCAAACCAAATATCATGATTTAAGCCAGTATCAAGTTTCATTCGTAATCTGTCATGAAGCCTAAAAAATGAAGCACATCTATCTCTGGCTCTAATAATAAGACGTTCCCAAGTTTCTTCACCGAGTTCGGGATGACGAAATAGTTCATCTATTGATTCGAGAGGCATCATTAATCCTAGTTCAGAACGGAAATCTTCTTCATCCAAATATCCCGCTCTCCTTAAGTGTAGTAAATGGAGGAGTTTTTCTTGTAATTCAGAAATATTATTACCAATATTTACAGAGTGTTGAATAGAACGTAAATATTCAGAAATTCTGACTGAAAGAAGAGGGTCTACATGCGCACTAATTACATCACTGAAAGGTCTTTTTAGTAACGCAGGATGTATTGGGGGAGAAAAGGAATCTAACATCCCCCAAGTTTCGCATGTATTAAATCTTGAACGGTTGGAAACCATATGAACCCCGTGTCCTGACAAGAGAAAACCCGTTGAAAATGATAGAAGTACGGAATTTCCACTGACAAAGTCTGAAAATTGTAAACTAGAAAAAAGGAAGATTCCAGATAAAAACATGAGAAATGTAGTTGCTATTACCTGTCTAAATGACCCCTCGATTGTTTCTTTCATTTCAGCATAACCATGTGCGCTCTTGAAAGTAAGACCTGTTTTGGTAAGATATTCTGATTGTAGATTGAATATTCTCCTAGTTAACGATAATAGTAGCAAAAGTAAACCAAGAAGACCTAAATCAGCAACTATAAAGAAAAAAGCTAGATAATACAGGCCTACTTCAATAGTAATATCAAAAGGAATTACTGGAAGGACATGATTCACCCACCAATCTGGTTCGGAACCTGTGAATGATTCTGCAAAACCATACAAGATAATTACTAGTATCGGGATAATTAGCACGAATCTTGCTCCTCTGCTGATGAACAAAAGATCCAATTTGACAAGATTCCTTTCATACTCTTGTAACCTTTCAATATTCTCTAAATCATGGTTCTTATGATTAATATTTTCTCCTTCGGAATTGAAAGTGGGGGCTGAAGGAACAACGGAACCCTCATCATAAAGACTTTCGTAATCATCTACAACATCCATAATTATCCCTATTCTACTCTAACAATTAACTTGAAACTTAGTTCCCTTGAAATACTAATCTCAGCATTATCACAATAAATCTTACCCGACTTCTTGATCAATTTAGAACCGACTTTAACTCCTATTTTTTCTAATGTTTTAATTGCAACACCACTGGAATAAATTAATTCTATAGAAGCTGGAGTATCTTCAGGTAGTGCTGAAACAGGTAAAAGTGTATTTTTTGTAGTAATTACCAAACTTCTATCTACTATTGGTATCATGTTTCCATCTTTATTCCTTTCAGGATAACCTAACATTCTATCTATAGATGCTTCCAAATCTTCATCGATACTATGTTCAATTTTACAAGCAACAGAATCTACATCACCATCAAATCGGATAATATCCGATAATAAAATCTTCAACAATTCCTCCCTTCTCTTTATTCTTGAAGCATGTTTAAAACCTTCAGAAGTTAACCTAGATCCTTTGTAAGGAATATACGTTATGTATTCTCTAGAAGAAAGCCTCTGAATCATTTCAGTTGTTGATGCTGGACTCACTCCCATCATTTCTGCTAATCTTGTGGTTCGAACTATTTCACCAGGTTGTTTAGTGTGAGCTTCAAAAATTCTTTTCAAGTACATTTCTTCGAACTCACTTAATTCTGACATGAAAATACCTCAACCAACTTTTGCTAAAAACTCAACTCTACATGCAGGACAACGTGACCTTACAGGCCTCTTGTTAAGAGCAACTCTAAGAGTTTGTTCACATTGTGGGCACGACAATAAATCAGTCATAGAAGATGAAGTTACTACAGATTCGGTAACTTCTTCAATTGATTCTTCAATTGACTCCTCACTTGATTCCTCGTCAACTTGCAACTGGGAAAATTGTGTAGAGCATGCAGGGCATTTAACAGCACCAGTATGATCCACTGGAATATTGAGCCTCTGATTACATGAAGGGCATGAGACTTCTTTCTTCAAATCTGTAGATTTCTTTTTTTGAGAATTATTATTCAAGAAGTTACCTCTAAATAATTTAGAATCTGTAGAAGGAGTACTCTGTGAGATTACTCTATAAATCACTAAAACAGTCATTACAATAGCCAATCCTGAAAGAGAACCGTAAATCGCTGCATAGATACTAAATGGGAGTTTGAAACTATTACTAGCAGCATTATCTATTTCAACAGATGCCTGTTTTGATGTTGTTACATCTTCCATAATCCAAAAGAATTCTATATCAGTAGTTTGATAGAATTCCCAAGATGAGAAATAAGCATTTCCTGAAAATGAGCCATCGGGCATTATTGGAGAGATTGAGATTTCATCGAGAACTAAGTTATTTGCTACAGCTACAATTCTCAATATACCTGCAGAAGATTCAGAGGTTCCAGAATTTTCTAAAGTATAGTTGATAGATAATGAATCACCATAAGATATTGAAGTTGGCGAAATATCTGAAATGACGATAGAAGGAACTACCAGTGGAGGAATTATTTCAGTTACTAGTTCTGCATCGCCATTTAGAGGGAGCCAGCCATTCGAACTCACAGTAATCTTCAATCTATTCGCATCAGGTTGTCCAAGATTAAAATTAATTATCCTCTGTCCAGGATTCATTTCTATTGAAATAAATTGGTACTCTATATATTCGGTACCAGACTTCATAAACACTTGAACATCAACACTACGATTAAGGCCCGGGCTTAGAAAAACCGAAATATCGATATTTAAACCTCGTTGTAAACTCCAAGATTTTTCTTCTATTAAAATATCTATATTCTGGGAATCCCTAATTTCAACTTTTGAAGTGCCATTTAATGAGATATCAATACCGCCATTCATAGATGAAACACGCCATTCAATATCCAAACTACCTGATAATAGAGGGATGAAACTTGCTGCAACATCTCTACTAGAACCTGGAGAAATTACGATATAATCACCAATAACTAAAATGGTGCCGTCTTTCTTACTCAATTCTAATCTGACTGAGTCACTAGTAGAGCCTTTATTGTGTACAAGAATCGAAGCTGTCAATTCGTCACCAACATGTACCGGTTGTCCTATAATCACAATCTCCTCAGAACCAGCAGAAGAAAAATTGACTGGATTAGGACCAATTCGTACCTCTAAAATCTCACTTTCTGCTGTACCATCAACTTGTAACTTACATAGAACATATCCTTCAATTACAGGACCAAAGGAAATTTCAACATCTGTAGTAGAAGTATTACCAGATAGAATACCTGAATGCCCACCATACCATTGCCCTCCGAAACCAAAACTAAAACTCCAACTACCATCTTCAGAAGAAAGGTTAGAATTAGAGACTGGAATTTTAAGTGAAATGTAATCGCCGTCTGACGCAGATTCATTTCCTAAATTTTCCATTGAATTACCATCAAGATATTCTACAGACCAAGTATTATCATCTGAAATTGAAAAGTTACTATCTTGAGCAGACACATTGGTAGAAAAAAATACTAAAGAAATTGATAAAAGCAAAAAAACCTTCAAACAAGAAACTGTTAATGTTCGGGTCATTGGTAACTACTCGACAAGAACAACCGTATGAATGAAACCCCTCTTCAGGGTCACATAGTGACCTTTATTGATACCTTTCGTTAGCCCCATACAGAATGAACACTGATGAACTTCTCAATGTTACTCCTGAGGAGATGGCGAAATTACTTTTAGCCAGGAGGCAATTGCTAAAACAACAATTGCCGACTGTAATTAGAACATTAGAGGCTGAAGAACAAAATCTAGCACCTAAGGCTAAAAAAGCCCTAGAAATGAACAAAAATATCAATTCCAAGGTAAGTAAGCTGAAAGAAGAAAGAAATAATGCTCAGAAAGAAGCAAATGAATTGTTAAAAATAGTCAAAGAAAGTAGAAAGAAACTCATTGAAGACGATGGAATGATCAATCTAGATCCTGGATGGAAAAAAGAAAAGATGTTCGATGAGATTGAGGAAATAGAAAAGAAAATAGAAACCTCTGCGTTGGATCATAAAGCGGAAAGAAAGTTGTTAGATAAAAGAAAAAAATTAATTGAAGAAAATGATAAATGGCTTAAACAAAGAAGGGAATCCAACCCTGATATGGTGACATATATCGATGCTAGAAGGGAAATGAATTCATTATATAGACAGGCTGATAAATCACACAGAAAAATGCTTGATGGTGTTGAAAAGGCTCAACCACAGCATGAAAAGCAACAAAAAATTAGAGATGATTTACGCGAGATTAGAAGACAATTAGATAGGGCAAGAGAATTGTTGACACAATCAGACAAAGCGATAGAACACTGGGAAAGAAGATTAGAAAAAGGGTTTGGAGATTTAGGAGAGGGTTTCAACGATCTTTTATCAGCTCAAAGAAAGGTTGCAGAAGGAGGAGATTCCTCCTTTGCTAGGAAAAAAAAGAAAAAAGATACAGAAAAAAAAATAGCTGATACCAAAAAGGAGGAGGAAGAATGAGTGATTCGGAAACTCAAGAAGGTTTTTTTTCTGATTTAGAGGAAATGTCTCATAAAGAAATTGAGCAGTTATTGAAAAACAAAGAACGTGATATTAAGATTATTGAAGATGAGCATAATTCCTTGAGAAATGAAAGAAGGAATCAGGTTGAAATCGTAAAATCATTACGTCAAGCGGTTGGAGAAAATGAGGCAATTAGTGCAGAAAGGAGAGAGCTATTGAAAAAGTTTCATCAACATAGAAAATCTGCTGAAGATGCAAGGAAAAAAAGAGATTCTGTAAATTTATCTATTCCACCCCCGTCGAGTATTTTGGCAGAATGGATGTCAGAGACACATCAAAGATTAGTTACAATTGATAATGATTTAACAGCGGTCCCTACACTCCACAGAGAAATTGATATGTTCAAGAGATTTTTTGAACTTCAAGCAGCCTATACAAGAAAACAAGAATCAGAAAGATTTCATGAAGATTACGTTAATCAGATAAAAGAAATAAGAATAATCACTAAACAGTTAGATGCTACCAGAGATGGAAAGGCTGAAAATCAGAATGAGGAAACATTTTCTCCGGACAGAGAAGGGACTCACAGTAATGCAAATCGATCGGACGTAAGGAAAATAAGTAAACTAATTAAGAAAATAGATTCACAATTAGATAAGATTACTGAAGAAAGGAAGGAACTTAGGAAAGAAGCAAAACGTCTTCGAAGTTATCTCAGACTGACTAGTAGCAGAGGAAAACCGATAAAAATTTCAGAAGTTAAGGATAGAGCGACAAGTGGAGACTCCCTGAACACTCAAGAATTAGGTGCACTATTACGTACAGGTGGCCTTGAAGAATTAACAAAAACTAATTCAAATCAAACTAAGAAAAAGAACCTAAAGAAAACCAAAGGCAAAAAGCAAAGAAGAAAACTTGGAGTTGCTAGAGGAGGAGCAAGAATAGGTTCACGGGTTTCGAAACGAGATGATTGAGCAGTTGGCCATTTTACATCCTTCCTATGCCCTTATATGAGGGTATGAGTTCGGATATAACACAGGTGTTTGTAAATGATGGATTTCGATGAGGTCAGAGGTATTCTCGAACCTAAAAGTACGTCATTAGATCGGAAACTTTCAGAATTTCGTGAAGATCGAGATAGTTGGAATTCAAAAGTTAAAAAATATTTGATAGAAAGAAATGAAATTAATAGGCAAGTTAAGGAATTGATTACAGAAGTCCAGAATCAGAAAGTCATTCGAGATGAAGCGAATTCCAAAGTTAAAGAATTAAAAATAATCCGAGCAGAACGATCTACCGTTTTGAAGCAATTACGAGCAGAACTACAAGAAAAGAAACCTATGGAAACGCAGAATAAAGCTGAAAAAAAGGATAGGAAAAGAAATGAAAGAGCAATTAGAAATGATATTGAAAAGATGGATAAAAAGTTTAATTATGGACATTTTCAAGGAAAAGAGAGGAACTTTGAAAGGCAGATGAAGAAGTTACATCAAGAATTGAAAGAAGTCAGACAACAAAAGAAGGAAAATAAGTTCTCGGAATTAGAATCAGAAATTAGAAAGGCCGCGAAATCTCAAGAAGAAGCACATAAATTGGTTGAGGAAGCAGTAACTACTGCTCAAGAATCACATGATTTAATGATTGAACTGTCTGAAGAAGTCGATAGACTTAGAGCAAAAGCGAATTCATCACAAGAAGGAGTGATTCGTTCAAAAAGAGAAGCAGATCTATTACATAACAAATATGTTGTTTCATTAAGAAGTATTCATTCAATTCAGGACCTGTTCAAGGCAATGAATGCACAAGAGAAAGATACAGATGATGATGATAGTAGCAAATTAGAAGTCACTGACTTGATGTCTAGGTTGATGTCGGGTGACACACTCTCAACAGACGAATTAATGGCATTACAGAGAAATTAATTATTTTTGGTAAATTTTACCACTTTGACTGTGTAATATTTTTTGTTCACCATCTTCAAAATTAATCACCCACGCAGGTATTTGGGCATATTCAAATTCTAATTCCAATGACTGAATGTCAACCCTCCACCATTCAAGCATAGTTGATTTTACCAAATCTGTTGCAGTAGACAAGTTCTCTTTTTTCCTGTAATCAAGAATCGGTTTGAGTCTTTCTTTAAGTGATTTAATTGAAAGCCAATTACTATCAGATGGAATTATTTTTTGTAGTTCAGGAGGATTTAACAGTAAATCTTCATTTCTAAAATGGTATAATTTTTCCATCCATGGATCTTCTACTAATACCCATTTTTTATTTTCTTCAATTGATTCAGGACCAACCACGAAACCATTAATCCTCCATATTTTAACTAAAATATATACTGGTATTGAATTATACGAGCCAGAAGGTTCAGTTTTTAGCCAATCGTCTAAACTAATGAGCGGTTTTAATGTTAGAACCTCTTTATCTCCATAATTTTCTGTATATTCAGTTATATTATCTAGTATTGGAAGTTCTTCAATATCTGAAGATTTAACGACCAATTCACCTCTTAGAACTGATTCTCCAACCCATCTGGATAATTTTTCTGGCCCCCAAAAGATGACTTTGAAATCCTTGGGTAGACTTTGTAGAATGAATTCAGGAATTTTCCTTTCACTAAGTATCCAATGACGAGTACCTGGTGCGTCTATTGCCCATCTTTCAATTTCATTTTTTGAGACTGACAATATGTCATTCTTCACATGCCAGATGTAAACTGAAGAACCATTAACATCATCTATATCCAACAATTTCTCTGCTTTACCTAAACATTTGAAACCATAAATATCATATTTGTCTGAGACAGATTCAAGGCTTACCGTTCGAGATTTAAGAATGGCTCGAACTATTTCTTCCATGTTGTGCGGAGAACATGTGACACTTCAAAAGAACTATAAAAAATATAGAAAAAATGTCAAAAGTTAACTATTGAGAATAAATCAAACATTCATTGAAAGTGATAATAATTCACTTTGTCCAGGGTCTAAAACACAAACCGCGCTAACTGGGAATGGTTTAGCGCAGGCAGCTCCCAATTGCCTATTCACTAGATTAACTTGATGAAGAGTCACATCAGGATGATTTTCTTTGATATCGGAAATATATTCCTTAGGACAATTTGCGGCTACTAAGACCATACGTGCGTCTCCCTTGGCACAAGCGCTTTTTGTTTGACGTTGTCCGAAAAGTAAATTTCCTGTACTAATTCCTTGTTTTAATTGTCTTGCTAAATCCATTTAAATTCCTCCTTATGCATCCTCTGGAATATAAAATAAATCAACACTTCCAGTACCTAAAGCAACAGGTTGACCAACAATAATATTTTCAGTAACACCCTTTAATTCATCTCTTTCACCAATTATTCCAGCTCTTAGAAGATGAGTTACTGTCACTTCGAATGCAGATCTCGCAAGTATACTATGCTTAGTACCGCTAACTCCGTGCCGACCTATAGCTCGAACTTCTCCTTCACTAGTCATTACATCAGCAACCATTAGCAGATGTCTAACGTCAACATCAAGTCCTGCACCTTCTAATGTCAAAAGCATTTCATTGATTATTGATTGACGTGCTGCTTCAATACCTAGATAATCATGTATTTCAGTAATATTGTTCGTGTATGTTCTCGACCTATCTACACCAGCATACTCACTAACTTTAGATAAATTTGAACCGATAGTTGAGATATAGTACTCTCCAGTTTCAGCATTTGGTCCCTGAACATTTGCTCTCATAATATCAGGAAGTCCTTTCAATCTCAATTTCTTAATTTTCTCCTCCAATTGTAGAAGAGCCGTGTATGTTGGTGGATCTGTAGACAGAGTTGCGAGTTCTTCCTCTTTAGTAACGCCTGGAATAATTTTCAGAGTTTTAGGCTTGTCATCATTATCTGCTTGAACAAATAATCTTAATGCCCTAGATAATTTATCTCGTACCTCGGCTCCATTCATTTTCTTAACTCGAAGATTTGCATTATTCAACGAAAGAATAATGTGTCTCTGAGTAATATCTACATCAATACTTGCTATATCACGTGTAGTTGTAGTTTCAAGCCCAGCTGCAATTTCCTGAACTAGTTTTTGATTAGTTCTAAGTGGCTTCCCTTTAGCATTATTCTCATCGAGATAAATCCTCATTGTAGGGGTTTTTGGAATCTTTCTAGCATCAACAATCTCAATAATTCTAGGTAGACCTTGTGTGACGTTAACAGTAGCAACACCCGCATAGTGGAATGTCCTCATGGTCATTTGAGTCCCTGGTTCTCCAATTGATTGAGCAGTAGTAATTCCCACAGCCTCGTGGGGATCAACTCTAGATCCTTTGAGATGCTCATTTGCTGAAGTCACTACTTTCTTAGCTTTCGCAGGTGTAATTTTTGTTTCACCCCTAGCAATTAAAGCTTCAACAAGGTCATTTATAATTCTAGGAGACATTGGAGTATTCAATTCCACAGATGCATCTGTTAATTTAGAATAAATTTCTGATTCGACATCTACATCTCTTAAAATTTGTACCATTTTAGAATCGGTATCATAAGTTTGGATTGGTAGAGCCGTTCTCTTGGAAGTTCTACTTCTCCTCAGAGCTTTTCTGCGTAATAATGTCTTATCAATTCTTGCTGCTGCTCTTTGAGCAGCTTTAGATGAGCCAGCCATTACTTCGAAGATTTTTGTCGCAGTACCGGAGTCAGTACCACATATCTGAGCAATTTGTGAGGAAGTTAAAACTTTAACATCATCCCATTTTTTATCATCTGCAAGTTTATGGGCATATTCTTCTTCAATTCCTAAGTCCATCAATTTCTTCTTTGTTGCACTCTTTACTACCATTATTTAGCACCCCCCAAAGCATCATCTAAAACTTGGTTTACATCGAAAGGTTCCCCCTTTCTGCTTCTTGCAGGATCAACTTTGTCTTCTCCGTATTCGAACTGAATTATTCTATCAGCAGTATTTCTAACAGAACGCATATGGTCGTCTGCAACCTTCAAATCATCCATCGCATTAATTAATCGACGTTGCATGTATCCGGACTTAGAAGTACGGACCGCTGTATCGACTAAGGATTCTCTACCAGAAACTGAAAGCATGAAGAACTCTGTAGGTTCAAGACCCCTCTTGAATGAGGAAGATACGAAACCTTTCTCTTGAGCTCCTTTGACACCTCTCATAAAGTGAGGCAAGACTCTTTCTTGATATCCTCTTTCTAATCTTTTACCTCTAACTTTAGGTTGACCTATGGAACCTGCCATCATTGCTAAGTTATCCATAGAACCTCTTGCACCTGATGTCGCCATCAGAACTGCAGAGTTATCGTCTCCAAGAGCTTCCTTAGCAACTTTACCAGATTCAGCTTTACCTGAGTCTAATATGTTTAGAATATTTTCTTCTAAAGTTTCCTCAGCAGTTCTACCTGGCCTTGTTTCATATCTACGACCATCCTTACCGAATTTTTCTAATTCTACATTCACATCTTCACTAGCTTTGTGGTTGATTTCAGCAATAGCAGCTTTAGCTTCAGGTGGTAGATCTTCATCATCAATTCCTGTTGTGAAGCCCATTGCAGTACAGATAGCAATAGTCATTTTTGTCATCCTATTGATGAATTCTGCGCCCACTTCTGAACCATGAGTTTGAACAACTGCATCGAGTAATCTACCGTCTTCAGCTCCAATACCTCTCTTGTCAATCGTTCCGCTAACGTTACCGTCAGAGACTTGTACATGATCACCTGATCTACTTGTATATTCCAGATTAAAACCTTCGGGTACAATCAAACTTAAAACATCAGAACCTCGATATCCTTTGATCCCATCCTCTTCTCTCAATTCAGGTAAATCACCATCCCAGGCTACAGATCCGAGAATCTCGATTACCAATTTTTCCGGAAGAAGCTTCTTGCCATGTGTCAATAGATAAGAACCGGATATATGGTCATGAATTCCTCCTATAACAGAACCTCCATATCTAGGTGTGATAATGTGTTCTTGAACACGCATCAAGATTTTAGCTTCCGCTCTAGCCTCTTCTGATTGGATTACGTGAAGATTCATTTCGTCTCCATCAAAATCAGCGTTGTAAGGAGTACAATCAGCCAGATTGAATCTGAAGGTCTTTCCTTCCATAACTCTAATCTCATGAACCATCATCGACATTCTGTGTAATGATGGCTGACGGTTGAATATGGTAACATCTCCATCTATCAAGTGCCTTTCAATGACAACACCAGGTTTTGGATTTCCGTCTCTGTCAATTGTACTCAATCTGTCTTCTACATCAGTCCGGTATGATTCCCCATACTCGTCTTCAACTGATGGGCTACCACAATGTGGACAGTTAACTTCCAAATGCTCAGGATATTCATCATCAGGATTGGAATGTTCCCATACCCATCTACTGTGTATCAAAGCTCTTGGATCATCTGAAGGAAGATTTTGTCCTTTCATTGGACCTTCACTTTCTTCACCTCTCAGGTTACACAATGTCTTCTCTAAATCAACTCCCCACTCTTCTTCTAAATCACCAATTGAATTACGCCTCATTTGCCTCTTTAGTTCCAAGCCAGGAAGGAAATTGGGGGCAGGGAGAACTTGATTTAAGTCCGGCCTGTAACCTGAATAAGGCTCATCCTCACTACCTGAGTGGCAGTCAGAATTCATACATCTGAATCCAGCCCAAATATACTTCGTCCTATCAGTAATTCTGACTCTTAGAGTATCTCCTCTAATAATATAATTAACACCTGGATGGACATCTGGACCTCTCAAAATCATCTGTCGTAATTGTTCTCTATTTCTGTTAGTAACTCTTACAGGAACTGTCAGTTCTTTAGCAGTTTTAACAGGAATACCTACTTCGTTAATACCTAAATTAGGATCTGGAGATATTACGGTCCTAGCACAGAAATTCACTCTCTTACCTGATAAGTTGGAACGGAACCTTCCTTCTTTACCCTTCAGACGTTGTGTAAGGGTCTTCAAAGGTCTTCCAGAGCGGTGACGCGCTGGAGGAATTCCACTTGTTTGGTTATCGAAATAAGTAGTACAATGATACTGCAACAATTCCCATAAATCTTCAACAATCAATTGTGGTGCTCCAGCATCACGGTTTTCCCTGAGTCTCTGATTGATTCTTAGAACATCTACTAACTTGTGAGTCAAGTCGTCTTCTGAACGATCACCACTGTCTAGCGTGATTGAGGGCCTTACTGTAATCGGAGGAACGGGGAGTACTTTCATGATTGTCCATTCTGGGCGGCTAGAATCTTTATCCATTCCAATGAATAATAAGTGTTCATCTGGAATCCTTTCCAACCATTCCCTGATATCTCGAGCATTCAACTTATGTTCTCCCTTATTTTCTTTCTTTTCCTTAAATGTCGAAGGTTTATCAAGAATAATTTTCCCTTGTTCAGAACCACAATGCATACAAATTGTTCTCTTTTTACTAGAACATTCTTTTTCTATATCTTTGATTATTTTCTTAAATTCCCTGGAACCAACGCCATGTTTAATCATCACGTCCTTCACTCTATCTCGATAATAATCTTGTTCGGATTTTTCTGGATCTAGAGGGTGAGAGTTAGCCTGACTATGTAGCAAAATATTACTACAGGAATTACATGTAGACTTCAATGCCATTTTTATTAAATCAGTAAATCCAATGTGCATTACAGGTAATTCTAATGCTATATGTCCAAAGTGGCTAGGGCATTCTTCATGCTTATTTCCACAGGTTTCGCACCTGACTCCTGGGTCTATAACACCCATTTTAGGATCCATCAAACCTTGCTTGTATGCATGACCATCATCCCTGTATGTGTCAGCGGTTTTTACTTCAACAGCTGACATTTTACGAATTTCATTTGGCTCTAACAGTCCGAATTTTATTGATTGAATCCTCTTAGGGATTTTCGCTGCGTCTCTAGCACTCATTTTCTGTCCTCCAGTTCAAGTCTCATAGCAACCCCGAGACTTTTCATTTCGTCCAAAAGAAGCTTGAATGCATATGATGTTTGTACATTATGAACGTCCGCTCTATCCCCGCAAACAGGACAAACTGTAGTTCTTCGTTTCCAATCGAAGTAGGCTATGTGACCACAGCCTTTAGTATTACAGACCATTAGATTCCAACCATCAGATTCATCAAGTAAACGATCTTTAATCACCATTGATGCACCATGAGAAATCAAGCAATCACGCTCCATCTCACCAAATCTCAATCCACCTTGACGTGCACGTCCTTCGGTAGGTTGTCTAGTAAGAATCTGAACTCTTCCACGACTTCTAGCGTGTAATTTACTGCTAACAAGATGATGTAACCTTTGGTAATAAATTACACCAACGAACACATCTGCAGGGAACTCCTCACCAGTCTCTCCACTAATCATAATTTCTCTGCCTGTGTGGTTGTATCCATTTCGTAAAAGTCCTGAACGCAAAGATTCTTCTTTTTCACCGGTAAACGCTGTACCATCAATTTGACGTCCTTCCATTGAACCAACTTTACCACCAATCATTTCCAAAACGTGGGCCACAGTCATCCTTGACGGGATAGCATGTGGATTAATCAAGACATCAGGGACGACACCATTCACGGTAAATGGCATATCTTCCTCATCAACCAGTCTTCCGATAATACCTTTTTGACCATGTCTAGAAGCAAATTTATCTCCTAATTCTGGGATCTTGTTAGTTCTTAGTGTGATTCTGACTAATCTTCCAGAATCAAGAGATTCGGTTACGAATACATTATCCACCCATCCGTATTCGCCATTTCTAACCATCATCGAAGATTCGCGACGTTCCTGGGCTTGTAAGAACGCCCCAGCAGATTCTTCAAGGAATCTTGGAGGACTTGTTTTACCTACTAGTACTTTGGCGTCAGGAGCTCCACTAGTCAAAAATTCTTCGGGAACTGGTAAACCATCTCTCTCAAGGTGAGAATAACTATTGAATGATTTTAATCCCTTAATTTCGTCTAAGCCGGTTCCTGGAACTTCAATTCTTTCTTCCTGCCCACCAGGGAATCTCTTATTTTCTGCATTGTATGTTCTGATGAAAGATGAACGGCCAAGTGAACGTTCAACTGATGCTCGATTCATAATCACTGCATCTTGCATGTTGTAGCCATGATGGCTCATGATAGCAACAACGAAGTTTTGACCTCCCGGCCTTTGTTTAAATCCTGTAGATTTCATTGCTCTAGTTCCAACAATCGATTGTTGAGGATAATGCATGATATGTGCTCTGGTATCTGGACGTAGACGATAATTTGAACTTGGGAGACCGAGGCTCTGTTTGACCATAGCAGTACCTCCAGTAACTCTAGGAGTAGAATTGTGCTCAGGATATGGAACCAGAGATGCACAAACTCCAAGAATTAATTGTGGATCAATTTCAACGTGAGTATACACAAATACCTTATTCTGTTTAGTTTGTTGAGCTGTTAACTTTTCAATATCTTCTTGATAATAGTTCAGAGGAACTGAGAACTCTTCTGTAACAGTTTCACCATTGGGTAACTGAACTTCAGCACTTAATTTGGCCTCTTTCTTATTTTTCATATCTCCAAGATTTATCCACTCAACTTTAGCTGGGTTAATCGGACGAGAATATTTTGGAGAGAACTCTGGTAAATCGAATGGCCTAGGTGCAACTAACAAATCTTCTTCTTCTTCAGCATCAACCCATTCAATTACTCCAGTATTCACTAGGTCATTGAACGTAAGTTCACCTGCTCTTAAGCCATCAAGAGTACGTTTGGTTAAAACTAGATTTCCTTCTTCTAATACCAACAGAGGTCTTAAAATTCTACCTCTATCAGTATTGATGTATACATCTTTGTTCTCAGAATCGTGCCTAATACTTACTTCTGGCCTGATTCTTCCAGAGCGGCGGCGGCGTTTGAACTGAGAAACCAATTTATTAGGTCTCTTGTGCAAACCAAAAATATCACCATTAACGTGAATTCTTGAACCATCGGCCCAACCAGCAGGTGAATCATCTACTCCTGCTTCTTTGAGTAGTTCTTTGACCTCAGATTCAGCGACTTCTTCGGAAACATCGATCATTTGTGCGGCATTTTTCACTAACCCACAGTTCTGTCCTTCAGGAGTTTCGTTTGGACATAGTCTACCCCAGTGAGTTGGGTGAAGATCTCTCGCTTCGAAATGAGGTTGACTCCTGACTAATGGGCTAGTAACTCTTCTCATGTGAGATAATGCAGCTAGGTAAGTCGTCCTATCCAATAATTGGCTGACTCCTGAACGGCCACCAACCCAGTTACCTGTGGCTAATGCATGCATAATTTTTGAAGTCAGAACATCAGGTCTTAAACAAGCATTAATTTTCAAATCTCTTTTTCTGTTATGGTGTCTTTCCAGTTGATACTTAAGATCTCGAGCTAATTGCTGTAAACTAACACGGAATAAATCTTCAATCAAATCACCAGCAAGACGGACTCTCTTGTTAGCATAATGATCTTTGTCATTAGGATCTCTATTAGTGATTGCCATTTCTAAAACTTGACGGACTATCCTGCCAAGGAAAATTGCTTTCTTCTCACGTGCTTCACTAGTAGCACCTAGGTGAGGCAATAGTTCTTTGTCCAACATATTCTGTATTCTAGATTCACGATACTCTTTCTGTTGACCATGTGCAAATTTTTTCTCTAACCAAGCAATTGCTTCTTCAGTATTCTCTACACCATATTCTTCATTATCCTTAACATCGTTAAGATTTGCTACAGTATATTTCATTGCTTCTACTGGACCTGCAATAGCTGCGAAAATCTCTCTGTCATTCTCCATCCCTAAGGCCCTCATCAGTAGAACCACAGGAATAGCAGCAGTACCTGCACTAGGAATCTTTACCATTAGCATTCCATCTCTTCTCTTTTCTACATTGAGAGGTTTTCTAACACCGTCTTTCTGGGAAAATATCTTTGCTACCTCTGTTTCATGAGCATATTTTTTATTCTTCTCAACTGTGACTCTGTTAGGAGCCAGATCTTCCATAGAAATTAGGACTCTCTCTGTACCGTTGATTATGAAGTAACCTCCAGGATCCATCGGATCTTCACCGAACTTTCTCAAAAGAGTTTCATGATATTCAGCATCATCAGCAGATGTGTAAGGAGATAATTTCCTAGGTGAATCTTGAGTACCTGCTATATGATCAGGGTGTAAGTTACATCGTGCAGAACGAACCATAATTGGGAGATTCCCAATGTGGACACTTGATTCTTCTACAGATCCATGTGTTTGTCCGGGCTCAGGAGGAATATCATCTCGATAGATAACGAAATCCATATAGATTGGCGAGAAATAGGTCAATTTCCTAATACGGCATTCCAAAGGAGTTGCAGGGTGTTCTGCGCCATTGGCCTCTCTAATAGTCGGATTTCCAAGTCTCAATCCTTTCAAACGAACATAAATTTCCCTCTCTAACACGTCTAGTTTAATGGCACCTCCGCCATCTTTGCCACCGGGTATTGAATCAACTGGTTCATCGGTACCAACACGAATGTTACGAACTATTTGTTCCATACGACTTTTCCGTCCTTCACCACCAAGTATTGTGTCATTGTATGACATCAATTGATGATTAACTAAACTTCTTCTTTGAAAATAACTTTCTACAATTTCTTTCATACACTCAACTCCTAAGTACTCTCCACAATTAGACGGAAAGCAGTACTAGAACCTGCAGACCTACTATATCTGATAATTTTTACAACTCTGTTTGTTAGCCAACCAGCAGGAAGTTCGGAATTGTTTAATTCCTCTAATTCTTTGATTGCTTGAATTGCAGGGTCTGTGATTAGAACCTTAGGGAGCAATTCTTTTGCTAACCTGGTAGTGCCATCATATTCTGTTTGTAACATATCCCATGGAGCAAGTTGTGCTTCCTCTTGTTCGACAGGGACGAGCTCATGGTGTGGAACTAAGAAGTGATTGAGAACATTGAATCTATCCTCTCCTTGTGGTATATCATCATCAAGAATAGACTTTCTTGAAATTGTAATTCTTCCACTTCGACTCCTTTTCCTTGAAGCCATTTGTTCCCGAATGATCCCCATGATGTTCTCTAACTCGTCATCACCAGTTTCCAAACCAACTTTCTTAGCAACTTGGTCTACAGTCATTCTCTTGATTGCATCCATGTTGGCATCGTCAGCAAGTCTATGGGCATGTTCTTCTGAGACACCCAGCTCCATTAATCTCTTTTTCGTTGAACTTTTTACTGCCACATCAAACACCATCATCCAACAAAAAACATGGGCTTGCGAGCAAGAAAAGGACTTCTCAGCATCAAATAATTAGATTATTTTGATACTATCCTCGACTATGCCACAGGCCCATAGCATATGCTGGGCTGTCGCCGGACTGAGGGGGGATTTAGGAAGCGGAGGGGAGAGGCAGGGCGACCACGTGACGGGG
>VMBT01000677.1_pt1 | contig 20406 bp, 18 predicted proteins | sample 4404301 | NCBI WGS metagenome assembly VMBT01 (sample SAMN12238535, study PRJNA552566) | marine metagenome | isolation source: Coastal seawater | place: USA: coastal Georgia, Sapelo Island | collected 2008-08/2009-08
TCAATTAATTGGTATTCTGTTTTCTATTGTAAATGTAGCAGATTTCAATTGCTATTTCCAAGAGCTGGAGCAGCAAAATACAAAGCTGTGACTTACTACTGAGTCGATCTTGAACTGAATTGAGCGTAGAAAAGACAGTCACCACCTTCGCTCAGATAATCGCAATAGCCTGACCCTACTAGTGAGAATTCTGTGGTTTGATTTGCGAACCGATCCACTACTTCTTCATTCTCCTGACTGAATACTGAACACGTCAAATACCAGAGCTCCCCTCCTTCTTTTACGAATTGAGATGCATTGTTCAGTATCTCATATTGGCGAGTTGTATACACTTGTAGTTTTGTCTTGTCGAAATTGACGTGATCTTCCGGGGTTCTCGACCAGGTACCGGATCCCGAACACGGAACGTCGCAGAGGACATAGTCAAAACTGCGCTTTTGCTCCGTCCGTTTCACCCCTGATCTGACTTTAACAAATTCCAATTGCTGCACACTTTGGGTGGCATCGAATTGAGAAACAGAAAAATCCCGATGCCCTAAACTACCGAGTCTCTCTTTGAGTTGTCGCAGTATTCCAGGACGGATATCACTCCCGCATAGATCCAGATCTGAACTTCGGTCAAGCATTGCAAGTGACTTCCCTCCGGCACCGCAACAAACATCCCAGACCTTGGATCCCGGATTGATGTGGATCATATTGATGGCTTCTTGAGAAGCAATATCCTGGATCACAAACTGTTTCTGTACTCCGGAAGGAAGCTTATCGAGCGGTGTTGCCGCTTCAAAGGCTACGGCATTTCCGTTAACATCAACCGGCTTATACTCGGCTTGAAAAGTTTCCAGGAGTTGGTCCAGGTCTGCTCGAACTCGGATCCAGGTCTTCGGTTGGGTGAACAAGCCCTGAAAGTAGACTTCCTGATCGACCCTTGGACTGAGTAGATCTGAGTACTGCATGAACTTATCCGCATCGAAAATATCGAGTTCGATTACTGAACGATACATCGAATCAGTTGGGATGTTTGCCATCGTATCAATGATCTTGTTCTCATTATCCGACCAGGTCTCTTCCATGTCGGGAGCTGAGTTCACACTCAGGATCAACCATCCAAAGCTGAGTTGTTCCTCTATTGAACCCTTAGTGAACACACCTACCCGCCAATAGCTGTAGCATAGATCTCGCAACTCACGCCGATCTCTGGAGCCAAACTTCTTTTGCTCCTTGAAGCACTTTTTTAGATGAAGATGAAATGGTTCAGGTGCCCGGTAGCGCCGAATGATCTCAGCGGCTATTGGCAACCTCTTTCGGAAGTATCTCATGATCGGTCGAATTCCCTCAGGCGAAAATCTTCAAATCTGAGGAAGTAAAGATGATGGTTCTGTCGGAAACCATCGTATTCATTGAAGCGATACGTGGAAATGGAATATTTAAAAGATCTACCGTCGAGATACATCGGGAAATTCTCTCCGAATGCCATCAAGAACTCACCGATAAACCGCATTTGATCATACCCCATATTGGCATAAACACCGGGATCTTCCCTGAACATGGTTCTAAACTCCTGACGCATTGCAAGTCGATTGGTGTCGTGAACGTCTTGAAACTCATGCGTGATCAGGTGCACGTTCAATTTGTTCCAGAAGTTATAATCACAATCTTCAAAATTCGACCAGCTCTGTTCACCATAGACTGTCACTTCGCGCTTAGCGGCGAATATCTTTCCAAGACTAGAACTGACCTTTCTTCTGTTGTTCGTGGGAATGTACACAAGGTTCAAGCCACTCTGACGGAGCTTTTTCTCCCAGTCCAAACCGGGAGAATAACCCAATACCGTATACATCAGATTACCGTTGCGCTTCAACGCTTCGACAACCAGAGGAATTGATCTCTTCGCCTGCCAGCTGCTGTCATTGAGGATGATGACCTTCGAATCCGGATAGTTCGATGCCCAATGCTCCACGATCTGTTCGGCCATCAGTTTATTTCCCGGAATAGAAGTATAGAGAAATGGATTAGGCCGTTTCAACTCATCAATCCGTGAAAAGGGCGAAAACAGTGGGATCTTGTGTTTGAGAGAAAAATCAGAAACGATCTGTAAATGTGACTCGAGAATCGGCCCAATGATCATGTCCATTTTGCGTAACTCGCTCTTTCTCAATATTCTCTGAGTCTCGCTGGTGTCGTTCTTGTTATCGTATACATGCAGACGCAACTGCATTCCTGTTTCCTCTAGCTCTCTGAGAGCCAACTTTACGCCCTGATAGTATTCCAACATGATCTTCGCAGTCGCATTGACCTTGTCGGAGGGCTCATTCAGGTAAAATGGCAGAATAAGCGCTACATCAAATTCCTCTTGTCGAATTGCTACCTGAAATAGTTCTCCGTGAAACTCAACCGTATTCTTGGTTTCAATTTCAGGTAATGTCTCCTCTTCCTCGATGGCCGGGTCCGTTTTGCCCAGATCGGTGTGCACGATTTCCGGCTGATCATTCTCTCCTCCTGTAATCGGTGGAGGTACCGGATCGGAACGGAGAATGTGGCACGAACTCAGTACGAACCACAACAGGAGCGCTATGTATCTATTCCCATTCAATAGTGGCAGGAGGTTTAGAGCTTATATCAAATACAACTCGGTTGATCCCTTTGATATTGTTGATGATGCTGTTACTGATCTTTCCGAGGAACTTATGTGGGAGTTCTGCCCAATCCGCTGTCATCCCATCAACGGAGGTAACAGCTCTCAAGCAGATCACATTCTCGTAAGTGCGTTCATCACCCATTACGCCAACGCTTTGGACGGGAAGGAAAATAGCTCCTGCTTGCCAAACGTAATCGTAGAGATTCTCGTCTTTAAGTCCTTGAATGAATATGTCATCCGCTGCCTGCAGGATCGCCACATTCTCCCGTGTGATCTCGCCAATGATACGGATAGCCAATCCCGGTCCCGGGAATGGGTGTCTGCGAAGTATCTCACCCGGCACACCTGCTTCAGCTCCTATGAGCCGAACTTCATCTTTGAACAATGTATTCAACGGTTCAAGAAGCTTCAAATGCATCTTCTCAGGCAGTCCACCTACATTGTGATGTGATTTAATGGTTGCCGAGGGTCCTTTGACCGAGACACTTTCGATCACATCGGGATATATGGTTCCTTGTGCGAGCCACTTTGCGCCGTCAACCTTTTTGGCCTCCGCGTCAAATACCTCCACAAAAACCCTTCCGATGATCTTTCTTTTCGTTTCCGGATCCGATATGCCTTCGAGTTCGTTCAAGAAATTATCACTTGCATCTACTCCTTTAATATTCAAACCCATCTGTTCGTAAACGCGAAGCACGTCATCGAACTCATCTTTTCTCAAAACTCCGTTGTTCACGAATATGCAATAGAGGTTCTTTCCAATGGCTTTATGAATGAGTGAAGCCGCTACTGATGAGTCCACTCCACCACTCAGCCCGAGGATGACCTTGTCGTCTCCGACCTGCTCTCTGATCCAGTCAACCGTACTATCGATAAAATGTGCTGCAGTCCAGCTTTGATCACATCCGCAGATGTTCACCACGAAATTCTCGATGACTTGTTTCCCCTCCAGAGAATGTGTCACTTCCGGGTGAAATTGGATCCCATAAACATCCTTACCGGTCACGCGGAATGCCGCTATGTTCACTGATTCGGTGCTGGCGATCACTTCTATGGAATCGGATTGTTTTACGATCGTATCACCGTGCGACATCCACACTTGAGTGTGCAGGTCTACATCGCTGAGGATGTCACCTGCATCTTTCACATTCAAGTTTGCCCTTCCGTATTCTCGATGCTTACTGGGCTCAACTTCTCCGCCCAACTGAGCCGCCATCAACTGAGCGCCATAGCAAATACCTAAAACAGGAATATCTTGATCGAACAATTCCAGATCAGGGTTCGGTGCATCTTCATCTCTGACGGAGCAAGGTGAACCAGAAAGGATGATCCCTTTCACATTGGGACCGATCTCCGGAATATTGTTGTAAGGATGTATTTCACAGTAAACACTCAACTCTCTGATCCTGCGTGCGATCAGCTGAGTATACTGCGATCCGAAATCTAAAATTAGAATGAGCTCTTCCATGGCCTATGAAAGTAGGCAAAAGTACACCTTATAAGGGTGTAGGCGGAAGATGTAGAAGTAAAAGTTGGTCGCTATTTATTCACACTCAAGCATCCACGAACTTGTAGCCCACACCGCGAAGTGACTTAAAGTACTTCGGGTTTTTCGGGTCCGGCTCAAAGTATTTACGGAATGCGAGAATGAAGTTATCAATGGTACGAGTAGATGGGTATACGGAGTAACCCCAAACCGTTTGCAAAATCTTCTCTCTGCTGACCACTTCGTTCTTGTTCTCTATCAGGATCTTCAACAAAAGAGCTTCTTTCTTGGTCAACGAGAATTTACCCTTGTTGCCTTCTGCTTCATAACTCACAAAGTTGACTTTGTTGTCGCCAAACCCATATGAATTGAGAGAAGCCTTAGCACCGCTGTCTGAATTCCTTTCGAGAAGTTTCTTGATACGAAGCATCAGTTCCTCAAGGTTGAACGGTTTAGTCAGATAATCATCGCCACCTTTTTTCAAGCCCAGAATTCTATCTTCAGCGGTGTTTTTCGCTGAAAGGAAGAGCACCGGAACATTTGCATCGTGCAGGCGGATGTTCTCGCAAACAGCAATACCGTCAATGTTAGGGATCATGATGTCAAGGATGACCAGATCGAAACGCTGCTCTTTGAACTTCGTAATTGCAGTCAGTCCATCATGAACAACGATCGGGTGTAATCCTTCTATTTCCAGATTCAATTTGATGGTCTCCGCAAGATGTTTTTCATCTTCAACCAGCAGTATGCGCTTTTTAGTGTTATCTGACATTGCAATGGGTTTATAATTACAAGACGATCAAAATTGACCGCATTCTATAAAGATTATGTCACGGTGTTTTCATTTTTAATCGAGAGGTAACTCCAGAATGAATGTAGTACCCCGTGGTTTGTTGTCGGCTACTTTTATAGAACCCCCGTGCTTTCTGATTGTTTGACGCACGATGAACAAACCTAGTCCCGTCCCTTTGGTTTCGCGGGTTTCCTCATCCTGAATGCGATAAAACCTTTTAAAGATCTTCTTCCGCTCAGAGGCAGGAATTCCTATTCCCTGATCAGCAATTTTCAATATCGCTTTGTTCTTTTTCCTTTCCAGAGAAACATGCACGGGCTTGTTGTCTGAATATTTGATGGCATTCTCAACAATATTATTCACCGATATTCTTAAAACAAATCGGTCTCCGATCATTTCGATCCCTTCCTCTATCTCAGAGGTCATTTCATTTTTCAGGGTATAATAATCCGCCAGTCTACGCACCATATCACTGAGCGAGAACTCATCGTATGCATATTGGTAACGATCGTTCTCGATCTGCATTGCAGTGAGCATGTTCTCTGTGAGCTCATTCAGCCTATCTGAGTTCTCAATAGCATTGTCGAGCAACTGATTCTGCTTGTCACGTTCCAATTCTCTGTTTCTGATCGTTTGAAGCATGAGCTTCATCGCTGCGATCGGAGTTTTGAATTCATGAGTTACTGAAAGCAGGAAATTGTTCTGCTGTTTATTCAAATTGTAGATCGCACTCACGCTGTAGTACACACCGTAGATACCGACTCCTACCAATACCGTGAGCAAGATCGATTGGAAAAGGTAGATCCTTGTCCTTTGTTTCTCTTCCATCCGAAGCTCGGTTTGCTTCGCCGGGGAGATCCTGACGTCCAGATTCATGTGCTCCGGTCCACCAAGAAATACAGCCTGATAGCTCCCGTAATTAAAATCAGTCAGGAATCGATGAACCTGCTGGGTGTCAATACGCATTTCGATCTGTCTGAGGAATACGGTAGTATTAGACTCACCTTCGAACTCCCCATTCTTGCCCATTTCCAGAAGCTTGAGCACGCAAGCTTGTCGCCCGGCACGCAAGACTTGATTCTGCAATTCGTATTTCGAACTACTGAAATCCACCAACGAATAAGTGAGCCAGCCAAAAGCCGCGATCACGTATGCAATGATGAGTATGAAGAAGAGGCGTAAGCGCATAAGCAATGCGAATTTAATTTTAATCCATCCAATTTTATTCGGAACCGTACTTTTGCCGGGTGTCTGAACTAGCGAAATACACCCGCTCTCAGCTTGCCCTGCGGAATGGGCAGGACAGGGATGAAATATGGATCGCCTATAAAGGAAAGATCTATGATGTGACCAAGAGCAGGCTATGGTCAAATGGCACTCATTATGAGCATTGGGCCGGACAGGACCTCACCCACGAGTTGCCTGACGCACCTCACGGCACATTTGTCTTTGAACGATTTGAACTGATCGGCGAGATCGACGATTGATCAGCAAGGGATCTTCCCTACGCGACGCTCGTGTCTTCCCCCTTCGAAATCAGTACTTAGAAAGGTGTCAACCATTTCAAGTGCAAGCTCTTCACTCACAAAACGAGCTGGTACACAGATGACGTTCGCATTGTTGTGTTGACGAGCCAGAGCGCTGATCTCGGTTGTCCAGCATAAGGCTGCACGAATGGCCTTGTGCTTATTGGCCGACATACACACACCATTTCCGCTTCCACAGATCAACACACCTAATTCGGCTTCACCGGATGCCACGGCTTGAGCCAGTGGATGAGCATGGTCGGGATAATCGACAGAATCGTCGGTATCCGTGCCATAATTCACCCAATCCACGTTTGGAAAATGATCCATGATCTTTTTCTTCAGCCCTGGGCCTGCATGGTCATTAGCAATGGCGATCTTACGAATTTGATTTGTCGAATTCTCGGTCATGGCGGCGTTCTATTCTATGTGCGATTATAATACCGATCTCGTAAAGGAAATAGATCGGAATGGATAACAATACCTGACTCATAATGTCGGGTGGGGTGATAACAGATGCAAGGATCAGTATGATGATGATCGCATGCTTGCGATATTTTTTCAGGAAAGTACCCGAAACAACTCCCAGTCGGGCCAGGAGATAGATCAGCAGGGGCAGTTCAAAGATCAACCCGCTGGCAAGTGTTAATGTCGTCACAAATGAGACATAAGACTTGAGCGTGAACTGATTCGATATCTGCTCCGATACTTCATAGTTCGCCAAAAAATTGATCGAAAGCGGCGTAAGTATGTAGTATCCAAATAAGATCCCTATGGTAAAGAGCATAGAGGTCACAAGTACAAAACCGGTCGTATACCTCCTCTCCCTTGGTTTCAGTGCGGGTTTGATAAATCTCCACAGCTCCCACAGCAAGTAAGGGAATGATGCTATGAATCCGAAGACCAAAGCCGTTACAATGTGATACATGAGCTGTCCGCTCAGTGTGAGGTTCTGAGTGGTGAACTTGAATTCTTCCACGCATAACCGATCATCTGAATAGATCATATTCCCCAATTCACAGAGCCATCTGTACAAGGGGAAGTTGGTATCGATCGGGCCGAAAATGACGTTGTTGAACAGCCATTTCCCATAAATAAATGCTACAACGGATCCGATGAAGATGGCTAAGAGGGACCTGAGAATATGCCACCGGAGCTCCTCAACGTGCTCCAGGAAGGTCATGTTCTTATCCTGCTTCTCAATATCTACCTGATCCAAAGGCATATTTCAAGCTTGAGTATATTAGGTTAGCATTCCACCGCAGACATGGAGAGTCTGACCGGTGACATAACTGCTGAGGTCGCTTCCAAGGAAGAGGCATGCATTGGCCACATCATCCGGAGTTCCACCTCTTTTCAATGGAATTCCTTCGATCCAGGAATTAACAACGTCTTCACCCAATTGTTCCGTCATTTCCGTTTGGATGAAACCCGGAGCAATGGAATTGCAACGAATATTTCTCGAACCTAGTTCTTTGGCAACTGACTTGGTGAATCCAATGATACCGGCCTTTGAAGCTGCGTAGTTGGCTTGACCTGCATTCCCGTTCACACCAACTACCGACGTCATATTGATTATACTTCCTCCTCTGTTCTTCAACATAGTTCGGAGGCATGCTTTAGTGAGATTGAAAACGGATTTGAGGTTCACTTCCATCACTTCATCCCATTGTTCCTCTGACATTCGCATCAGGAGATTATCTCTTGTGATCCCGGCATTGTTGATGAGGATGTCGATGGTTCCAAAATCGTTCAACACATCTTCTACGAGCTTTTGCGACTCGTCGAAAGAAGCGGCGTTAGACTTATACGCTTTGACTGTGACTCCAAAGCGAGTAGATAGGTCGTCAGAGATAGCCTTTGCTTTTTCTTCTGAGCTAGCAAAGGTGAAAGCGATGTTCGCCCCTTGTTCGGCATATTTCTCCGCGATCCCTTTTCCGATCCCGCGTGATGCACCTGTGATGAGGGCTACTTTGTTCTCGAGCAATTTCATAATCCGTATTTGTGGCAAAAATATCCCATCTCAGTGATTATCGAATGGAATAAAAAAGCCCCGACCGGCAAGTCGAGGCTTTCATGTGATCTGTTATTCGTTATCTGTCTTCGATGCGTTCAACCTGGAATTCTCCTCCCTTGAAGGTTACGGAGTTGATACCATTTTGAAGAACGCCAGAGAAAGTACCTTTAATGATACCTCCTACGGAGTCATACTGAGTTATGCTCACAACCATGTTGCTTTGATCTGTCCAGCTGAATTCTTCGCGACGGATCCCTTCTCCGGTAGCCACCTCGATCTCCACGTCATCCTGATCCGCCTGACGGAATGTCCCAACATCGTCGGTATATACTTTGATCTCGACTTCCGCATGACCGTCAACGACAGGGGTTCCAACTACCCGAGTAGACTCTCCAACCACATTTATCGTTGTGAGGCCTGTAGTTGAGTTGTACACGCCATAGGTTGTATTCGGCTCAATGATGAGGTCATACTGCTCAAATCCCGCTGTAAATCGATTAAAGATCTCAGGAGTATTATCCTCTGTTGTGTCAACCGGAGTAGGAGTAGTGGTATCATCTCCACATCCGGTGGTGAATAGCAATGCCGGACTTACCAGCAACGCGATCATTATAATTCTTAGGGCTTTCATAGTTTTTTTATTGATGGCAAATGTATCAAATTAACAATTATTTAAGCTGAAAATTCTCACGCTTGGGTCAAACAAAAGCATGCAAAATATCATTCGCTTGTTCTTGTCCAACGTACTGAGGTTGCTGCCCCTGCGTAAAAACGACCATTTTTTCTGAACCGTGATATTCCAACGTGCTACCCTTTTGTTGAAGCCAACTTCCCTCAGGAAGTGCTATGACGGTTGCATTTCGGTTCAGCTCTACAAATTCTGCAAGTCGTTGTGCGCGGGTCTCCCCTTTGTGTTGCACGATCATGCGATCCGTGTAATGTGGATTGATCTGAAACTTTACCAATCCCAGAGCATCAAATGTTGGCGGTTGGGCTATGGGCATGTCGTTGGTGGTCTTGATCGTTGGACCGGCAACATTGGATCCTGCGCTCCATCCTATATATGGAGTACCTGATGTGACCTTTTCACGAATCTCGGTTACCAAATTCTTGGCATACAGCAGATCCAACAGACGGAAGGTGTTTCCTCCCGCAATTGCGATCGCCTGAGCGTTCCGAACTGCTTCCACCGGATCGTCAAACTTATGAATACTCCGAACCTTTATACCAAAGAGACTCAACGCATTGGAGGACATTTCTTCATACTCGTCGTAAGAATATGTGACGGCCGCGTATGGAATGAGTAAAACTTCTCTTTTGTCAGCTAGAAACTGATCGATCTGAGAGGCGCAGTGCTCCAGGTAGGACGATCCGTGATTCGTGCTGTTGGATAAGAGAAGCAGATTCATAGTTAGCGATTTACGATGTCGAGCAATTCCACCTCAAATATAAGTACCGAATGTGGCGGAATCCCAGCAGTTCCTCGATCGCCATAAGCCAATCTTGAAGGGATGGTCAATTCCCATTTGGAACCGACCGGCATCATTGTAAGTGCCTCGGTCCAACCTGCAATTACTCTGTTCACCGGAAACTCTGCCGGCTGCCCGCGTTCCACAGAGCTATCGAACACCTTTCCGCTGATCAGTTTTCCTGTGTAATGAACCTTTACTGTATCCGTATTGGTAGGAATTCCACCGGTTCCCGGTGTAATAACCTTGTATTGGAGCCCTGTTTTGGTCTCCTTCACACCATCTGTGTTCTTGTGAGCGATCATGTATTCGCGCTCTTTATGCATAGAAGCTGCTTGTTGCTTCATTCGCACTTCAGTGAAGTACTTCTGGAGCATCGCATTGGCTTCTTCTTGTGAGATCAGAGTAGATTTTGTGATCACATCCTGTATGCCTCTTGCGAGTTTTTCCATATCTACGGAATCAACTCCGGCTTGCTGCAGGCCTTGGCCCATATTCATACCAAGGGCATATGAGATACTGTCGAGTTCATCTTCGAGATTGATCTCTGCCTTCGGGTGCAATTGTGCTGATAATTCCATAGTACTGAGGATGATAAGGATAAATGTAATAAGACTAGTTTTCTTCATTTTCTTCGCTTTCTACGTTGTCAACTTTGATGACCTTGATCAACTCCATATCGAAGATCAATGTGCTACCGGCCGGTATGCCATCTCTTCCACGAGTTCCGTACGCAAGGTCATACGGTATGTACAATTCCCAACGCGATCCTTCCGGCATTAATTGCAGCGCTTCTTTCCAACCCGGGATCATGCGTTGTACATGAAACTCCACCGGGGTTCCACGATCGCGGCTTGATTGGAATACTTCACCATCGACAAAGCTTCCGGTATAATGGACAAGGATAGAGTCATTTGCGTCTGCTTTGATGCCTGATCCTTCTTCAAGGATCTTGTACTGAAGTCCGCTTTGCAAAGTGGTAACACCTTCTTTGGTCTTGTTATCTTCCAAGAAATTCCTTCCCGCTTCCATATTCTTGACCTTCTCCTGTTCGCGGATGTTCATCGCGTTCTGATTCAGGATCTGTCCTGCAACATCCGAGCCAAAGAGCATGCTGCTGTCTCCGTCATTCCAGTATTTGTGCATGGCAGCCGACATGATATCGGTGTCAACCGGATCCCAACCCTGATCGTCATTATTGAATGCGATGTAATAACCAAGTGCATAAGCTACACTGTCCTGAAAGGTCTTGAGCTCAACATCTCCACCTTTGGATCCACCTGAGTTACAAGCTGAAGCAACGACAATGATCGATGCGATTACAAGTTGAAATAGTGATCGTGTTTTCATGATATTCTCTGTTAGTCTGTTTATCGGTATTAATTAGCTTGAACAGCCGCGCTCTCTGCATAGAGTGCTTCCCGGCGTTCTTTGATCTCTTCGTCCGCGAGATATGTATCAAAATTGGTTTGCTTGTCGATCATCCCTGCAGGGGTGATCTCAATGATCCTGTCGGCCAATGATTCGATGAATGTATGGTCGTGTGAATTCAGTATCAGTGTTCCCTTGTAGTCTGCCAATCCGTTGTTGAACGCTGTAATAGACTCGAGGTCCAGGTGGTTGGTCGGTTCATCGAGCATGAGCAGGTTAGGATGAGCAAGCATCAAACGCGAAATCATGCATCGCACTTTCTCTCCTCCACTCAATACGTTTGACTTCTTATATACTTCTTCCCCACTGAAAAGCATCTTGCCAAGGAAGCCTCGAATAAATGTTTCGTCTTTTTCTTCCGAGTATTGACGCAACCAATCAACAAGGTTGAGGTCATCAGTGAAGTAACCGTCGTTTTCGTTTGGCAGATACGCCTTGGTTATGGTCACACCCCACTCGATGGTTCCTGAGTCTTGTTTCAATTCATCGTTGAGGACTTTGAAAAAGTTGGTGATCGCTACGTGGTTTCGCGATATGATAGCTACCTTTTCTCCTCTGTAAATGTTGAATGTGACATCCTTGAAATATCCGTCGAGGCTGAGATTCTTCACATTGAGGATCTGATCACCGGCCTCGCGTTCTTGTTGAAATATTATACCCGGATACCGTCTGGTTGATGGCATGATCTCCTCTGGGTTGAGTTTCTCAAGCATCTTCTTTCTGGCGGTGGCTTGTTTTGATTTCTTTACGTTGGCACTGAATCGCTCAATGAAGGCCTGCAGTTCTTTTCGACGCTCGTCTGCCTTCTTGCTTTGCTGTTGCTGTTGGCGAAGGGCAAGCTGGCTACTCTCGTACCAAAACGTATAGTTCCCGGCAAAAACCCGGATCTTTCCAAAGTCAATATCAGCCGTATGCGTACAAACAGAATCTAAAAAGTGCCTGTCGTGCGAAACAACGATAACGACGTTGTCTTTTGAATTGGCAAGGAAATCCTCTAACCAGGAGATGGTGTCGAGGTCGAGGTCGTTCGTAGGTTCATCGAGCAACAGCACATCCGGATTGCCAAAGAGAGCCTGTGCCAAAAGGATTCGTACCTTCTGGTTACCACTCAGATCCGACATCTGAGTATAGTGAAGATCTGTTGAGATGCCGAGGTTGTCAAGTAGTTCCCCGGCTTCACTCTCCGCTGTCCATCCGTCCATTTCGGCAAACTGTTCTTCCAATTCAGATGCACGGATCCCATCTTCATCACTGAAGTCAGGTTTGGCGTAGAGCTCGTCCTTCTCCTTCATGATATCGTAGAGTTCCTTGTGACCCATGATCACCGTCTCTAGGACTTGAAACTCATCAAAAGCAAAGTGATCCTGTTTGAGGACCGCAAGTCTTTTTCCCGGAGTGATATCAACGTGGCCTGTGGTCGGTTCGATCTCTCCGGAGAGGATCTTCAGAAACGTGGACTTTCCTGCACCATTGGCTCCAATGATACCATAGCAATTCCCTTCGGAGAATTTCACATTCACCTCATCAAAGAGAACGCGCTTACCGAATCGCAGAGATAAATTAGAAGTACTGATCATGCCTTTGCCGAATGAGGCTGCAAAAATAAGCTTTGTATACGGGCTTTCACGGGGTTCAGAGCCCTACTTTGGTATAAACAAAAAAGCCCCGAATCAAATCCGGGGCTTTTAAAATATCTTGGTTGTCTTATACTCCTACGTCGTGGTTGACGGATTCCAGAAGATAAGGGTGATTCATTGGATACAATGCCTTCTTGCTCAGGTTGTTCAACACCCAGTAGATGAAGAATCCTGCGAATGTCATTGTCATTCCGATCTCGAGCAATCCAATGGAAGCGCTGTCACCTACGGTAGCAGGCATTACCATCAGGTAAAGATCGATCCAGTGTCCAACCAGAATGATCACACCGGCAAGCATAAGCACTTTAGGATTTCTCTTCGCGTTTCTCATCATCAGGATTAGGAAAGGAAGGAAGAAACTCATGATGATATTGGTGCGGAACAATGGACGGAATGTGTCAGATGTTCTCATTTGATAGTAGATCACCTCTTCAGGAAGGTTCGCATACCAGATCAGGAGATACTGAGCGATGAAAATGTATGCCCAGAAAATACTGAAGGCGAACATAAATTTACCAAGGTCGTGCACTACTTCGTCAGAAACAGCACTCATGTATCCTTTTGACTTCAAGTAAAGGGTGAACAAACAGATGACAGTCAATCCGGTCACAAAGGCGATCGCAAAGTTGTAGACACTGTAGATCGTACTGAACCAGTGTGCATCCAAACTCATCATCACCAACCAGCTTAGGATAGAGAAACTAAAGGCGAAGAATACGATGAAGCCGGCAGAGAAACGGATACTCTTTCTGAAGTAATCTGTTCCACCGTTCTCATCTTCTTTCAGAGATAAGTTTCTCAACTTGGTGCGGAACAGGATCCAAATGATCATAATGATCGGCACGCCGGCAAAGAACCATCCGTTATTGAGGAACCATGCTTTGCTCTCCATGATCTTGTCGTATCCTGGATCACCTGCTGCATATCCTTCCTTGAAGTAATGTATCCAATGGTACAATTCTCCATGTCCAAGTGCAATGACGACAACTATGGTCAGGAATGCTACCGGAAGATATGAAGTGATCGCTTCCGCTACTCTTTTTACGAGTGTAGCCCATCCGGCGTTTGCCGCATAATTCACAGCGATGAAGAACAAAGCTGCAATAGCGAAAAGCATGAAGTAATACGAGTTCATTAGGATATTAGACCACAACCGAGTAAGCCAAGAGCCTCCTCCGTGTCCTGCATCTCCATGGTCAGCATCTGCTGCGTGCTCTTCTGCCGCATGAGCGTCATGCTCAGGAGCTTCGTGAGTACCTTCTTCTCCATGTTGCAATGAAGCAAACGAAGCAGGGGTCTCTGAATTTAACGCATGCTCTTCAGCATCGTGCTGTTCAGTTGCATCCGTATCATGACTTTCTGCGCCATTGTCGCCCTTCAGTTGCACAACACCGATGATGCTCAGGATCAATCCGATCACGAATATGGCACCAACGATCGTTCTAGATCGTTTGGTGAATTCGAATTTCTCGTTTTCTATTTCAGTGATTATATGGTGTCCCATGTTCTAGTCTTGGAATAATTAGTGATTGCCCTCCTCAGTGTGACTTTCCATATCCGGAGCTGCTTCAGCGGCAGTATCAGCCGCTGTTTCAGTCATGGATTCCATAACGTCTACTTCATCTTCTGCAGCTTCTTCTACAATATTCACCAGCTCTGGGTTACTGAGATATTTAACATAGTTGGCCACTTCCCATCTTTGCTTTGGAGTAAGAACACTGGCATGTGACCCCATGAGTCCTTTACCAAATGAGATGGTGTGGAATACTTTACCGATAGGCAGTTGCTGTATGTAATCCGCCTGATAGTTAGGCCATGGCGGTGGTGGGTATTCGCTGTTCTTCACAACGTTACCGTCGTTCTTTCCACTCTTACCGTGACAGTGAGAGCAATAGCGCAGATACAATACCTCTGCATCAGCCAGTGAAGCTTCAGTGGCCGGATATGGGTTGGTCCAGGCAGCACTTGCTTCATAACCTTCTTCGTATGCCGCATAATCCAATTGGCCTCTTGCGATCGTTCCTTCAACAGGCTCACGCATGGTCATGCCATTCGGATTGTATTTCATGTCCTCGGTTTGAGTATATGCCTCATACGCCTCGGATACATACATGTTAGGAGCATATTCGATACCGGTGTCATTGCCTTCGCTGACACATGAGCTCATTTGAGCAACAGCCAGTCCGGCTACCGCGAATACGATCAAAGATCTGTTCATTTTAAAATTTCTGTTCATGATCTTGTTCCTATTAATGGTCGCTTGACCCATCCATGTTTCTTTCTCTGATCTCAATAGCACCTTCCGCATTCATGATACTGTCTACTTCACTTCGGCTCACGCTTCCAAGTCCGTCTGGCTCAATAGCGAGCAACATACGATCGTCTGTTTGACGTGGATCAAGAATCTGGGCGATCTTCCCGTGGATCATCTTCGCACGTATGAAGAACAGGATACCGATCCCGAATGCAGTGAATAGAATAGAAAGCTCAAAGGTTACCGGCACCATACTAGGCACCATCGAGTAATCCATTGGCTTACCACCAATGATCATCGGCCAACTTTTGAACGTGTTCAAATGACTTGTCATCATGTAGAATTGCAACAGCAATCCGGAAAGGAATCCGGTCATTCCACACAGGAATGCACCTACGGTCAGATTGGTTCTTTTGATGCCCATTGCGCGATCCAGGTTGTGGACAGGGAACGGCGTAAAGCAGTCCATGATCTCGACTCCTTTTTTGCGCAATTTGATCACGGCGTTGAGGAGCTTGTCCCCATCGTCGTATACACCCAATATTAATTTCTTATCTAGCATTTTCAGCGTTTTTGGGATTACTCTCTACTTTTCAAAATACTCTTGATCTCGGCCATGTTCACAACCGGCAGGAACTTACTGAACAGGAAGAACGCCGTGAAGAATAGTCCCATGGTACCGAGGAAAATTCCAACCTCGACCCAGGTAGCCGAGTACATCACCCAACTCGAAGGGAGGTAGTCGCGGTGGAGCGAAGTCACAATGATCACAAACCGCTCGAACCACATTCCGATATTCACGATGATGGACATGATAAAGATGAACCATGGAGTGGTTCGAGCCCACTTGAACCAGAATACCTGCGGTGCAAGAAGGTTACAGCTCATCATAGTCCAATAAGCCCACCAGTAAGGACCGAATGCCCTGTTACGGAAAGCGTATTGCTCATACTCCACACCTGAATAGAAGGCGATGAAGAATTCTGTGAGATATGCAAGTCCTACCATCGAACCTGTAAGCATGACCACTTTGGTCATTGCCTCGAGGTGTTCAACAGTGATATAGTCCTGAAGATTGAGAACGCTTCTAGCGATCACAAGAAGGGTCAATACCATTCCGAATCCGGAGAAGATCGCACCCGCCACAAAGTATGGAGGGAAGATCGTAGTATGCCAACCCGGGATCACTGAAGTCGCGAAGTCCATGGATACGATCGTGTGTACCGAGAGTACCAGCGGTGTAGAAACACCCGCCAGGATCAAGGCAACAACCTCATATCTGTGCCAGTTTCTTGCTGAACCGTTCCAGCCCATAGCGAAGAATCCGTACCAGAATTTTCTCGCTTTCGATGTGGCGCGGTCACGAACCGTAGCGATATCAGGGATCAGACCCAGATACCAGAAAAGCAGCGATACACTGAAGTATGTAGAGATCGCAAATACGTCCCAGAGCAGTGGTGAGTTGAAGTTCACCCAAAGTGATCCGAATGCGTTCGGAAGTGGCAGTGGCCAGTATCCCAACCAAACACGTCCCATGTGGAACAGCGGGAACATGGCCGCACAGATCACAGCGAAGATCGTCATCGCTTCCGCAGATCGGTTAATGGACATTCTCCATTTCTGACGGAAAAGCAAAAGGATCGCTGAGATCAATGTACCGGCGTGACCGATACCCACCCAGAATACGAAGTTGGTAATATCCCAACCCCACATCACGGACTTGTTCACACCCCATGTTCCGATCCCTTCCCAGGTGGTCCAACCGATGGTTCCGACGAACACCATGAGAAGAAGGAAGGAGATGGAGAATCCCAACCACCACAATTTGGTTGGCTTATTCTCGATAGGACGACAGATGTCGTTGCTGACATCTGTGAGCGTCTTACCGCCTGTTACTAGTGGCTTTCTTATATTGGCTTCAAACATCTTTGACGCTGTTTATTATGAGTGGCTGGTTGTTGTTTCTTGCTCCATTTCTTTGTTGCGGATCTTCGTCATGTAAACCACTGAAGGTTTTACATCCGTTTCTTCCAACATCTTATATGAGCGGTTATTATTGAAAAGCTTCGCAATGCGGCTGTTCTGGTCATTTCTGTCGCCGAATACGATCGCATCGGTAGGACATGAACGCTGACAAGCAGTGGTCACATCGCCATCAGAAAGCTTTCTGTTCTCTCTTTTCGCTTTGAGCTTCGCCATTTGGATGTTCTGAACACAGAAACTACATTTCTCCATCACACCTCTTGAACGAACGGTAACGTCAGGGTTGAGGACCATACGTCCCAACTCGCTGTTGAAGTGGTAGTTGTACTTGCTGTTCAGATTATAGCGGAACCAGTTGAATCGACGCACCTTGTAAGGACAGTTGTTACCGCAATACTTGGTACCGATACATCTGTTGTAGGTCATTTGGTTGAGACCTTCCGTGCTGTGCGTAGTGGCCAATACCGGACAAACAGTCTCACATGGAGCATTGTCACAGTGTTGACACATCACAGGAACGTGCATGGTGCTGACGTTTTCGTAGTGATCGTACTCTCCTCCGTCTACTTTGGCATCGATGGCTTTCTCTTTAGTAAGAGCCTCTCCACCTGAGTTGAAGGAATAATATCGGTCTATACGGATCCAGTGCATCTCGCGACGTCTTCTGATCTCATCACGACCTACGATAGGTACGTTATTCTCAATGCTACAGCTCACCACACAAGAACCACAACCGTTACATGCGTTCAGGTCGATGGCCATACCCCAGTGGTGTCCTTTGCTGTAATCGTGCTCATTCCACAAGCTCACGATGTGTGGAGCGTGTTCGTTCCGCACTTTAGGATTATTCTCGTACTCACCTAGTGTTGCTTCGCGGATCGTATCACGACCTTCGATGCTCCAGTGAGTTTGTGTTTGAGCAAATGTGTAGCCGCTTCCGACTTTTTCCAGAGATACCCCTGAGCTCACCACGTATGATGTGCTGCCATTGCTCTCTGAGGTGAGTGGATAGGCGTTCTTACCCAGATCTACCAGGTCATTCGACTCTTGCTCGTTGACTTTTCTTCCAAATCCAAGTGCGATACCGATCGTTCCTCTCGCCTGACCCGGTTGGATCAGAACCGGAAGTCGGTCAATCGTACCATTTGGAGTAGTTACCTTAACAAAGTCACCGTTCTCAAGCTTGAATACCTCATCGGCATCTCTTTTAGCAACGGTCACATAGTTATCGTATGCTACTTTGGTAACAGGATCCGGAAGCTCGTGACACCATGGGTTCAGTGACCAGGTACCGTCAAGTACACCGACCTTTTGGTATAGAACCAATTCTACATCTGAACTTGAACCGCTCGCAATAGAAGATGCTGCAGCGCTTACGTTAGCAGCAAATGCTGCAGGTTCAGTAGCCACCGGCTTCGAATAGAATCCGTCGTGAATTGATTGCTTCCAGGAAGCACCCATTCCCGTAACATATGCTTTAGCCAGATCCATCACAGGTTGATCTCCTGCGAGATCGTCTCCGGCCCACGCGTAAAGCGAATGGATCACTGAGCGAGTATTGAATACTTTTGAAATAACCGGTTGACTAAAGATGTAGTGGCCACTCACAGGCTCCTTCACATCCCAGCTTTCCAACCAGTGATCGTCTGGGGCTACAATTGCGGCTCCTTCTGTGGTCTCATCCATTGTCATGGATGTGCTGATCACGGTTCCTACACTCTTCAACGCTTCGGCCAATGCCCCTCCTTTTGAGTGATGGTACACCGGATTTACGCCGATCATGATAGCCGCAGCGATATTTCCTTTACCTGCATCAGACGCGAAGCTGTTGAACGAAGCTTCGTCATATGCGCTGATATTTAAGTTGCTTCCAACGTTGATCGTTGAGCCGTAGTTCCCCAGAATATCGTTGATGGCGTTGACCATCACTTGCACATTTACATCATTGCTACTCGAAACCACCAAAGATTTCCCTTTGGCTGACTTCAGATCAGCTGCGATTTTCTCCAGCGCATTTGCAGGAAGATCCATTGAAGGGACTGATACAGAACCTCCGATTTTATTGTACAGATTGGCAAGCAACAAACCGTGCTTACTGTCATTCATTGGATAGCGGTAGTCGGCATTTGAACCGGTCATACTCATCAGACCTTCGATCTGGTAGTGACGAGACATGGTCGGATCTTCTTCCGTCGGACGTCGCAACTGTGCATAGTCAGCTGCAAATCGAGTTGGACTCACCCAGGTTCCGAGGAAATCAGCACCAAAGCTCACAACCACCTCAGCTTTGTCGAAATGGTAGTTCGGGATGACCTTCTTACCAAAGGACTGCTCGTTGGCTTGGAGAATCCCTGAATAGGAGATCGGGTCGTAAACGACGTGTTCTGTATTCGGGTATGCTTCCTTGAATCGATTGATCGCATTTTGCAAAAGCGGAGAACTCACGGTTCTGGTCACAATGCGAATGCCTTTAGACCCGGCACCGTTGAGAGCTGCTTTCACGGCTTTGTCAACTTCTGCCCAGTCTTCCTGCTCTTCTCCGTTGATCACCGGATTTGGCAGTCGGTGTACATCGTACAGGGAAAGGATGCTTGCCTGACCGGCTGCGCTCAGTCCGCCATTGGCCAGTGGGCTTCTGTCGTTGCCGTCCAATTTGATCGGACGACCTTCGCGAACTTTTGCCACGATAGGATACCCTTCATTATATATACCACAATTGGTCGCATAATAAAGAGGAACTCCTGGAGTCACGTTTTCTGGTTTCTCTACGTAAGGGACGGCGTACTTGACCGGAGCTTTGTTACAAGCAGCCAGTGCAACCGCACTTACACTGAATCCAAAATATTTCAGGAAGTCTCTCCGGTTGGAGCTCAACCCTTCTGAATCGCTGAAAACCTCATCTAAGGGAAGGCCTTCGTCTCCAAATTCTCCTTGATTGGTGGTAGAACTCAGAGAAGTTTCGATCTCTTCAAGTCCTTTCCAATACTGATTTGAGTTTGTCATTTGGTGATCTTGTGTTTCCTAATTGATATTAATAATGGCATTTCGAACATTCGAGGCCGCCATTTTCAGCTACTGAGACCCAGTGCTTTCCTTGCGCCTTCATATCCTTGTGCAGATCCTCGTAATAATCGTTGTTCTCCACATCGATCCCTCTCTCGCGGTGACAGTTGAT
>VMBT01000679.1_pt1 | contig 20392 bp, 18 predicted proteins | sample 4404301 | NCBI WGS metagenome assembly VMBT01 (sample SAMN12238535, study PRJNA552566) | marine metagenome | isolation source: Coastal seawater | place: USA: coastal Georgia, Sapelo Island | collected 2008-08/2009-08
TTAATTTGTTAGAAAATAATATGGTTTGGCCAATGAAAGTTGCTTTTTATGGAGAGAATACTAGGAAGGGTAATCCAGATTACGAAATAAAATTAGACTTAGATGAAAAAGGAGTAGCTCATTATTACGAGGTAGATTATGGAGATTTTGAAATTAAAGCAACTCTAAAAAGTATTGAAACTGCCCAAGATCAAAAATGTAGTTAAGATTTATTTAATTTTTGCTTCTTTAAAAATAACGTGTTTACGAATTTTAGGATCGTATTTTTTTAATTCTAATTTCTCAGGCTTAGTCCTAGGATTTTTCTTCGTTACATAAAAGGTGCCAGTATCTGCTGTGCTTAAAAGCTTAATTTGAAGTGTAGCTGGTTTTGCCATAATAATCTCCGATAATTAATGCCAATTTATGTATTTTTTTTTCTAAGTCAAGTTCTGTTATTTTTTTATTTTCTTTTATATCGTTTTCTTCTTGGTTTTTGAAATTCATTATTACGAAAACGATCGTGCAATTTTACTAATATGCTTCCAGTAGATGAATTAACCTCAGCTATTTTAGCTTTTAATTTCATCCCAACATTAAAAATTAAACCATTACTCTCTCCAGTTAATGATTGTTTTTTTTGATTATAATCGTACCAGTCGTAGGGCAGTTCTCTTACAGGCATTAATGCATCAGCTATTCCATTATCAATAGAGACAAACATTCCAAACTTATGTACAGAAACAACTTCACACTCAATTATTTGATTAATACGTTCTTGGTATATCAATGCTATAAGACGGTCTATGGTTTTTCGTTCTGCGACTATTGCCTTCCTTTCAGTATTTGAAATATGCTCACAAACTAATTCTAAGTCACTATTTTTCTTTGGATATGTTGTGTTTTTCTTTTTTTGTTTTGTATTTATTATTTGGATAATTTGCCTATGTATAAGTAAGTCAGCGTAACGCCTGATTGGTGAAGTAAAATGGACATAGTTTTTAAGAGCTAAGCCAAAATGTGATTTATTAAGATTATTATATTTTGCTTGAGACTGACTTCTTAAAATTGATTGATTTATAATTTCAAAATCTGAAGTTTCTCGAGTTTGTTCTAGAATTTTATTCATTAATGATGGATGTGGTATTTTCCCAATTAAATTATTTGCTAATGGTTTCCCGATTAAATCTATTAAAGCTTGATACTTTTCTGGGCTTGGTGGCTCATGAATACGGTAAATTGATTCATTGTTATATTTTTGTATTTCTTCTGCGGCAGAGACATTAGCAAGAATCATTAATTCTTCAATAATCTTATTACTTCTTAAACCGTAAACTTTTTTTACTTCAGTCGGCCAATTTTTATTATCAAACAATATTTTTTTTTCTGGTAAATCTAAATTTAGTGCACCTCGTTTATTTCTTACTTTTTCAAGAGTTGAATAAACATCATATAAAGATTTTATAACATCTATAATTTCTGTTTCATAATTAGAGTGTGATGTTTTATTTTCAATAATATTTTCAACTTCATCATAAGTTAGTCTTTTTTTTGAATTAATTTTTGATCTAAAAAATTTATGAGATAATTTTTTACCATCATTATTTAGTGTCATGTCTACAGTTAAGCATAATCTATCTACATTTGGCTTGAGAGAACAAAGTTCGTTTGATAACTCTTCGGGAAGCATAGGGATAACTAAATTAGGTAAATATACCGAATTACCTCTTTCTTTTGCTTCTTTATCTAAATAAGAACCCGATTTAACATAATAAGATACATCGGCAATAGATACTAATATCCTCCATCCACTATTATCTAATAATTTTTGAGCAAAAACAGCATCGTCAAAATCTTTTGCATCTTCTCCATCTATTGTTACAAAAGGAACAGATGATAAGTCAGTTCGTACATCATAATCATGTGTATTAAGTGATTTTATTTCTTCTTTAATATTTTGGTTAAAATTTGTTTTTATATCATTTTCTTTAATTGATAGATGAGAAAATGTTTTGGGATCAAAAGAGGAGCCAATTACTTCTAATATTTCTGCTAACAAATTTCCATTTTTGTTCCCTAATTTATTTTTTTTGATTTTCTTGATCTTAAGTTTATTTAATGTTTTGCCGGAGGCAATTTGAGCCCTTACGATATCACCATTTTTAATTGAATATTTGTCTGATGGTATAGGTTTTATATTTTCTTTATACTTTGATCTATCCAATTCTTGGAGTACGAGGTTCTTCGATTTTAATTTAACTTCTGCAAAAAACTGTTTTCTTACAATATTAACTTTTTTAATTATTTTAATAAGTTTCCATATATTTTTTCTTAACTGAACTTCTAATAATAAAATATCACCAAGGCCAAAAACTATATTATTATGATTAAATGGTATGTCTATGTGATTAATAATTTGGTCTTCGTTTTCAAATTTACCAATAGAAAAACCATCATCATCAATGCTGATTACAGTCGCGGATAGAATTTTAGTAATTTTAGTTGATTCCAATTTTTTTAATTTGTTTTACAACTTTATGATTTACCATAAAGATTATTTGGTTTTTTTAGATTTATTTGTTTTTTTGCTTGATCTTTTGGGTCTGGCAGCTTTTGCAATTAATAATTCAATAGCCTTATCTAAATTTATTTCTTCAATAGAAATATCCTTTGGTAAAGTAGCTCTTAATTTATTATGCTCAACATATGGTCCAAATCTTCCAGATTTTACAAAAATTTTGCCACCGCCATCTGGATGATCTCCTAATACCTTACCAAGTTTTTCACTGTTTTCAGCAATAAGTACTACAGCATGATTAAGACCTAAGTTTATGACCGTTTCATCGGCAGGTAAACTTATAAAATTTATATCATATTTCAAATAAGGGCCGTATCTTCCAATACCTGCTGAAATGTCTTGGCCGCTTTCAGGATGTTGTCCAATCAGTCTTGGCAAAGACAGAAAAGCTAGAGCCTTTTCTAAGTTAATATCTTTAGCGCTGACTTGCTTGGGGATACTAGTTCTTTTAGGTTTTTTTTCATCTCCAAGTTGAAGATAAATACCATATGGTCCTTTTTTAATAAACACATTTAGCCCTGTAGCAGGGTCAATCCCTAAAACACCATCGTTACCAGGAATAAAATTCTCATTATCATTATTTTCATTTTGATCCTGGTTACTTGCAATTTGTTTTGTGAATTTACATTCTGGGTAATTTGAACAGCCTATAAAAGCACCATATTTGCCTAATTCCAAACCTAAATTTCCATTTGAACAAGTAGGACATTTCCTGTTGGGTGTTCCATTTTTTATATCATCTGAAGGAAAAAAAAGCTCGGCTAATTCTTTTTCCAAGGCTTCAAGTATTTTATCTCTTTCGAGCTCGGTCATTTTATTTAAATGAGGTTTAAAACTATCCCAAAACTCTTTTAGTAAATTTTTATAATTAAGTTTTCCATCAGACACTTTATCTAATTGTTTTTCTAAATCTGCTGTGAAATCATATTCAATATATTTTCCAAAAAAATTATTCAAAAATGCAGTTAAAATTCTTCCTCTTTCTTGAGGAATATGCCTTCCTTTTTCTTTTTCTACATAATTTCGGTTTACCAAAACTTGTAATATAGAGGCATATGTCGATGGTCGACCAATACCCAACTCTTCCATTTTCTTTATCAAACTTGCGTCAGTATATCTTGGAGGTGGTTGAGTAAAATGTTGTTCGCTCTTGACGTCGATTAAATCTACTTTTTCATTTTCAATCAATTTAGGTAATAATCTATCATCTTCCCTATCTCTATAAATATAAAAACCTGGGAAAATTACTTGAGAACCGTTAGCTCTAAATATAATACTCTGGTCTTGGTTTGTAATATCAGCAGCTGTCTCATCTAGTTCAGCTGATTGCATTTGACTTGAGATGGTTCTTTTCCATATTAATTCATAAAGTTTATTTTGGTCACTATCCAAAAATTCAGATATGCTTTCTGGATCACGTGATATTAGAGTTGGTCTGATGGCTTCGTGAGCTTCTTGGGCATTAGCAGCTTTAGATTTGTATACCCTTGGTTTTGGAGGGATATAATTTTCTCCATGACGACTTGTGATCTCATTCCTTAACTCTTCGATAGCTTGAGAACTAAGTTGAACTCCATCTGTTCTCATATAGGTTATTAAACCTGATGTCTCACTACCTATATTAATTCCCTCATATAATTTCTGAGCAACTCTCATAGTCCTAGAGGCACTAAAACCTAATTTATTTGATGCTTCTTGTTGTAGAGTTGACGTGGTAAAAGGAGGAAGTGGGTTTCTCTTAACCCTTTTTAATTCTATTTTTGAAATATTGAACTTTGATTTTTTGACATCTTGTAATGCCAAATCAGCTTCTTTTTCATTTTTAATATCCATTTTTGCTAATTTTTGAGAATTCAGAACAGTAAGCCTGGAAGAAAACTTTTCATCTTTCACTGTAGAAAAAGTAGATGATATTGACCAATATTCTTCAATATTAAATTTTTCTATTTCAATTTCTCTTTCACAAATTAATTTTAAGGCTACAGACTGTACTCTTCCTGCAGATCTGGAACCTGGAAGTTTTCTCCATAAAATAGGAGATATTGAAAAACCAATAAGGTGATCTAATGCTCTCCTTGCTAAATACGCTTCAACAAGTTCAGAGTTAATACCTCTTGGTTTTTTCATAGCCTCTAAAACAGCACTTTTCGTGATTTCGTTAAAAACTACTCTTTCAACTGGTTTACCTGTGGTTGTTTTTTTATGATCTAGAATTTCTTTTAGATGCCAGCTTATAGCTTCACCCTCCCTATCAGGGTCAGTAGCTAAAATTAAGCTGTCAGCAGACTTTAAAGCACCTATAATTTCTTTGACTACCTTATCCTTATCTTTATTCATCTCCCAAGACATTTTAAAATTTTCGTCGGGTTTAACTGCTCCATCTTTTGATGGGAGATCTCTAATATGGCCAACAGAAGCAATAACTTTATAATCATTACCTAGATATTTATTAATAGTCTGAGCTTTAGCAGGAGATTCAACTATAACTAATTTCATTTAAGCTAGCCTTAAAATTTTTAAAATGACTGAATTGTAGTTTTAGTGCAGATAACATTACTTTTATGAAATAACAATAGTAATATTTCTATATTTTTGGTTCAGACCCCTTTAAAAGTCTCTTTATATTCTCTGTATGTTTAAAAAAGCATATGCATGAAATTATAATTGACGAAATAAAAACATTATTTTCTAGTGAGTTTAAAAATATAAAAATAGGGATAAAAAAATATGCAACTAGAGCAGATAATGAACTTATTTTAAATAATTTTGTAATTAAAAGCCAAGTCACGAGACTCAATATTCCAACTAATAAATCAAAGCAAAGTATTATACCAAAACCCGTTGCAACACCTTTGCCACCTTTAAATTTTAACCAAATTGGAAAACAATGACCAATTACAGCGGCAACACCCACTACGCATTCAAAAAAAATAATATCATTATTTAATCTTGTTAATATTTCATAATTAAAGGCTTTTTGGGTTAAAAAAATAGCAAAAGCTCCTTTAATTCCATCAAGTAGTAGTGTCATAAGGGCTATTTTCTTGTTTCCTGTCCTTAAAACATTGGTAGCCCCAATATTTCCACTTCCTATTTTTCTTATATCCCCAAGACCGTATGCTTTAGTAAGTATTAATCCAAATGGAATTGACCCTACAAAATATCCAAATATGAAAAACAAGGATAAAAATATAAGAAAAATTTGGTCAGAAATCATTTTTCATTTTTTCTTTAAAATCTTTATGGAGATAAGCATTATGGCCATTAATAAAAGTTCCTAAAACTCTTCCAAAAGATTTGCGTCCATGAAATGGAGTAGGGCTTGTTTTCAATTGATTTTTATCTATGTGACCTTGAGCATTTTCATCAAAAATTATAAATGTAGCTTTTTGATTTTTTTCTATTGTATTTTTATCTAGATTTAAAATATTAGCTGGATTTGTAGTTAATAAAGAAATAGCCTTATGTAAATCTATGATTTTATTATTTACTAATTCTAAAGTGAGTAAGAATAATGTTTCAATTCCAGATGCACCTATTGATGCTGCCGAAAAAGGTTGAATTTTTGTATCTTTTGACCTAGAGCGGTGATCTGAAGCAATTGCATCTATTGTTCCATCTTGAATACCTTCTATTATAGCCAATCTATCATCTTCACATCTTAGGGGTGGAGAAAGCTTAAATGCTGTATTATAACTAAGCAATTCTTTTTCATTGAGAGCAAAATAGGGTGGGGCAGTATCACAAGTTATTTTCACTCCCTCTTTTTTGGCTTTTCTTATTACATCAATACCATCTCGGGTTGAAACGTGAGCAACATGATAGTGAACACCTGTTAGTTTTGCTAGTCTAATGTCTCTTTCTATCATAATAACTTCAGCGCATGCTGGAATACCAATTAAACCAAGCCTTGTTGAGATTTCACCCTCATTCATTTCACCTCTAATAGAAGTGGTAGACGCTTGATTTAGTCCCGACAAATCTTCATCTTCGGCATGTTGAATAACAGGACGGTTTATCATTTTTGAGTAACTCATCACACGCCTTAAAACCAGACTATTTTTTATACTTTTATTACCATTGGTAAAACCTACAGCTCCCATCTCAGACATCAGCCCTAATTCACACATTTCTAACGATGCATCATCTTTAGTGGCAGCGCCATAAACCCATACTTTAGGGAGTGAAAGGTCTTCCGATTGCCTTTGGATATGATCTATGATAGATGGATTATTAAGTTTTGGGGTTTGATTTGGGAGTAGAACCATAGAAGTTATCCCATTTTCTAAAGCTACTTTTTGTATGAGTTTTAAATTCTCAGTTTTACCTATGTTAACTCTTATATCTACTAATCCAGGTGCCATTATTAGCCCAGAACAATCATAAATAGTTATCGGATTTTGTTTTAATAGATTTGTATCATTAAAATTTTTAGTGATTTCTATTATTTTATTATCTTTAATTATAACATCAAAAACATCATTAAGATTGTTTTCTGAATTTATTATTTTTATTGATTTAAATACTGAGTAAGACATTTAGTTTTTCAAATTTGCTTTTTTGTATAGCTCAATGCTTCAATAATAGACATTCTGATTGCAACTCCCATTTCAACCTGAGTTTTAATAAGGCTTCTATTAGCATCATCTGCCAATGCTGAAGCAATTTCAACACCTCTATTCATTGGGCCAGGATGCATTATAACAGCATTTGAGTTCGCTAAAGAGAGTTTTGTTTCATCGAGGCCAAAAAATTTAAAATATTCTCTTTCAGATGGATTTTCAGTCCCAGACATTCTTTCATTTTGTAAACGTAAAAGCATTACAACATCGGAATTTTTTATTCCTTCTTGCATATCGTAATAACATTTTACACCTAGATTTTCTAAACCAAATGGCATCAATGTAGGAGGAGCTACACATCTAACTTCTGCACCCATTGTTGTCAGCAAATGTATGTTAGAACGAGCAACCCTGCTATTAGCTATATCTCCACATATACTAATTTTCAAACCTTCTAAGTGTCCTAATCTTCTTTTAATAGTTAATGCATCTAGTAATGCTTGAGTTGGATGTTCATGTCTTCCATCGCCTGCATTAATAATGCTGCAATCTAAATAATTAGCAAATAGAATTGGGGCTCCACTATGTGGGTGACGTACAATTAAAAGGTCGGGTCTCATTGCATTCAATGTGCTAGCTGTATCAAGTAAGCTTTCCCCCTTTTTTATTGAAGAATTAGTTAGTGATATATTAAGAACTTCTGCACCAAGTCTTCTTGCAGCTAATTCAAAGGACACTCTTGTTCTTGTGGAATTTTCAAAAAATACATTTAGTACGACATACCCCTTGAGGAACTTTGTATCACTGTGTTTGTCCAGGTTTGCAAAAAAGTTAGCTCTTTCAATTAAATTTTGGATCTCTTTCTTATCCATCCCCTCGATTGACAAAAGGTGATGAGAGCTAAGTTTAACAGGAGATGTAGAAGTATTTTCTTGATTTGAATTTAATAAATCATTCATAAAAATAGATTACTACATTTTTTTTTGTAATCCGTCTAGTGCTGTTTGTAATATCCAGCTTGCTGCTAAATAGTCTTTCCTTAATTTTCTTTTTTTTCTAGATAAATCCTCATTTATCATTGGTCTTTCTACGGCCATTGTTGATAGTCTTTCGTCCTGAAGTAAAACTGGCAACTCAACAATGCTCAATAGACTTTTTGTAAAATCCCTAACAGAATCACACCTAGGCCCTACACTTCCATCCATGTTAAGTGGCCATCCGATGACTAAACCTGTTATTTCATATTGATCAAAAATTGATATAAGTTGTTGGATATCAGATTTTAGCTTATTTCTTTTGATGGTAGATACCGCAGTTGCTATAGTCCAATCAGAATTACTAACAGCAATCCCAAGAGTTTTTGTTCCGTGATCTATACCTAAAAGTCTTTTTTTGGGCAAAATATTCAACAAAAATTCATCAGGCTTGAAGATAGGCATAATTGATGCTAACAGACTTCCATATTAATTTAAAATATATCATTGTAATGAAGGAATAAAAATGTCCAACAAAAAATCAATTGTTGATATTCCAACTGTAAACAAAATAGCTAGATTAGCTCGTCTAGAAATACCTGAAAAAAATAAACAAAATCTTACCAACGATTTAAATAATATATTAGAATTTGTTGCGCAATTAAATGAAGTAGATACCTCTAATGTAGAGCCTTTAGCATCAGTTACAGGGCATAAATTGCCTATGAGGAGTGATGAGGTCACAGATGGTAATATTGAAGAGTTAGTGCTAAAAAACGCTCCAGAAAGTTCAAGTGGTTTTTTTGTAGTTCCAAAGGTTATTGAATAATGTCTAATTTACTTGATTTTGATTTATCAAGCGCTATCAAAGCTCTTAAAAATAAGGAAATTTCATCTTTTGAACTGACTAATGCTTATCTGAATGCAATTGAAAGTACCTCTAATTTAGGGGCTTATTTAGATATACAAAAAGATTATGCGTTGCAAATGGCTAAAAAATCAGATGAAAAAATTAGCCAAGGCATGGCTGGTCCTCTTGAAGGGGTTCCTATTGCAGTTAAAGATATGTTTTGTACTAAGGATATCAAAACTACTGCATCATCAAAAATTTTAGAAAATTTTTATCCAACTTATGAAAGCACAGTAACGCAAAATTTATGGGATGACGGAGCTGTAATGTTGGGTAAACTATCATGTGATGAATTTGCTATGGGATCCAGTAATGAGACTGCGGCGAAGGGAAATGTTATAAACCCGTGGTCTAAAACTAATCCAATTTCTCCTGGTGGGTCATCTGGTGGTTCTGCTGCTGCAGTTGCAGCTAGATCAGCTTTGGCAGCAACTGGAACAGATACGGGTGGCTCAATAAGACAGCCTGCAGCCTTTTGTGGTATTACAGGTCTTAAACCCACATACGGTAGATGCTCTAGATGGGGAATTGTAGCTTTTTCTTCTTCACTAGATCAAGCTGGTCCTTTGACAAGGACGGTAAGTGATGCTGCAATTATGCTCAATTCCATGGCGGGTTATGACAATAAAGACTCAACCTCAGCTAATATCGAAATGCCAGATCTAACATCTTTTTTAGATAAGAGTATAAAGGGAAAAAAAATTGGTATTCCAAAAGAATATACACAAGATGGAATTTCTGAAGATATAGTAAAATTTTACGACACATCGATTCAGTTTTTAAAGGATAGTGGTGCAGAAATTATCCCAGTTTCCTTACCACATACAAAGTATGCACTACCAGTTTATTATATTATAGCGCCTGCAGAAGCATCAAGTAACTTAGCAAGATATGATGGTGTAAGATATGGAATTAGAAATGAAGCTGAAAACTTAGATGAAATGTATGAATTAACACGGGGAATTGGTTTTGGTGAAGAGGTGCAAAGAAGAATAATGATTGGGACATACGTGTTGTCTTCAGGATATTATGATGCATATTATTTAAAGGCACAAAAAGTAAGAAGGTTAATCAAAGAAGATTTTGAAAAAGCCTTCGAAAATGTTGATTTTCTTTTGACACCATCAACTCCTTCAACAGCATTTGAGCTAGGGCAAAAACAAGATCCTATCAAAATGTATTTAAATGACATTTTTACTGTCCCAGCAAGTTTAGCAGGTTTGCCAGGAATATCTATACCAGTAGGGTTAGATAAAGCAGGGCTTCCAGTTGGTATTCAATTGATTGCAAACTCTTTTGATGAGCCGAATTTAATAAGTGTTGCTCATACATTAGAAAAAAGTGCTAATTTTAATGTAATAGCTCAAGGAGCTGCAAGATGACTGAAATATTAGATTTAAGACCAGGACAAATTAAAGGTGATACTGGTGTGTGGGAAATGGTGATTGGACTTGAGATACATGCACAAATTTCTAGTAAATCTAAATTGTTTTCAGGAGCTTCTGCATCATTTGGATCTGATGCAAATACAAGCGTGTCTTTAGTTGATGCTGCTATGCCTGGTATGCTTCCTGTTATAAACAAATTTTGTGTAGAGCAAGCAATTAAAACTGGTTTAGCTTTGAATGCAAAAATCAACAATGTTTCAGTTTTTGATAGAAAAAACTATTTTTATGCTGATTTACCTCAAGGCTATCAAATTAGTCAATTTACTAAGCCTATAGTTGGTGAGGGCGAAATTGTAATTGATTTAGATAATGGTGATCAGACTACAATTGGAATTGAACGTCTTCATCTTGAACAAGATGCTGGAAAGTCATTGCACGATCAACATCCTAGTAAATCCTTTATTGACTTAAACAGAACTGGTGTAGCTTTAATGGAGATTGTGTCTAAGCCAGATATTAGGTCTCCTCAAGAAGCAGGTGCATATGTTAAAAAAATTAGGTCTATCTTACGTTATATAGGTGCTTGTGATGGTAATATGGAAGAGGGATCTCTTAGAGCTGATTGTAATGTATCCGTTAGAAAGAAAGGTGAAGAATTTGGAACTAGATGTGAGATTAAAAATTTAAACTCCATTCGTTTTATTATACAAGCCATTCAATCAGAAGCTGAAAGGCAAGTAGAAATTATAGAGTCAGGTGGTATAATTAATCAAGAGACAAGACTTTTTGATACATCTACTGGAGAAACAAGGTCGATGAGAAGTAAAGAGGATGCTCACGATTATAGATACTTCCCGGACCCAGATCTGCTCCCACTTGAATTTTCAGACACATGGGTAAGTGAAATTAAAGAAACACTTCCAGAATTGCCAGATTCATTAAGAAAAACTCTTGTTAAAGATTATGGTATCACAACCTATGACGCATCAATTCTTGTAGAAGAAAAAGAATTTGTTGATTTTTATCTTGAGGCAGCTAAGGGCGTTGATGGTAAATTGACTGCCAACTGGATGATTACAGAATTATTTGGGGCATTAAAAAAGGAAAATATAATTATATCTAATAGTCCTGTCACCCCTCAAAACTTAGGTCAATTAATTTCTTTGATTTCAAAAGGCGTCATATCAGGAAAAATAGCAAAGGATGTTTTTGCTGAAATGATGATTACTAAAAAATCAGCCCTAGATATTGTTAAAGATAAAGGGTTAGAACAAGTATCAGATGATAAAGAGATAATGAAATTAATAGATAGAGTTATTTCAGAAAACCAAGATAAAGTTAAAGAGTATCTAAATGGCAAAGATAAACTTCTTGGATTTTTTGTTGGTCAAGTAATGAAATTATCACAAGGCAAGGCAAATCCTGGTTTAGTAAATAAGTTACTTAAAGAAAATTTAAAGTGATAACATTACTTTTTTTTAAATTCCCAATTTGCTAAAAAAATTGCAAATATAATAGAAACAAAACCAATTCCTAATCTAAAAGTAATAGCTTCGTTAAGTATAAAGTATCCAAGTAAAATGGCTGAAAGTGGATTGAAACCAAGAGAAATAGCGGCTTGTGTTGGAGAGATTAGTTGCAAAGCTTTTCCCCAACAAAACATCATTAAAACTCCACCAGGAATAACTAACATGAAAAAGGCAATAGTTTCATTTTGATCAAATGTGTAAGAAGTTTGAAGAGTTGATCCCCAAATTATTGTTACCAAGAAATTAATTAAACTGCCTATAAAGATTACAAAAATCATTACTCGAATATTTCCATATTTTTTTAGATATTTTCCTGAAAATACAGTAAAACAGGATGCAGCTATAACTCCTATCATCATTAAAAAATCACCTTTTAATGTTTCATTGAAGTTATTATCAACTCTCTCTGACATACAAAAAGTGACACCAGTTATTGCAATAAGTACTGCTAAAGATTTGTTTAATGTAATTTTTTCAATTTTAAAAAAAAAGGCAATTATAATCGTGCAAAGTGGCATAGTTGCATAAAGTAAACCGGCCCTTGATGCAGTTGTGTGTTCAAGCCCCAATGCCATAAAATTTGGAAAAAGAGAAATCATAGCTAAGCCGAGAAGGCACATGGGTATAATGTCTACCATATCAAATTTTTTTTTAAAAAAAATAGTTATTGATAATAAAAAAAGTATTAATCCTGTGAGACCATAACGTAAAAAACTTAATGTAAATGGATCAATGTTTTCTACTAAAAGTCTTGTAAATACAAATGTGGAGCCTCCAAGTGTTGCCGAAAGTGAGGCCAAGAATGTTCCTAAAAACAAGTTTTTTAAAAATATTTTATCTTTATTCATAAAAAGTTATCTATTAGATTAAGGCGAGGTTCAATTAGCAAACTTATCTAATACAACTTTTATTCAACAAAGATAACAATATTATGAAAAAAAATAAATTAGGCAGAACAAACTTAGAAATTTCCGAAATTACTCTTGGAGGTGGTTGGGTTGGCGGGCTGTTTATTGATGCAGAATATAAAGTCATGGAAAAAGCAATCGAACTTGCGCTAGATAATGGTATTAATTGGATAGATACTGCAGAGAGTTATAGTGAGGGAGTATCAGAAAAAAATATTGGTATATTATTAGAATCCCTTGATAAGAATGAAAAATTATATGTTTCTTCAAAAGCAAGACTAGATCCACAAAGTTCAGAAACATTTGAATCTCAGATAGATAGAAAATTAGATAATAGTCTAAAAAGACTAAAGTTAGACCAGTTAAACTTATATCAGTTACACAATAAAATTACTCATGAGAAGAATTCTGGGACATTAACTGAAAGAGAAATATTAGAGAAAAATGGTGTTGCCGAGATAATGCTTAAGTTAAAAGAAGATCAAAGAGTTCAAAATATTGGACTTACTGCTTTAGGTGATACTAATTCAATAAAGAATGTTTTAGAAATAGGCTATTTTGATACTGCTCAAATCTATTACAATCTTCTTAATCCTTCAGTAGAATTTGAAGAAGCAAATGCCTGGAATGATCATGATTTTTCAGGATTGATATCAATTTGTAATAAACACAAAATGGGTATTCTTGGAATTAGGGTTTTTGCTGCGGGTTTATTGGCTACGGATATTAGGCATGGTCGAGAAATACCTGTGACAAATGTTATAAACCTTGAGGAAGAAGAAAGAAGAGCTAATATGTTATCAGATTTAATAGGAGAAAAATATGGTAATAGGGCTCAATATGCTCTCAGGTACGGTTTGTCGAGCAAAAATATTCACTCTATTGTAATAGGTATGGCTACTTTAGAACATTTGAAAAACTCAATCGAAGCTGTTGAAATGGGACCACTTCCAGCTAGTCTTTTAGAGGACATATCAGAATTACAGAAATCTAACTTTTTTTAATCTTGTAGGTGAAATGATGAAAATACTCGTTGTAGGCATAGGTGGAATAGGAGGTTTCTTCGGAGGCTTTTTACATGAGAGTGGCGCAGATGTAACTTTTTTAGTAAGGCCTAAAAGAAAAAAAATAGTTTCAGAAAATGGACTTAAAATAATTAGTTCTCTAGGAAACATAAATATACAGCCAAACTTGATTTTGGCTGATGAACTTCAGCCTATATATGATGTTGTATTAATATCATGTAAAACTTTTGACCTAAAACAAGCTTTAAATGACCTTAGTGCAATTAAGGGTAAGGGAATAATAATACCTTTTTTGAATGGAATTGAACATTTTAGAATGTTAGACGAAACTTTTGGTGAAGAGAATGTAATGGGAGGTCTTGCTATAATAAGTTCTACTCTTCATCAGGATGGATCAATAGAACATTTTGGGAACTTAAGGCAAAATATTACTTTTGGAAATAGAGATAATAAAAAGAATGATATTTTACTACCTTTTTATGAAATTTGTAAAAAATCAAAATTCGATGTTACTCTTAGTGAGCAGATTAATTCAGATCTATGGAAGAAGTGGGTTTTTATATCAACTGTAGCTGGGGCGACAACATTGTTTGGGTGTAGTTTGGGAGATATAGTCAAACATAATTTTGGTGAGAAAATTATATCTGATTTATACAAAGAATGTAGGTTAATTGCAGAATCTTACGGTTATAAAATTGAAGATGAAGAAGCAAATAATATTGTTAAAAGTATTACAGTTTCAGGCTCACCGATAAAGGCATCAATGCAAAGAGATGTTGAAAAAAATTCTTTTACAGAGCATGAAGAAATATTTGGTGATTTGATATCAAAAGCAAATGTTAATAATATTGAATGTCCTATTCTAATGTCTTGTTATGTTAAAATGAAAGTATATCAAGAAACACTAAATTTAAATTAAGTTCCAATTTTGATTGGTGACTTTAACCCTCTAAGACATGCAATAACACTAAGACCCGTAATTTTTCCTGTGCCAGGATTTTCAGGAGTTTGAACATTTTGGATAGACATTTGAAAAATAGCACTGTCTGCAACTACTTCTACCTTATGAGTGTTTCTTGTTAAGCTTGGGTCTGCCCAAATCTCTAATTTTGTTTTATCAGGTCCTATGCCAGCAAGACCAACTGCGGCAGCAACATTTACATTTGCAGGAAATGCTTTAGCACCTTCTGTAGCTGAACCTTTAAAAATTAATTTTGGATCTGAGAGATTGTCTAAATTAATATTATTATCAATTACAAAAGGGGCGCTAGATAAGGCGTTAGGTGGTTTTCGCGTTATCATTTTTACTTCGTTAATTTTTGACTCAGATGCTGCTCGTAATGCGTCTAAACCTAATATAGCACCAGTAGCTAAAATAATTTGTGTTTCATTCTTCTTTGCTAAAGTTTTCAAATCAATATTATCAAGAATTCCAGAACCACTTACAGTAATAAGTGTCTTTCTTTTATTAATACATTTGCTAGCAATTTGTCTGAATGCTTCTTTGGGTGCACAATCAATTAATATATCAGAATTTTCTACCAGTTCGTCTAGGTCATAAATTTTAATATCATGTTTTAAACTTGATATTCTTTTAAGAGCATTTTCGTGGCTCCTAGATGATACACCAAATAAAGTAAAATCTTCTACACCTTTTATAAGTGCTTTAGCAACTTCAGTTCCTATAGAACCAAAACCAACAATCCCAACTTTCAATTCTCAGTCCTCATTTATTTACCTTCCAATTGCATATCCTTGCATAAAGCGCGGATTAGCTGCTGCTTTTAAAATTTCACCATTTTTTGAAGCAGCAGTCATTCTTCCAAGACTCCATTCTGTATCTACAGAAACTTTATGCCCTTTTTTCATCAAGGCTTCAATGGTTTCTCTTGGAAATCTAGCTTCTAATGCAAGGTGACCAACATCTGTTTCTCTAGGATAGAATGAGTTTGGAAAGTGTGCAGTGCTAAAACCAGGTGCATCAATAGCTTCTTGGAGATTTAAACCAAAATGAACATGTCTTAAAAAAAGATGGAGGGACCATTGATCTTGTTGATCACCACCAGGAGTTCCAAAAACCATATATGGTTCACCATCTTTAAGAGCTAAACTAGGTGATAATGTTGTTCTTGGACGTCTTTTGGGTCCAATACATGCCGGTGAATTTTCATCTAACCAAAACATCTGTCCTCTATTAGATAAACAAAATCCCAATCTTGGTATTATTGGAGAGCTCTGTAACCATCCGCCACTTGGAGTGCCTGCAATCATATTGCCCCATTTATCTATTATATCAAAATGTGTTGTGTCTCCTTTTGTTTCTCCTAAACTGTTAGGGTTTGGCTCATCAAACCTAGCTACTGTTGGCTCTCCAATATCAAATTTAGAAAATGATTCTGGAGTTTTACCCTTAGGTCTAACAACAACCCTTCCATTAAACCCATCGATCTTGCCTGGTCTTACTTCCATAGAAGCATCTACAGAAATTAAATTCTTACGCGCTAAATTATACTCTTCGCTTAATAACCTATCCATAGGAACTTTGTTAAAATTTGTGTCACCATAGAATGCTTCTCTATCGGCAAACGCAAGCTTGGTTGCCTCAACAACCAGATGGACAAAATCAGGGGAGAGCTCATCAAGAGAGTCTAAATCAAAATGTTTTAATATTGCTAGTTGTTGAAGAAAAGTTGGTCCTTGGCCCCAAGGCCCAGTTTTACAGACAGTAAAATTTTTATAATCATAAGATAGAGGTTTTTCAATAGTAGCTGACCAATTTGCTAGATCATTTCCTGTCAATAGGCCTTTATGTTTTCTTTCAGTTGTATCTAAAAATTCATTATTTTGACAAAATTTATCAATTTCTTCTGCTATAAAACCTTGGCTCCAAATTTTTCTAGCTTGTTGGATTTGTTCTTTAATATCTTGAGATTTTAATTCTGCCTCTCTTATTATTTTGAGGTAGGTCTCAGCCATTTTTATATTCTTAAAGAAATCTCCAGGATTTGGTAAGTTACCCTGAGGTAAATAAATTTCAGCTGAACTTTTCCATTCATTTCTGAAGAGCTCTTCAACTGACTTAATGGTGTTGACAATATTTGGAACAAGTGGAAACCCTTTTGTGGCTATTCCTATAGCAGGTTCCATAACCTCTCTTATCGACATTGTCCCATAATTGAGAAGTAAGAGCATCCATGCATCAAAAGCTCCTGGGACTACAGCTGGTAACAAACCACTTCCTGGTACTATATTTAAATCAAGATCATTGAAAGTTTTTAGAGTAGCAAGTTCAGGAGCTACACCTTGCCCACATATAACTATTGGATCTTTATTATTGGGTGCAAGAATAAGAGGGACTTCACCACCAGGACCATTTAGATGAGGTTCAACGACTTGAAGCGTGAAACCTGTGGCGACAGCAGCATCAAAAGCATTTCCACCCTTTTCAAGGATAGACATTCCCACGGCTGTTGCGATCCAATGAGTTGATGTTACAACGCCAAAATTTCCAACAATTTCTGGCCTGGTAGTAAATTTATTCATTTTTAACCTATAAACAATTTGACTCTGAGTTATTATCTAGCAATTATTCAATCTTTATTATTCTAAATTAAATAACTTTTTGGAGATAACAATGCCAATAAAAAATTTTTTTAAAGGTGGGCTTGCAGGGATAGCATTTCTAGCGTTGTCAGCGACAGCTGTTTCAGCTGCCCCTAATATACCTTGTAGTACTGCAAAACTTATAGTTCCTTGGGGTGCCGGTGGAGGTACTGATGTCATTTTTAGACAAATGGTTGAGAAGGTAAATAAAGCCGGTGCAAAACCTCAGCTTCAAGTTGTTAATGTTGGTGGTCAAGGTGGTAATAAAGGTGCTAAGCAAGCCGCAAAGGCAAAGCCTGATGGATGTACTTTATTTGCAATTCACCAAAGTGCAATAACAAGCTACTTTACTGGCAGAATTGATATAACTTGGGATGCATTTGAAACTATTTCAATGGTAACTTCTACCCCTTCAATTATTGGAGCAAATGTAGATGTACCATATAACAACATATCTGAATTAATAGCAGAAGCTAAGAAAGCACCAGGAACAATAACAGCTGGAGGTACTTTTGGTTCAACTAGTCAATTTGTTTTTCTTCTTTTAGAAGATGCTGCTGGTATAAAGTTTAAGCATGTATCTTATGATGGTACTAAACAAAGAATGACTGCTTTATTAGCTAATAATATTAAGTTAGGTGAGATTAATCTTGCAGCAGCCATCAAGTTTATTAAGGCGGGTAAGTTAAAAGCTTTAGGTGTTACAAATGATAAGAGACTTGACCAAATTCCTGATATTAAAACCGCTCAAGAACAAGGTGCTAACGTAATATTTGCTGTTGAAAGAGGTGTCGTTGCTCCAAAAGGAACTTCACCAGAAATCGTAAATCATTATGCTAAGATGTTTGAGGGTGCTGCTTCAGATAGTGAGTTCAAGGCTGCTATGCATAAGAAAGGTATTCTAATAAATTATAAAGGACCTGATGCATACAAAAAGCATTTTCAGGCTACTTATGATTATTGGAAGCCAATTGCTAAACAAGTTGGTGTTTATAAAAGGAAAGACTAACAATATATGAGAAGAGATAATTATTTATCTCTTCTCTTCATCATAATATCATCATGAATATAAACAAAGACACAATCGTAGCTATTTTCTTATTATTATTCTGTGGAATAATGATTAACAATAGTTTTGAAATAGAAGACCCAGGTTATCAGGGCATGAAGGCTAGTTTTTGGCCTACTGTGATTTTGTGTCTCTTGTCAGTTATGTGTCTAGTAATGCTTATTAAATCTGTAGTTTACAAAACAGATAATAATTTAGATGCAATCGATGAAAATACCACTAACATTTTTTTTAAATTTAAAAATGCATTGATTTGTTTTTTTATGTTTGTTCTTTTTTTAACATTTCTAGATTACTTAGGAATGTTAATTGGTGGAATTTTATTTGTATTTGGCCTACTGACATTATTAGGTGGAGCTTCACCAAAAAAACTTTTTAATCACTTCATTATTTCAATAATTACAATTGGAATAATGTGGTCAATATTTACCTTTGGGCTTAAAGTTATTTTACCTGAAGGTGAGTTACTTAGGATTTGGTAAGTCTATGGTTGATGTTATATTACAAGCCTTTGCAAGCATAGTTTTAGATCCTGTAACTCTAGGTTTAATGTTGATTGGGACATTGGCTGGTATTTTAGCTGGTGCAATACCAGGATTTACGATTGCAATGGGAGTAATTTTAACCCTACCATTTACATTTGGTATGACAGCTATTCAAGGTCTGGCAACAATGTTAGGTGTTTTTGTTGGAGGTTTCTCAGGTGGACTTATGTCTTGCATGCTTACTGGAATACCTGGAACGCCATCTTCCGTAGCCACAACATTTGATGGTTTCCCTTTAGTAAGATCGGGTAGACCTGGTCTTGCGCTTGGTCTTGGGTTATGGTCATCTTTTTTTGGAGGTATGATTAGTGCAGTAATTTTAGTAGCGCTAGCTCCTCAATTAGCCTTTTTAGGCTTAGAATTTGGACCTTGGGATTATTTTTCGCTAATAATATTTGCTTTAACAATAACAGTTAGTTTATCTGGTGGTAACATAACTAAAGGTTTGATAGCTGGGTTGCTTGGTTTGTTTGCTGCAACCGTTGGCGAAGATGAGATTAACGGTGTAGCCAGATTTACATTTGGTTTTGATGACTTTAAACAAGGTTTTGCTTTTCTGCCTGTATTAATAGGATTATTTGCATTTTCTCAATTATTGACCGATGTAGAGGATGATAAAAGGGCAAAAAGTCCTTTAATGTCTCAATCAGGCTCTGTAGTAAAAGTTGAACATATGAAGGCTATTTCAATAATTCTTAAACGATGGGTTAATTTATTTAGATCAAGTTTTATTGGAATCTTTACTGGTATTCTTCCTGCGGCAGGTGGATCTATTTCAAATATTTTAGCTTATGATCAAGCAAAAAAAGCATCTAAAAATAGATCTAATTTTGGAAAAGGAGAATATGACGGTGTTATTGCTCCTGAAGCTGCAAATAATGCCACAGCTGGTGGTGCTTTGATAATGATGATGGCACTAGGTATTCCAGGTGATATTGTAACAGCTGTAATGTTAGGCGCACTCATGATACATAATATCATTCCTGGGCCTACTTTTATTCAAGATGAACCTCTATTGGCTTATGGAGTGTTTATAGCTTTTTTTGTTGCTCATTTTTTTATGGTAGGCTTACAGGCATTTTCTCTGAGAATCTTTTTACTAGTAACAAAAATTCCTATGTACGTTTTAGCATCAGTCATATTAGCCTATTGTGCAATTGGTGTATTCGCGTTGCACAATATTGTTTTTGATATCTGGGTAATGTTCTTTTTTGGTATAATTGGATATTTTATGAAAAAATTAGGCTTTCCTCTAGCGCCGATGATCCTTGGAGTTGTGTTAGGTAGGTTGGCAGAGCTTAATTTAGCTAGGGCTACAGGAA
>VMBT01000680.1_pt1 | contig 20357 bp, 21 predicted proteins | sample 4404301 | NCBI WGS metagenome assembly VMBT01 (sample SAMN12238535, study PRJNA552566) | marine metagenome | isolation source: Coastal seawater | place: USA: coastal Georgia, Sapelo Island | collected 2008-08/2009-08
GGCTGCTTTCTTGGCAACCTTCTTCTTTGCTACTTTCTTTTTAGCAACCTTTTTGGCGACTTTTTTCTTCGCCGCTTTCTTGGCTACCTTTTTCTTTGCAACCTTTTTCTTTGCAACCTTTTTCTTGGCTACTTTCTTTGCGGCTTTCTTCTTAGCTACTTTCTTTGCAACCTTCTTCTTAGCTACCTTTTTAGCCACTTTTTTCTTTGCCACTTTTTTAGCGGCTTTCTTCTTCACCACCTTTTTTGCAGCCACTTTTTTCTTTACCGCTACTTTTTTCTTAGCGGCAACCTTCTTTTTGGCTACCTTTTTCTTGGCAACCTTCTTTTTTGCAACTTGTTTAGCCATTTTCGACCTCGCTACCATTTTCAGTGTTACTCGTTTAAAAGTACTACCTTGCCTTACTTACCGTCGAAACAGATCGTCAATCTGGTGCTCCCTTCCCAACCGCTCTGTTTCGTTGGCATGTAATTTGTCACTCGCACATTCAGGTCTTTAAATTTGGACCGGTGTGCACCGAGCTTGAACCGTTCATTCCTGTATTTTCCGCGCCTTCGTTGCGCGACGCGCCGCCGCTTTCGCATTCTCCGCCGCAGCTGCAGCAATTTTTTTATCTTTACCGCCTGAGCGGTCTGCCAGAGCGCGCAATTTGACGGCGTATTTCTTCGCGCGTTTAGCCTCTTTTGCTGCCTCTTCTCGGTCTCGCTTTTTATTCCACTTTTTTACAAAGGCTTTTATCGCCTTATCAAGGTCCTCTTTACGTTTAACCTTCTCTTCTCGTTTTCGAAGTTTTTCGGCTTCCGCCAACTCGACTGCGCGGGCCTTGGCCTTGGCGGTACGCAAATTGGCTTTCGCTATCGCCGATTTCGCTGCCGCTTTACCGGCATTTTTTTTTGCCTGTTCGAGCAACCTCCGCTGGGCATCGCGTCTGCCGCTGTCCGGGCTGGCTGCCCGAAAAGCTAATCTTGTCGCGGCGACGGTATCACTGGCTCTTCGATGCGCCTTAACCGCGCATTTAACCTTCTTCTGGTGTTTGTGTACGCTTTCAGAAGCCTTGACCAGGGCCGCGCTTGACTGCTGCTTTCCTCGCTTTTTTATTCGTTGTCCCTTACTGTCTCATTGAGACTCAGTCTAAAATCTTTTTACTCTCTGCTGTGACCTGCTACGGCTGATTTTTCAAGGCTTGCTCTCATGGGCTTACATGAAAACAGCTTCTCTGCTTTGTAAAATAAAAACTGCGTAGTGTTGGTAACCCAACTGAAAAACAAAGCACCAGAACTCGCGGCAACATATCACATATTTTTTTCTCGAACACCAAAAGCCTCTCGTAAAAGAGACGCTTCTAGGTTATTTCGCTTGCTGACTCAAAAACTTTAAAAAAAAATGAGTTAGTGCGGAACGTTGATTGCAAGATAGTTGAGATAGTTTGATGCAGACCACTGTGTCGTGAAGTGCTGTGAAGTGCTGATGCGATGCGCAATTCAAAATGCATCCTGTTAGCGCTTTGCTCTGTTGGCATGATCGCGAATCGCTTTGATGATTTTTGAAAAAACTTATCACCGTTTGAAATTGTCTGTCCTATTGGCGAATTAAAGTCATTACGGACTTGATGTCTTTTTCCTTACTCTTTTCTTATTCTTTTTTGCCTGCTCGCTTCCTTGCTTCCTGCTTATTTTGCCCGGTGTTGTTTGAGTTGGCCGGTCAGATTCTCGTTTGACGGATCTTAGCGGGCAAAATCCAAACATTGTTGCCCCATAAACCAACTCGGCAACACGAAGCAGACAAGGAATGAAGAATCACTCCGCTCCTATGCAGGAGATGACCTTCAAGATGAGATGAAGGCTGCTTCATCCGCGCTGTGGCAGCCAGGTTTGTACCTGGTATGATTAAATTACGCGAGCGCTGTGGAAATGGCCTCCCGGATTTTATCGACTGACTCAACACCATCAACTTTGATCACATTGAGATTCGCTCCGTCCTTCTGCAGACCTTCATAAAAACCAACCAATGGCTGAGTTTGCTCGTGATAAACCGCCAGACGCTTTCTTACCGTTTCTTCCTCATCGTCGGGTCGCTGAATCAACGGTTCCCCTGAAACATCATCGATTCCTGACTCCGCCGGTGGATTGAATTCGATATGATAAACCCGCCCCGAATCCAGATGGACACGACGCCCGCTCAGTCGCTTCACAATTTCATCATCCGGTACGTCTATCTCCAGCACTACATCGATCTCTACACCGGCAGTGACCATAGCTTCCGCCTGAGGAATGGTCCGCGGAAAACCGTCAAATAAAAATCCACTCTGGCAGTCCGGTTGCGCAATTCGCTCCTTTACTAGGGCAATGATGATGTCATCAGTCACTAACGCCCCTGACGCCATCACCTGCTCCACCTTGAGCCCCAACTCAGATTTTTCCTTGACTGCCGCTCTCAACATGTCGCCCGTCGAAATCTGCGGGATACCGTAGGTCTCCGTGATGTATTTCGCCTGTGTGCCTTTGCCAGCGCCCGGCGCTCCTAACAGTATGATCTTCATATTGAGGTCTCCTCAGTCTCTGTCCCTTGAATTAAAGCCCTTGTGTTTTTGCCTCTGCCCACAATGCATCCAGCTCTTCCAGACTACAACTCTCTAACGATCTGGATTCTGCGCTAAGTCGTGCCTCTATCCATCTGAACCTGTCCTCGAATTTCAGATTAGCTTGTCGCAGCACTGTCTCCGGCTCGGTTTTCTGATGACGGGCAAGATTAACCGCCGAAAAAAACACATCGCCCAGTTCGCTTGCCGCACGGTCACTATCACCTTCGCTCAGCGCTTGCTCGAACTCATCCAGCTCTTCCCTCAGTTTGGCAATTACCGGAGCAATTTCTGTCCAATCGAAGCCAGCACGCGCGGCCTTCTTCTGCAACTTCCGGGCACGCTCCAGCGCCGGCAGAGCCCGCGGCACTTCATCCAGGATGCTGAGAGACTTCGACTGCCCCACATCCGAGTCAGTTGCCTGCTGCTTGGCACGCTTAATCTCTCTTTCCTGACCTTTGATCTTTTCCCAGTTTGTCACTACCTGGTCCGGGGACAAGTTGACTGATTCGCCAAACGATTCGATAGCGCCTGTGCTGAACACATGAGGGTGGCGCCGAATCAGTTTCTCTGTCACCGTTTCAGCAACGTCTGCGAAGGAAAAAGTATCGGTCTCTCTGGTGAGTTGCGAGTAAAAAACAACCTGGAAAAGTAAATCGCCCAGTTCATCTTCGAGATCCACCATGTTCTTACGTTCAATTGCGTCCACTACTTCATAGACTTCCTCGATGGTGTACGGAATCAGGCTGTGTATGGTTTGTTCGAGATCCCAGGGACAACCATGTTCAGCGTCTCTCAACATAGCCATGACCTGAAGCAGTTTTTTAATAGCATTCGCATCAGCTGCAAATTCAGGGGATTCTGGGTCGGACATAAGACGGATCAATTGTGTTGTTGTTCAAATACAGCCATCGACTCGACATGGGCTGTGTGAGGAAACATATCCATTACACCGGCAGATTTCAATTGATAGCCTTGCGCAAGCAGCTCAGCGCTGTCTCTGGCCAGCGTAGCCGGGTTACAGGAGACATAGACGATCCGCTTTGGTGAGAATCTGCGCATTTGCTGAATTATTTCGATCGCGCCTGAACGAGGCGGGTCGAGTAAGACCTTGTCGTAGCGCTGCTGCGCCCATTCCGCATTCTCAAGGGGTTTGAATAAGTCTTTGCAGTAAAACTCCAAACCTTTCAAGCCGTTAAGATCCGCATTTTCATAACCCCGTTCGACCATCGCCTGACTGCCTTCCACACCGACAACCTGTGCTCCCTGTTTAGCAAGCGGCAGAGTAAAGTTACCCAGCCCGCAAAAGAGATCGAGCACGCGCTCGCCGGGCTGAACAGCCATCAGTTCTACTACTCTGGAGACTATTTGACGATTGATGGGCCCATTAATCTGCGTGAAATCCATAGGATGAAACGCATACTGCACTTGCTGATCAGGCAAAAAGTATCCAAGTCGCTCTCTGCCGCCATCCGGATAAACCCGATGTACCGAATCGAGCCCTCCCGGTTGCAGATAGCAGTGTATCTGGTGCTCTGAGGCAAACTGAATCAGCGCGTTCTGATCAGCGGGAGTCAGCGGCTTCAGATGACGAAAAATCAGCGCAATCTCAAGCGGAGCTCCCGGGTCTGGCTCTGTCTCTCCGGCTGCGACCTCAATCTGCGGAATGTCTGCGGCTGAACTTAAGCCGGAAATCAGGTTTTTGAGAGTATTGATCAGTGTTGAGACTTCACTGACCAGAACCCGGCAGTCGTCCATGACCGTGATAAAACTTGAATGCTTCTCCCTGAAACCGACCAGTGCACCACCTTTTTTCTGCACATATCTTACCGCCAGTCTGGCTTTTCGCCGGTAGTGCGAGGTATCCGCTGCCAGCTTGGGCAGCAACTCAAAATCACTGGAGGTAAGCCCTGTGCTGTGCTGCAGAAGGTCGAGCAACATTTCCTGTTTCATTTCCAGCTGCTGATCTGGATGCATATGCCGCAGCGAACAACCACCGCAGATCTCTGAAACAGAACAGTCCGAAGCGACTCTTGCATCGCTACTAAGCAAAATCTGCTCAGCGCTCAATACATCGAATTGCGAGCGCGACTGGACGTATTTGGCCAACACCGTTTCACCCGCCAGAGCGCCCTCAACGAATGCCACTTTGCCATCGATACGGGCAACTCCTCTTCCTTCGTGGCTGAGCGATTCAACGTTCACCTCGATCGGTTCGAGTGGAAGTTTACGGCGTCGGGATCTACGTGGGCTCATAGGCAGAAAAAACACCTGTCGACAGGTATCGATCTCCACGATCGCAAATGATGGCAACAATTATTGCGTGCTCAATTCTTTCCGCCAATTGCAGCGCACCGTACACTGAGCCTCCTGACGAAACGCCGCAGAAAACGCCTTCGTTTTCAGCCATTGCCCGCATGGTCCGTTCTGCATCGGACTGATCGATATCAATGACTTCATCGACCAGCTTCCGGTCGAAGATGCGGGGCAGATAAGCCTCGGGCCAACGCCTGATGCCGGGAATCTGGCTGCCGTCCTTCGGTTGCAAACCGACTATCTGCACGTCAGCATTTTGTTCCTTCAAATAGCGCGAGACGCCCATGATGGTGCCGGTGGTCCCCATAGAGCAGACAAAATGCGTCACTCCGCCCTGAGTATCACGCCAGATCTCCGGGCCCGTGCTGGCGTAATGGGCACTGGGATTATCCGCATTAGAAAACTGATCCAAGACCCTGCCTTGTCCTTGTGTTTCCATCTTGAGGGCAAGATCCCGGGCGCCTTCCATGCCTTGCGCTGAACTCACCAATATCAGTTCAGCACCGTAGGCCAGCATGGAAGCCTTACGTTCCTCGCTCAAGTTGTCCGGCATAATCAATGTCATGCGATAGCCTTTGGCGGCGGCAACCATAGCCAGTGCTATTCCGGTATTACCGCTGGTGGCTTCGATCAACCGGTCCCCCGGCGAAATTTCACCCCGACGCTCGGCCTGCAGGATCATGTTTAATGCCGGACGGTCTTTTATCGAACCCGCAGGGTTGTTCCCCTCGAGTTTCAGCAGGATCGTGTTCTTGTTCGGAACAGGGGTTCTCTGCAGACGCACCAGTGGTGTGTTGCCGATAAGATTGTCAATAGAGGGATATGGCATGAAAACCAGCGCGTCGGAAAGGAGCCGAATTGTACCTTGATTGCTTCCTCGACCAAAGCGGCACTAAGTCGAAATGGCAAACAGCCCTCTGCTGTGCAGCGGTTTGTCGCCCAGATGGGCTGATAGCGCCAGTCGAAGCAGGCGTTTCGCCGCCAGTACGGTTTGCTCATCAGCGAAATCCATTTCCCGCAGTGCGACCAGATCAGCCCCTCTGAATTCAGTAGGGCCTGATGCGGCGCCGGCTGACAGGCTGCTGGCCTGAAAGCCCAAATCCGGAATGAATCGGTAGACTGACCCGGCAACAATCGGCAAATCCGTTTTCCAATCATGCTCAAGATTGATGGCATAGCCCAGCTCTGCCAGCAAATTCATTTCGAAACGCCGCAACAGAGGCTCTAACTGGCTCGTACCCTGCAAGGCCACCAGAGCTTCCCGGTAGCTTTTATACAATCCGGCGTGCTCTTCCTGATTCTGCAGCAAGCGACAAAGCAACTCGTTAAGGTACAAACCACTGAACAAGCGCTCGCCCTGTAGCTTCATCGCTGACATATTGCTCTCAACCGAAGTCAGTGTCTTGACCTCGCCTTTACCGCTCACTGAAATCAGCAAGGGCTGAAACAACTGTAGCAAAGCCCGAGAACGTGATTTTTCACGTCGCGCCCCTTTGGCAACCGCGCGAATCAGGCCGAAGTCGAGGGTGAAAAGGTCAACCAGCAAACTGGTATTCTGAAAGGGCCTTCGATGGAGGACATAGGCCGGCTGCAGCGTGATCCTTAAATTCATTCCCTGACAGCCGTTATTCCAGATACCCTAGACTCTGAAGGGCACGCTCATCATCAGCCCATCCCCCTTTCACCTTGACCCACAGATTCAGCATGACTTTGCCGTCGAACGCCAACTCCATGTCTGCTCTGGCCGCGGATCCGATTTGCTTCAGGCGGCTCCCGTCATTACCAATGATGATTTTCTTCTGACCGGGTTTGTCTACGAGTATCAGACCGTGAACATGCGTCACAGCCCCTTCCAGCTTGAAACGTTCAATCTCTACAGTCACTTCATAAGGGAGCTCGTCACCTAATTGGCGGGTGACTTTTTCGCGTATCATTTCAGCCGCCAAAAAGCGGGAACTTCGGTCAGTCACCTGATCTTCTGGAAAAAGAAAGGGGCCTTCTGGCAAGCTTGCCTTAACCAGCATCTCTAAGCGCTCAAGATTATGTCCACCAAGAGCAGAAACAGGGATGATCTCACTAAATTCATGCTTGTTAACCAACTCCTGAATGTGTGGCAACAGTCGCGCCTTGTCTTGAATCTGGTCAACCTTATTAATGACGAGAATCACTGGCACGTTGCACTTCTGAACTTGTTGCAAGACCAATTCGTCATCGTGGTTGAAGGTAAGGCGCTCAAGCACGAACAAAACCATATCAACATCCCGCAGCGTGCTGATAACTGTATCGTTCATGACTTTGTTCAGCGCTTTCGTGTGCTGACTGTGAAGACCGGGGGTGTCTACGAAAACACACTGCGTTTTCTGGTCACTCAGAATGCCAAGAATCCGGTGGCGGGTTGTTTGAGGCTTGCGCGAGGTGATGCTGATTTTCTGACGCAGTAAATGATTGAGCAATGTCGACTTGCCGACATTCGGGCGGCCGATCAGTGCAACGTAGCCGCAACGTTTCTCTTCCCGCCCTGTTTCAACCATGACATCCCACCCTCAATCGCTGTGCTAGCCTGACATCAAGGCTGATTCGAGGCTCTTCAGGGTCTCTAAAGCAGCCTGCTGTTCTGCCGCTCTCTTGCTGCGGCCCCTGCCCCGGTGAACCCGCTCTAATCCCTCGACCCGACACTCAACCAGGAAACTCTGAGCGTGCGCTTCGCCTTCGATAGCCAGCACCTGATAGTCCGGCAAACCGTGACCGGACGCCTGCATTTTTTCCTGTAACCGGGTTTTTGCATCCTTGGTTTGCCGGGCTTCAGGGTTGCGAACGAACTCCAGTGTCCAGGCATCAACCAGTTTTCGGCACGCCGACAGCCCGCCATCGAGATAAACGGCAGCGACTACGGCCTCAACGGTATCGGCCAGGATAGAATCTCTGGACCTACCGCCACTTTTCAGCTCTCCAGCTCCCAACAGCATGTGCTCACCGAGATTCCATTCTCTGCCGATGCCGGCGAGCGCAGACTTATTCACTATTGAGGAGCGCAGTCGGCTGAGATTGCCCTCGTCAGCACCCGGATGCTGATTGAAAAGGGATTCACCAACAATCAAGTCCAACAGGGCATCACCGAGAAATTCAAGGCGCTCGTTGTTATCCGCACCAAAACTGCGATGTGTCAGCGCCTGCTTCAGCAGTTGAGAATTTTTAAACTGGTAGGCGAGTGTGGTCTGCAGTTGAACCAGATCCGCAGACATTTCTAACGCAGCGACTCATCAAACGTGGCTACGATGTCCAGATTCGCAATAAGCGGAACCCGCTTTTCATAGGCGACTGTGATAATCGCTTCACCGTTTTCCTTGCGCATACGGATGCTGTTGAGGTCAAAATCGGTGACATTGTTGATCCGCAGGGTGCTGGAGATCCTGTCACGTACTTCAGTGACAGTCATGCCGTTGGCCTCTCCATTATCAATCAAATCCTGACACAATCCGGTGATCAGATTGTGATCGACATAGAGCGGCCCGACTTTCAAGCCGACGGTAAAAAACAAACCGAGAAGCACCGCAATCAGCAGAACTCCGGCCGAGGAGATTCCCCGCTGGCGAGACAAATTGTTAACCGCTGTTTTCTTCATTCTTTCTTCCTCCCACTAATCGATCAGCTCTTTGACATTCTGTTGGAGCTTTCACCGCTGAGGAACCTGACACAGCCCTCTGGCTCCTCGAGCAGGCTGATCTCAGTGGATAAGCTGATTCCGGCTGAATGTGGGCAAAGACAGGCCGGGCTCCTTGTGCATCCAGACAGCAACCGCTTTGCCGACAATGTCTTTCTCAGGCACCGCACCCCACTCTCTGCTGTCGGCGCTGTTGTCCCGGTTATCTCCCATCATGAAATAATGCCCGCTCGGAATTACCCATGTCGTGCGCGTCCGACGCTGACCGACCGCGTCAATATACTGAGTGGTATGCGGCACTTCTCCGAGCGTTTCGCTGTAGGCCTTGCCGGACAGCGGACCAATACCCGTAGGCACCTCAATATCGCCCACATACTGTTTATCGATCAATTGCCCGTTTATGTAGAGATTTTTCTCCTCATAGCGAATGGTATCGCCCGGCAGTCCGATGACACGTTTAATGTAATACTTATCCTCATGAGGTGGGATGAAAACCATGACTTCCCCGCGCTTTGGATCGTCGACATCCAGAATTTTGGTGCCAATGACCGGTAAGCGGACCCCATAGGCGTACTTGTTGACGAGAATAAAGTCACCGACCTCCAGCGTCGGGATCATTGAACCGGTCGGAATCTGAAACGGTTCAACCAGAAACGAGCGCAGCAGGAAAACGATCAACAATACCGGGAAAAACGATTTTGCATACTCAATAACGAGCGGCTCCTGACTCAAATCGGCAACTGCGCGGTTGATCTCTTCCTCGCTCTTGCCTTTACTGCCGGTTCGTCGGTAGTTATCAACGGCTTCAGTCCGGGATTTCTTGATCAGCATGGAATCCAGAGCCCACAGGAACCCGCAAAAAGCGACCAGCACGAACAAAACCAGCGAAAAATCAATATTCATCTGCGTCTACTCAGCTCTCTACCTTCAATACGGCCAGAAATGCCTCCTGCGGCACTTCCACATTCCCGACCTGCTTCATTCGTTTTTTCCCTGCTTTCTGCTTTTCCAGCAATTTTTTCTTGCGCGAGACGTCACCACCATAGCATTTCGCAGTGACGTTTTTACGCAGCGCCTTGACTGTTGAACGGGCGATTATCTGTCCGCCGATCGCAGCCTGTATTGCGACATCATAGAGCTGCCGCGGAATCAATTCCTTCATCTTTTCCACGAGCAGACGTCCCTTTGACTGAGCATGATCGCGGAATACAATCAGTGCAAGAGCATCAACCCTTGAGCCATTAATCAGCACGTCCAGCCTCACCAGGGTAGAACGCTCGAACCGGTCGAACTGATAGTCCAGAGAAGCATAACCCCTGCTCACGGATTTGAGACGGTCAAAGAAATCCATAACCACTTCATTCATCGGCAACTCATAGCTCAGCGACACCTGTTTGCCGATAAACTGCATGTCCTTTTGCACACCGCGCTTTTCAACACACAGATTAATCACATTACCAAGATATTCCTGAGGCACGAGAATGCTTGCCAGCACGATAGGCTCACGCATTTCCTTGATATTGTTTACCGCTGGCAGACTGGAAGGGCTGTCCACCATCACAAGCTCGCCATTTTCCAGCTCAACCTCGTACACAACCGTGGGCGCAGTGGTGATCAGCGACAGGTCGTATTCCCGCTCGAGCCGCTCCTGAATAATTTCCATATGCAGCATGCCGAGGAAGCCGCATCGAAAACCGAAGCCGAGCGCATCGGAATTTTCCGGCTCATACTGCAGTGAGGCATCATTCAGCGTCAGCTTTTCCAGAGCGTCCCGGAAATTTTCAAAGTCGTCTGAAGAAACCGGATAAAGCCCAGCGTAAACCTGAGGTTGAATCTGGCGGAAGCCAGCGAGCGCTGCAACTTCCTGCGTTTTCGCCAGCGTCAGGGTGTCCCCGACCGGAGCACCATGGATGTCTTTAATCCCGGCTTCAACAAATCCGACCTCACCCGCCGCCAATATGCCCGTCTGAGTTCTCTTCGGAGTAAATACACCAACGTTATCAACCACATGTGCTTTGCCAATTGACTTTGCAACAATTTTATCGCCTTTTCGAAGAGTTCCTTGCACAACCCTGACAAGAGACACGACACCAAGATAATTATCGAACCATGAATCGATGATCAGCGCCTGCAGATCTCCCTCTTTATCCCCTGTCGGAGCAGGCACGTTATGTACTATTTGTTCCAGTATATCCTGAATACCCAAACCAGTTTTTGCGCTGGCACAAACCGCTTCGGTCGCGTCTAAACCGATAATCTCTTCTATTTCCACGCGAACCCGATCAGGCTCCGCCTGCGGCAAATCCATTTTGTTGAGCACAGGCAGCACTTCCAGCCCCTGCTCAATGGCCGTGTAACAGGTCGCCACAGATTGCGCTTCAACGCCCTGCCCCGCATCAACCACCAGTAGCGCCCCTTCACAGGCAGCCAGCGACCGAGACACCTCATAGGTGAAGTCGACGTGGCCCGGCGTATCAATAAAGTTCAGCTGATAGCGCTTACCGTCCTGCGCGTCGTAGTGCAGAGTGACGCTCTGCGCCTTGATGGTGATTCCCCGTTCACGCTCTATATCAAGCGTATCGAGTATTTGGGCATCCATCTCGCGTTCTTCCAGACCGCCACAGTACTGTATGAACCGGTCCGCCAGCGTCGACTTACCATGATCAATGTGGGCAATGATGGAGAAATTACGAATATGGCTAAGATCAGACACGATACGGTCGGCGCTGGCGGTTTAGTGCTGCGCGTAATCTGGAAAATTGGCGGCAAGTCTACCTGAAACGCTGACTCAGTGGCAGAAAAAATGGCGTCCCCGCGACTGCCATTCCGTTCACTAATCAGGGCGAGAGTTCGAGTACCAAGGTCGTTGCCTGCCCTTCGCGTACAATCCGGATCGGAACGAATCCGGATTCCGGCAAATTTCCGGCCACTTCAGCGAATCGGTCAGCAGAGGTCACGGGCTGTCGGTCTAATGCCACGATGACATCTCCCTCCAAAAGGCCGGCTTCGCGACCGGGCCCGTCGTCGAGCTCAGCAATCCGCACGCCTTCCAGACCGGAGATTTGTTTGGCTTCCTCTCCCAGTTCAGCAACGCGAAAACCCAGCGGATTACCACGCTCGATGCGGGCAGCGGGCGTTTCCGCCACCGCCACATTGGTCGGAGAACTGCCGAGGACCACAGTCTGCTCGATCAGCTCGCCATTGCGGTAGAGCCTGACCGCGGCTTCTGTACCGGGACGGTACTGCCCCACGTAGAAAGGCAGATCCGTGTAGTATTCAATGGCGTGGCCATTAAATTCAAGAATAATGTCTTCGTTCTGTATGCCACCCCGGGCGGCTGGACTTTGCGGCTGCACCTCGTCAACGAACGCGCCGCGCGGGCGTTCCATGCCGAATATTTCCGCGAGCGCAAAATCCACCTCGCGCATGCGGACCCCAAGCAGCCCCCGCTCAACGACTCCTGACTCACGCAATTGCTCGATTACGTTCATGGCAACGTTACTTGGGATCGAAAAAGAAATGCCGTTCGAGCCACCGGTGCTGCTCAGAATTTGCGAATTGATCCCAATGACATCCCCTTCGAGGTTAAATAAGGGGCCACCGGAATTCCCCTGGTTAATAGCCACATCAGTCTGAATGAATGCCATGTAGTTGTAGGAGGAGCGACCGGGAACGGAACGGCCTTTGGCACTGACAATCCCGGCGGCTGCCGAGAATTCAAGACCAAACGGCGACCCGATGGCCAGGACCCACTCACCGACTCGAAGCGCATCCGAATCTCCGAAACCGACATAGGGAAGACCCTCTGCGTCTACTTTCAACAACGCGAGGTCTGAAGGCTCATCGAGACCGATGATCTGCGCATTGAAAACGCGGCGATCATTCAAAGTTACCTGAATTTCATCCGCACCAACCACGACGTGATTGTTGGTGATCACATAACCGTCCCCGGAAATCAGGAAGCCGGATCCCACTGCCGCCCTCTGTCGCTGTTCAGGCAGACCTTCGATATCCAGATCGGGCTCCTGACCGGGATTGATGCGGCGCAACAACTCTTCCAGCTCAGAGTCCGCGACTGGCGAGCGGGCAGCCGTCCGGCGGATCGTTGAAATTTCCACAATCGAGGGAGCATTGCGCTCAACCAGATCGGCAAAATTGGGCAGTTCAGCAGCAGCGAGGGGCTTGGCTGGGCCGATCTGTAGCGCGACAGCCAGAATCCCTGCTGCCAGGGAGAAAGCCAGACGGGCGAAATGTGGTTTCAAAACTGTGGTGCGGGATTTTGCCAACATGCTATTCCTTACGCTGAGAGCAGAAGATTTCGATCAGAGGGCGAACGGCAGGCACGGAGCCCGTCCTCCCAAAATAGGCTCGGGACTGTAGCATAACTGATGAAGATACGCAGCGCCGTCGCTACTGACTTGAGTCAGGCTGCGCCACTTGAGATCAGCGTCTATCGGAAGCGCTGAGCGGGCAGATCAGGGGTTGTCGGCTTCCAGCTGATTGACCAGCCGGTAAAGGGGGGAGCTCTGGATATGTTCGCTGCGCACCGCCTCATCAGAATCGAAGCTCATGCTTTCGATGTAATCTCTCAGTCGCTGCTGCGCCTCTGGATCGACTGGCGCCGGTGACAGCGCAGACTCAGAGCCTGCGACGTATACCTGCGCGGGCATTTCGGCATCAGCCTGCCGGCTGGCATCTGTGGCAGACACACCGGCAGCAGGCAATTCTGGCCCATTCTGCGCGGGCTGCAGCGTGACAACAGCCACTACCGCAACAGTGGCCGCAATGGCGAATTTAACCAATGGTTGAGGCAGCCTGCTCCCGGTCACGCTAGCTGCCTGCGGGGCAGTCTCGGCATCGATCGCCGCCGCTACTCTTCCAGAGAAGCCCGACGACAGAGGTCTACCGCGACCGTGGATCACATCCCGTGCGAGGTGGTACCGCTCCCACTTCTCTGCCAGCACAGGGTCGGCAGCGGATTCCTGAATCAGACGGCGCAAGGCCAGATCATCTGCCTCCCCATCCATCACTGCAGAGAGAGACTCGCCCAAGCGCTCAGAACTTGCGGCAGCCGCCGGCTGGGCCGCTTGTTCAGTTTGTGCCGTTTTTTCAAACGTTGCTTTTGCCATAGCCTGTTTTCCATTTGCACCGGCTGCCCGGCGTCTTGAATTCGCTCATTCCCGGTATCCGCTGTACCGGGACAGATCAGCCTGCTCCCGGTTGCCGCGCCGGCCTAACCGGGCGTTCAAACCCGCTCTGATTCGTCACATTCCGGCCGAATTAGCCCCAGTAATGTCATCTTCTGCCTGGGTTAAGACAGCAACTTGGCCGGAAAGTTCTCAATTTCCTGCATTTTATCCGCCCGCCTGTGCGTGAGGGGCCCTACAAAGGGACCCTACAGCAGCTCCTTGATTTTGCGGTCAATCGCTTCCCGCGCGCGGAAAATGCGCGAGCGTACGGTGCCGACCGGGCAATCCATAACCTCAGTAATGTCTTCATAACTCAACCCGGAAAACTCCCGCAAGGTGAAGGCTGTCTTCAATTCCTCGGGCAAGGAATCCACGGCCGCCTCAATTGCTTCTTTCAGCTCACTGGTTGAGAGACTGCCTTCCGGGCTTTCGATCTCATGCAGCACACTGCCTATCTCCGTCGGCTCCACTTCGTCAATCTCCAGATCGTGGGCAGGCGGCCTGCGACTACGGGCAACCAGATGGTTTTTGGCCGTGTTCACTGCGATCCGATAGAGCCAGGTATAGAATGCGCTGTCACCCCGGAATAGCGGCAGGGCCCGGTACGCCTTGATAAAAGCTTCCTGAGCCACGTCTTCCACTTCCTGTGGATCCTGTACAAACCGCGCGATCAGAGCAGCAACACGATGTTGATAGCGCATCACCAGCAGGTTAAAGGCATTTTTGTTGCCCGCCATCACCTGATCAACCAACTGCTGATCGGTGGCTTCTTCCACTCCAGACATGCCTGATTTCCAGCCGAGCTTTGCAGCCCAGATCCCTGCAACACTGGCGCTTCGGGCTTTTATGACAGCGGTTCCGTCGTGCCCGTACCACGCAAGAAACTCAGCAAAGCCAGCGTGCAAAATTCGGTAAAAAGGATAAAATTGGCCCCATTCTACCGGAACGCGCGGTATTCCGCTTCTTAAGAATGGATCAGGCCACTGCTGCGCCTGTTTGTCAGGACCCGACCTGCCCTAAGGCCCCGGATCACGCTTCAACGAAAGCTAATACCACTATTTTTCAATAGTTTACACTAACTACATGAACGAAATTCGAGAGATGGAAACCCTGGACACTGATATTGTCATAGTCGGGAGCGGCGCAGCAGGCCTGACGCTGGCACTTCGAACCGCCGACTTCGCGCGGGTCACAGTGCTCAGTAAGGGCGATCTGCAGGAAGGCGCGACATACTATGCGCAAGGAGGCATCGCCGCGGTACTCGATGACAGCGACAGTGTAGACTCTCATGTTGCAGACACCCTGCATGCAGGAGTCGGACTTTGCCATCGTGACGTGGTGGAGCATGTGGTTGAGCGCAGCGCCTCCGCGGTCAGCTGGCTCGTGGCACAGGGCGTCCCATTCACCACCAAATCAACGGCAGAAGCCACAGGCGATGACGCCGCGCCATCGAGCCCGGCGGAGCTCTCCTCCCTTCACCTGACTCAGGAAGGAGGACACAGCCACCGACGCATCATCCACGCGACAGATGCGACAGGCAAGGCCGTATTTCAGACTCTGCAGCAGCGAGCCAGAGAACACGCTAACATCACACTGTTAGAAGGCTGCACTGCCGTCGACCTGGTGACGAAACCGAGCCCAGGCGGAACCGGGCGCACCTGTGTCGGAGTTTACGTGCTTGTTCAGGAGAGTGGCCGAGTCGAGGCGATTCGCTCACGCTTCGTCGCTCTGGCCACCGGCGGCGCCAGTAAAGCCTATCTTTACACCAGCAATCCTGACGGAGCGAGCGGCGACGGCATCGCTATGGCGTGGCGCGCAGGCTGTCGTGTTGCGAATCTCGAATTCAATCAATTCCATCCCACCTGTCTGTATCACCCGCATGCGAAGTCATTTCTGATTACTGAGGCACTGCGTGGAGAAGGCGCTCTGTTAGAACTGCCCGACGGGACGCGCTTCATGCCAGATTTTAACGAATTGGCTGAACTGGCTCCGCGGGACATTGTGGCCCGCGCCATCGATCATGAAATGAAGCGCCTGGGCTGCGACTGCGTCTATCTCAACATCACTCATAAACCACCGGAGTTTATCAAAGCCCACTTCCCCACCATTTACGAGCGCTGTCTGAGCTTCGGGATCGACATCACCCGTGACCGGATTCCGGTGGTACCGGCAGCCCATTACACCTGCGGCGGCGTCATGGTAAACACACAGGGCGAAACGGATGTCAGTAACCTCTACGCGATCGGGGAGACCAGCTTCAGTGGTCTGCACGGTGCCAACCGGATGGCAAGCAACTCCCTGCTCGAATGTTTCGTGATTGCATTCGGCGCAGCCGACAGCATCAGATCACGCTTTGAGCAGACTGCACTGGTGGATCACATCACTCAATGGGACGAAAGCCGGGTAACCGATTCAGACGATGAAATTCTGGTATCCCATGACTGGGATGAAATACGCCGCTTCATGTGGGACTTTGTCGGCATCGTACGCACAAGCAAGCGGCTGCAGAGAGCCCGCAGTCGCATCAGCGTCATTCGAGAGGAAGTTCGTGACTATTACATCAAGCACCGGGTGACCAACGACAATCTTGAGCTTCGCAACTTGGCGCTGGTGGCAGAACTGATCATCAACAGCGCTTTGCAGAGACAAGAAAGTCGCGGCTTGCACTTCACGCTTGATTTCCCCGACACTTTGGCTCACGCCAAAGACACGATCCTCTCGCCTGAAACCCATCAACCTTCCGGGATCACCTGATCCCGAAATCGCAGAAAACAGCGCAAACGGCTGGATTGGCTCGGCGACAGGCTGTCAGAAAACAGACACAGGCAAAGCGTGCTCGGACCCGCAGCCTGTGCGTCAGGGCAGGTACGAAATTCCAGAACAATAAGCAATTCGCTGATGAAAATCGGTTTGGGAGGCAAAACGGCGACTCTGCCCGCCGCATTCTCCAAGTGCCAGCGCGTTTCACCAGCGAGGCACCGCCGAAACCACCCAGGAGAATTAGCGAGCTCCTCACTGATTCGGCGTTTGCCGGTCAGCACCAGCACCACAAGGAATCCTGCGACCAGCCAGACAGGAAGCTTGGCAACACACAGCGCCAGCGCTGCCATACTGTGGACAGCACACAGCACAATGAGCGCCACTCTCGAAGGCAAAATGTCCAGAACAAACATGATTCAGCGCCAAATGCTGAGGTAACGCTTCAGTCTAGACCTCGGCAGCCTTGTGGGCGAGTATCTGGGCGATTAACGGCTTGAATTTGGGTTGAGGGGGCTCTGCTCTGTCGAGAAACCAGTTCCAGAGGTCCTGATCTTCCTCCTGAAGCAACTCTTCATAGAGCTGTTGCTGATCCGGAGCCAGTGTTTCAAAGACCTCCTGCGCGAACGGAACCAGCAGCAAATCCAGCTCCAGCATGCCGCGACGGCTGTGCCAGAAAATTTTTTGCTTGTTCAATTCAGTCATATAATCACGCACGCAGAGCGCACCCAATGGCCAACCGCAGGCGGCGCATTATGCGACAATACCGCTTCACGTTCTAGCAGACTCAACTGCCGAATACTGACCAAGGGGCAAATCAAGAGAATCAACATGCAAGTGTGTGAACTGAGACAGTATGAATACGTCCTGATCGCCGGACCCGACTCGATCACTTTTTTACAGGGACAGGTCACCTGCGACATGACACAACTGACAGATGAACAGTGCCTGGCCGGTGCGCTGTGTAATCTGAAGGGGCGCGTCATCGGAGACTTCCTGTGCGTGCGTTCCACGGAAGGCTGTCTGCTGCAGATTTCCGAGGGCAATGGGCAGAAAATCGCCGAGACACTCGCCAAATACGCAGTATTTTCTAATACAGAGGTTGCAATCCATAGCGGGCCCTGCCGCAGCTTTGGCATCCTTGCTAACGAATGCCCCGTACTGCACGAACTGCTGCCAGCCCCACCTACTCTGCCCTATCAGACGGCGACTTCGCGCTCTGCCACGATGATTAAACTGGCCGGCACCCCGGACAGGTTTCAACTGTGGGTCTGGGACGCTGAAAACGCAGACTTGATCGCTGAAAGTCTTCGCAGGCTGACTGACCAGCAGACTCTGGCAGATTCCCGGCACTACGATTACGCAGAGACACTTGCCGGCCGGGCTCACGTCAGCGCGCAGCACAGCGAAGCTTTCACGCCACAGCTGCTGAACTACGATCTCTCCGGCGTCGTTAACTTTCAGAAGGGGTGCTACACCGGACAGGAGGTGGTTGCCCGGATGCATTACAGGGCTGAAGCAAAAAAGCGCCTGTTCCTGCTACTGGCTGACAGCTCGTCGGACGCACTCAATGACGGAGCGGACCTTGCGCTCGTACAACAGGACCAGCAGATTACGGCTCAGATAGTGGACCGCTCTTGCGGCCCCGGTAATTCGGTCGCCATGCTGGTCATACTGCCCACAGCCTGCGCGAATAGCGAAGAATCCTTGCTGCTCGAGCAGGATCCGAAAGTGGGATTGACTGTCAGCGAACTGAACTATACGTGATCTGCCGCTATCTGCCTCGCTTCCGCCCCCCAGGCAGGCTCGACGGGACGGCACACGGTACGCCAGTAAGAACCGTGGCAGCGCGACCGCTCTGGACATCATGATCGTTGGGGGCATCATAAATATTGTGAGCACCGTCAGTGTTGTCAGTGTTAAAAGCTTTGCGAACTTCGTCGGCACTGTCACACGACTCCCTGCAGCAACTTATTTCAGTAAATAAAGATCTTCGGTACCCATGATCACTAAATGGCCCTACACCATGAAAATTAAACCGAACACGCGGCGGAAATATGCCAAGAATCTGTATTGGTTGCGCAAAGAAATCGCCAAGCGGAGCGACACTGTAGATCACACGAAAGATGGCGCTGCGGATGAAAAACACAGCAAAACGCCGAATTCAGCAACCGACTCTGCATCATGACCGCCAGCAGCGAAAACCAACAGGCCTTCAACGCGGCCGAACTGTCCCGCATCATTGAGATGGCCTGGGAAGACCGCACCCCCTTCGAAGCGATCGAGGCTCAGTTCAATTTGCCGGAAACAGAAGTGATTAAGCTCATGAGAAAATCACTTAAGGCCAGGTCGTTCCGACTCTGGCGCCAGCGCACATCCGGCCGGGCAACTAAACACCAGAAGTTGCGCCCGAAGGACGTTCTTCGGGCTTACTGCCCCACTCAGTACAAGAGCAAAAACAAATAACGCGGCTCGAATGGCAAGAATCGTACGGCTTCGGCAGTTCGCTTCAACCCCCGACCAGGATCACTTCATACATGATCCGGCCTGGCAGCAGGGTAAAAAATCCGGTCAGAATCAGCGCCAACCAGTAAAATGCTGTGGCGGATTGTCTGTGTCTCTTGATGTTGCCAGAGCGGGCATAATAAACCGTCAGGCCGATCGAAATCAGCGTCCAAAGACTGAGCAGGTGGATCGGACTGTACCGCCCCCACAGGTTGATTTCGTGAATGAAGAAAGACGACGTCGCCACCAGCGCCATCAGACCCAACCACAGGCGTCCCATCACGCGGTGCACGCTGCCGCCCTTGCGCATGGTCAGCTGAGCGGCCCCCAGCCCTATTGCGGCTGTGGCACTCAACGCATGGAAAGGGATTGGCTGAGTGGCTGAGAATAACGCATCCGGGTTCAATCGCTGGACCTTAATCGGAAACAGGGTCAGAGAACCCTATCCGATGCGCCAGTCGCGGTAAAGAGAGTTGATTTCGCCGATCTCTCCGTCAGTACTCGGACAATTTGGTTCAGGCTGCGACCGCGAAGCACCAACACTGCAGCCAGAACTTTCTTAGTACTTTAAAAGCAGACGACTCTTTAAAGTAAAACAGACTGATGTCGATGGGTTAGAGGCTTCTTGAGACAAGTGGGTGACAGCATTCCCAGGGAGCGGGAATCTGCTGTCTTCTGATGATCACGCCGCGGCTGCGACATAAAAAAGCGTATCACTGATCTACTGTAAGCCGAGCGAACGGTGCGCAGTTGATCGATCCCGACCCTGTTGACCAGCAGCCTCAGAATTCACGCCCGACGGCTTTTCTGTCCCAGCCATCCGATTGCCCGGTTAAGTCGCCGGTTCCGCTCAGCTTGGCCCTGGTTGCTGAAATGGCGTTCTTGATGGCTTTCTAAATGGAGCTCCAGACGAGCAGATTTAACTTTGCTGCCGTGAACAAGATCAGACCGACGTCTCATTCCCGCGCTTTTCTCAGCAGACTTTTTGCCTGCGCAAAGGTTTGTTTGAGGCTTGACGGATTCAAGCCGTGGTCAACCCGGCACATGGTAGTTTCGACTTCCTGCACGAGGGCTTTCACCAGCTCAGTCGTTTTCGAAAAGCCTTTGGCAGATTGTTCGGCGGCAGATTGTTCGGCAGCAGAGTGCGCTGCGTCATCAACAAGCATTTCTTCCAGCAAACCAATTAGGCGCAACAGGTCTGAAGAGTGCATCAGTTCAGACTCAGCGTGAATCGACACCACTTTGCTGTTCAACAATTCATCCAGGCGCTGCCCGTCCGCATTGGAGAAATAGCCTGGCTCGGAGGCCCAGCCCAGCCAGTCCAGCGTCATCAGCTCCGGAATCACCCTGA
>VMBT01000681.1_pt1 | contig 20354 bp, 26 predicted proteins | sample 4404301 | NCBI WGS metagenome assembly VMBT01 (sample SAMN12238535, study PRJNA552566) | marine metagenome | isolation source: Coastal seawater | place: USA: coastal Georgia, Sapelo Island | collected 2008-08/2009-08
TGGAATCCAAGATAGATGGGATTCATGTGTTGATGAGCCAGAGAACTATAACAATAACTTGGATTGGGATGGCTGTCCTGATGAATTAGGTGCAGAATCTACTCAACCAACAAAGTTTGATTCAGATGGAGACAGAATATATGATGAATATGATGCATGTCCAAATTCTCCAGAAACCTGGAACAAGTATCAAGATGACGATGGCTGTCCAGATGTAACTCCTGAACAAAAACGTCATTCTTGAAAATTTTAATTTAAAATATACTTAATCTCTAGATTATCTATGCTACCAAGATTCAGTAGTAGGGCATTCTTGGCACCCATGGCAGGTGTAAGTGATCCTGCTCTAAGACTACAATGTAAAAAAAATGGAGCAGGCTTAGTTGTAACCGAATTTACGAGTATTCACAGCATTATTGCAAAAGAAAAACAACTCAAAGAGAATCAAAAAACTATTCAAGAATTTATTGAATTTTCTGAACTTGAAAGACCAATATCTATTCAATTATTTGGCTCAGATCTTAATGCATTGGCTAAAGCAGCAAAAATTGTTGAACCTTTCTTTGATATTATTGATTACAATATGGGCTGTCCTGCTCCTCACATTACATCACAAATGGCAGGTGGAGCTTTACTTCAAGAAGTAAATCTTACACAACAAATTTTTCAAACTCTGGTAACTTCTGTCAAAAAACCTGTAACTCTAAAGATACGTTCTGGTGTTACTAATGCTAGTAAATTTCTATTTCGAGATATTGCACAAATTGCAGAAGATGAAGGTATCCAAATGATTACACTACATCCAAGAACTGTTAGTCAGGGATATTCTGGTCATTCTGACTGGAATTTAATTAAAGAACTCAAAGAGATTTCTGGAATTCCAATTGTGGGAAATGGTGATATCGTAACTCCAGAAGATGCAAAAATGATGATAGATGAAACCAACTGTGATTATGTCATGATTGGACGGGGCGCCATGGGTAATCCGTTCTTATTTGAACAAATTAATGATTATCTCAAAACTGGAACTTACAAACAATATGGTTTGAATGAACGATTGGATTCCTTTTTTGAATACTTGCATATTTCTGAAAGTTACAAAATCAAATTTGCAAACATAAAGGGACAAGCAATGCGTTTTACAAAAGGTCTAAGAGGAGGATCTAGACTTCGCTCAGAAATTACTTTTACAAAAGATATCCAAAGTCTTGAACAAGTCATGAAAAATGCTTATTTAAAAAATTGAATAAAAAAACGTGCTTTTATAGAAATTTTGCAAGTGTAATTATCCCTTCAAAAAACATGTCCTCCAAAAGGATACCTCACCAAGAGAGGTTTTCTCTCTTGGTTGAATTAAAAAATTATAGTGCTTCAGAACCTGTTTTTTTAGATGCAATGTTTACTACATCTTGAATTTCTGAGATTGTAATGATACCATCTCCTGATTTTCCAGAATATGCAGCGTTAGAAATTGCTTGAACCACTTTATCTACTTCAGAATCTTCAACAATTGTAGAAATTATTGCTACTTTGTTAAATTCTGCAATAAATGAACCAGTTCCTCTACCAGCTCTGATTGTCTGTCTTTCACCAGAACCTCTTCCATTACCTTCAAGAACGGTAAATCCTCCTACGATTTTCTTAATGGCATCTGAAACGATTCCAGTTTTATCAATCTGAATTGTAGCTTCTATTTTCTTCATAAATTTTGATTGAATTTACAAGTAAAAAGTCTGTTGATCGAGGTTATGTCATTATTCCATTGTTTTTTTAATGAATTCCAGAAATTATTTTTATGAAAAGTGATGAAAAACGCTCACACAGACTAAACTATCTCTTGAAATGCTATCTTAGTGATCCACGAGAAATATCTCTGTATTCTAGAGCCAAACAGATGGGAGTTTCTGATAGCACCGCCAAAGACTATATTCGAACTGTGATAATCCAAGCTCAAAAAATGTCTCAATCTAACTTGCGTATCTGAGAATTTATCCGAAATATTAACAAGGAATTGATAAATAATCAGATCGGAGATATAATTTATGACTGATTCATTAATTGACGATGTTGAAGCATTACTAAATGGGGAATTTGGCGATGATAGAATCCTAAAACAAATTCATCGGGCATGTCAAAATAATGAAGTAATAAGTAATTTTGAGCGAAATTATGTAAAAAATCTTGCAGAAAAATACCTTGGCAGAAAACCAAAAATTGAATCACATGCAAAATCTCAACCAACTACAACTCCGACACCACCTCAGGTAGAAATTCCACCAACTCCACAAAAATTGCATTCAGTTCAAACTGCTCCCAGAGTAACTAAAAGAAATTCAAATTCATCAAGGATTCTTATTGGAATAGGAGGTGTTGCACTAATTGCAATTATTGCTATTGCAACATCAATGTCTGGTTCAAGTGAAATTAGTCCTAGTGAATCTAAATCCGCTACACCATTGATGATTCAAACAGATTTCACATCATATAATTTCAAAGATATAATTTCAATTAATGGTAAATCAAATATCTCTGGTCAAGTAAACTTGTCAATTTTTAATCAAAATAATGATCTTGTTTGGGCTGAGAAACTTTCTACAAAAAGTGATGGGCGTTATTCAACATTAGCCATAGCTGGAGGAGATGGATGGAATAATTCTGGAACTTATACTGTTGAGGTGGATAATGGTTCCCAAAAACAAAGTACCACTTTCTCATTTAAAAGATAAATCTAGAAATTTTTCCAATGATTATCTATAATCTCTCGAAGTTTTTCCACTGATATTTCTTCCATGTATTCTCTATAAACAAGAAATTTCTTTTGGGAATTACTTTGCTCTGAAAATATGTCACTTGTATTTTTAGGAATAACTTGATTCTTCCACTGATTCATCTCAAAAATCCATATTGATGAGTCTGGATTTGAAAAATCAATATCATCACAACCAATAATATACAAAAAACATTTTCCATTTTGATTCAATCTCTCATGAAGTCTTTCGTATGCAATCATTTGTCCTAATGGAATATTGATTTTATCATTATGAAATCCCTTGAATTCCAAAATAATGAATCCCCCATTATGCTCAATCATCCAGTCAATGTCTGTACCGCCTGAGGCTAGCATGCCTCTTACAATTAGATTTCCTAAAACCTCTCTACCTCTTGTAAATTCTGATTCATCAAAAATCCGGTATTTTGCTAATTCGCTTTTTCTAATTTCTAAATTTTTTGAATTAGATTTCTCAAAATTCTCTTTTTCATAAAATCCTTCAATTATCTCATTTGAGCTATTTTCCACAAAATAAAAAAAATGAATTTAATGATAAAATGAGTTGTGAAACTTTTTGAATAATGTTATTTCTTCATCTTGATAGAAATTGACCCGCTCCATCTCTGTATAAAATAAAATATTCTTCAGGATTTTTTCGATTCTTTTTTGCATTTAATGCATCTTGATACATTTCAAAATGTTCGATAAAATAGAGTTGGTTTCCTGGATCTGAAAAATAATCAATACCGACCAGATCAAATCCATTATGGGGTGTAAGCTTTATTTTTTCTTGTTTAAAAATTTCGTCACTCAATTAAATCAATTAATGATTATTCGTCATATATCATTAGATTCTTTTCTTCAAGATTTGAGTGCAAATTATGTACTGAACGATAAACATCAGATTCCTTTTTGGCTCCTGTACAAACCAATTTTCCTGAAGCAAATAACAAGATGACTGTCTTTGGATCAAGCATTCTATGAATCAATCCTGGAAATTGTTCTGGTTCATACATACTTCGAGGAAGTGTTCTTGCAGCTCTTTCAAGATGAATTTTTCCACCCAAATTTATCGCAGCAACAATATTTTGAACTGTAATTACTGCATCATTTTTAATTTTTATTTTGCCTTTTCTTAATTTCTGTACGACGGTATTTACTGCTTTGATAGCCATCTCTTCTGATTTGGCTCCTGTACAAACCATTTTTCCAGTTCTAAAAATCAGTGTTGCAGTTCTTGGACTTTGTAATCTGAAAACCAATCCTGGAAATTGTTCTGGATGATATTCGGTATCAGGAAATTTTTCAGTGATTTCATTAAGATCAATTGTTTGTTCAATAGATGCTGATGCAACAACATTTTCTACACTTACTACTGGTTTTGTTTGAGGCATAACGAGGGACTTTAAATATCGGCTTTATATATACTAGTCACAAAATTTACTCAATCAGTGATGGTTAATCCATTGGTATCTGTATTCCTCATCAATTATTTCTGAGATTATCTCTTTTTTACTAATTTTTTTTTGATGCACATCTATCTCAAAAAATCCTAATTTTCCTTTACATGGAATAGGAACTCTAAAAAATTTAGGATTCTTTAACAAAAATCCATAGATATTATTTTGAAACTCTTTATCAGCAAAATGAAATTTTTTATCTGAAATAATCTCCTTTTTTGAATTATATTTTTTTACATCAATTAATTCTACTTTTCCAATTATTGCACCAGTGACTAATTCTTCATTAATTTTGAGTCTCTTACAATCCTTAGTTCTTATTTTTAATGGTGCATGAACAAAAAACTCTCCTCGGAAATTTGTATTCCACTTTCTTAATTCAATTGTTTTTTTACCTTGGACGATTAAATTAGCAAATGGTTGTGATACTGAAAGACATTTCAAATTTATTCTGTTGCCATTTTGACAAATTCTCCAGGATTTTTGCCAAAACCATCTGGTAGATTGGTAATTCCACCATTCAAACTTTGAACCTTCTTTCCTTTACTGGATAAAAGCTGAGCAGTCATCAAAGATGTATTTCCTGCCATACAAATCAATAGACATTTGCCCTTGTCACCTTGCATCTCTTTGTCTAATTCATCAGGAATTTGTTGAGTTGTAAGTAGGGTGCCCAAAGTTCTGGCTTTTGTAATTGAAATCTTTGATTTATCTACACCTAGAGATTTAGCAATCATCTCAATTCCCTCTTCTTTTGGTGTGTATTGAGTATGAACCCAAATTATTTTGTCGTAATCATTAGCAATGGCTGCTGCATCATCAAGTGAAATATTTAGTGGCAATCTTTCCTCTGATATTTGTTCAAAATTCTTTCTATATTTTTCTATCCCATCACAAATCATTACTACGTATCTTCCAGATTCTTCCTGACTAATTTTCTTCATTACTGCAAATAACTCAAGAGCGCTACTCTCTCCAATGTCATGACCCTTTTCAACAAAGAATTTTAAAAGAAATTTTGCTTTTTCAAAATCTATCTCATGCTCATTGGCATAGATTTCTGGATTGTATAATTTGAGACCAGTAGCCTTGGCTCTAGTTCTGATTCCTGCTACGTCTTGTCCTGGAGATGGAAAAACAATATGGACTGATTTTTTATTAAAATTATCATTCATAAATTGACTTAATCCTCCAGATGTACCTCCTGTACCAAATGAACAAAATATTTGATAATCTTCAATTTTTTCTCCTGCGTCTGTTAATTGTTGCTGAATTTCAGCAGCAGTAACTTTTTTGTGAACTTCGATATTCAAATCATTATCGTATTGCTTGGTGCAAAAAATATTGTAAATTTTTGCAATGAATCTTGCTAAATTAATGATGTCTTGCTTTGCCAAAAGTGATTCAATTTCTTGAATATTTTCATCGTATGGTGTTGGCTCAAAACCTAATTCAATTAATTGAGAACGAACATTTGCTGCAGTTGCTTTTGCAGCCATCTCATTTGCTTTATTTTCCATTCCTGGTGCAGGACAAATATCCATGTCAAGATCCATAATCTTGATATTTTCATTTCGTAATTCTTTGAAAACTCCTTCTTGTAATTTTCTAGACACTAATGATACTACCGTAATTCCTAGCTTTGATAACAATCCTAATGCAATTCCAAAATTACCTGAAGTAGCTTCAATAACCATCTGATTACTTTTTAATTTTCCAGTGCTAATTGCATCATGAATGATGTATGTGGCAGCTCTTGCTTTGATTGAACCACTTAACAACGTAGAATCAAATTTACCAAAAATCTTGATGTCTTTATTATCAATATCTAATTTGAATACTTTTTTTGCACATTCCTTAAAATCATCAGTTATTTCTTTTAGAGGGGTTGGATTGACAACTTTTGAGTCTTCCAAGTGTGGTACCTTGGACCAGATCTCTTGATTAAATTTTTCTAGTAATTGTACATCTGCTTGATTTTCGGACATTTTCTAAATGACAAAAATTTTCAATCTCATATAAAACATATCTCTCATTTTTCCAAAATTCTGATAACTTTACTTGGAATGTCTTTCAATCTACTTACTGCCATTGTTTTTTCATAACCAAGATGTGACAAATTACTGGCAATTGTAGTGGCTCTTACTGTATTTGGACCAAGCCCCATAGCCACCATTGTGATTCCTAATGACTTGAGTGATTTTGTCATTTTTCTTACTGCTTCAGGATCAGATGGTTCCCCATCAGTCAAGGTGAGAAAAATATCTGGTCTTTTTGACTGCAAGACTCCAAACATTTTATCATATACTTCAGCTAGTGGTGTGGAACCATTTGCAACAATTTTTGCCAATCTTTTTGCAGAAATATTATTCCATTTTACATTATCTGGTTTAATAGACCAACAAACTACTGCTCGATTTTCTGTGCTAAACGCATAAACTGAAAATTGTACTTTAAGAAATGAAAGCACTTCACACAATGCTAGTGTGGCTTTTTTGTACCCAACTGCATCTGATGAAATACTAGAGGAGTGATCAAGTAAAATGACGATTTTTGTTTTAATTGATTTTTTAAAATCTGAAAAAAATGGCTCATGTCCCTCTATGTAATTTTCTTCATCAAACTCTTCACCAGTTCTAACATGTTGTTCTTTCCAACCAGTTCTCCATTCTCTAAATTTCGTTTTTAATCCATTAATCAAACTTAGATCATAAATTTTTGTTTCATCAATATTATTTGAAGAAGGAACTTGAATTCCAATTGCCTCTGTTGTCAAGCCTTTGTTCTCAGTTTTTTTGTTTTCTTCAACTAGAATATTGTATTCATCTTTAATATGCTCTCCACTCAAAATAGCTTTTGAATCCATTGCTCCAAAATCTCCTTCTTTATTTTTTGCAACAATTTTTACAACTTTAAGTAATTCTTGTTCTGATAGTGGCATCCCTGCTTTCATAAATGGTAATGAAATTGGAATTGAAAGTAGTGAATCAATATCTAAAATTTTGATTATTTCACTAACGTGTTTTTCCAACCACTCTGTATCGTAATTCTCACGAATTGCTCTATCTACAATTTTTTTTGCAAATTCATCTGCTTTTCTAATTTTTTCAAAATTATTCGAAGGCAATTCTCCTTTGATTGCACCTGACATGAAATACTGGTAAAATGCCTCAACCATTCTTGCTTTTCCGTATACTGTGTGTAGTTGTGGTCTAGAAATTAACAAAAATCCATAGTTGAAAATAATTTCTTCATCCATTCCCTTCCAGGTTTTTCTACCAAGTTCTTCAATTCTCTTTGTCTCAATGGTGTTGAGAATAAATCCAAAAGCATGGTCATTGCTGAGAATTTTTTTACAAAACTTGATTCTCATCGCCTCATACCATACAGCTGTCCTCAATTGTCTATATTTTTGAAAACTATCTCCAATTCTTTTCTCAAGTGGTGTAAGGATCACTCTATTTTCATTTAATCTAGTTCTTGTATCGATATTTTCTGAAATTTCAACGTTGATGTTATCCTTTTCTGACCATCTTCTGACTAGAAATGTTGCTATCTCAAGTAATGCTTCGTTTGATAATTCTAATGATTGCATTTAATTTCCAAACATTGAGGTAATGATGTCGTTTACCTTTTGAAATTCAATATCTCCCCATTGAGTATAGACATTACCAAAAACAATTACTGCAGCTTCTTTTGGTTTCATTCCTTTTTCAACTAGTTTTCCAAATGCAATAGTTTCTCTCAAGCTTGGTGAATAAAATAATTCTTCAACTGCAGCTGCCTGTCTAAGAGTTCTTGCAAGTTTAATCCCTTGAATTAATTCTGATTCAAATTTTTCAGAAATATGCTTTTTTGCAATATCTAATTCTATTTTTTCTGGTGGATATTCTAATCTGATTCTTACAGGAAATCTGCTAAGTAATTGGGGAGGTAATTCTTTAGTTCCAGAGTGTGTTAGTGGATTAATTGTTGCAACAACAAACCATTTCTCATTTGCTTTTACAACTTCTCCTGTAGATTCTTTCAAAGCAATTTGACGTCTATCATCCAAAGCTTCATCTAATCTCAATAAAACATCGGCTTCTGCTGAATTCAACTCATCAAGATATAGCATTCCTCCTTCCTTCATTGATTTAATCAAAACTCCCTCTTCAAAATTTACAGTTCCTTCATTCAGAGTTTTTGTTCCTACGAGATGGCTTTCTCTTGTACGTAAACTGAAATTTATTGAATCTAAATTGGTATTTTTTTTGTCTGCAAAATCTCTGACCAATGATGTTTTTCCAGTTCCTTTTGGTCCGATAATTAACACAAAAAGTCCAGCATCGTATGCTTTTTCAAGAATTTCTATAGAATTATTCCAATCTAAATAATCAATTTCAACCAAATTATTTTTTGTTTTAAAGAACAGTATTTATTTTTAGATCTATTTTCCAAATGCTTCTACTTTAGCAAAAGCTGCATCCATTCTTTGATGTAGAGTTTTATTCCATTCATCAAATCCTGATGGATCTTTTGGATAATTTCCATAATGTTCTACTAACCACTGATTTTCTTTAGATGTATATCTTAAACCGTCAGCGACAGTTTTGTTCATTGCGCCTCTAATGATCATTCCAATTTTTCCTAAACCTGTGAAATCAGGATGTTCACCTTTGCTAATTGATTCTACATCTAGATTGCCAAGGAAATGTTTCATTCCATAACTAATTTGATCATTAGTCATCTGTTGTACTAATCTTCTAAACAATTCTAGTCCTGCAGTTTTGTATCCGTACTCTTTAATGAAATCTAAATTGTATTGCCAAAGTCCTGCTTCAGAAACATCGTTTGCTTCTAATGCTTGAGCTATATTATTTCCGAGAATAGTTCCTGCAATTAATGCTGGACCAATTCCTCCTGCATCAATTGGTTTTGGCATCCATGCTGAATCACCAACTAAAACATATCCTCCTGATACCATACAATCATTTTGTCTTCTTACTGAAACTTGGAAAATTCCAGAATTGTTGTTAATATCTTCTTTATCTTCAGATAATTTTGCATTTTTAATTACTGCATTTCTTTGAAGATATTCTTTCATTAATGATTCTACATTATCTTTTTTACCTAATCTAGAATTTCTTCTTTCTAAAAGTGATTTTTCAACTCCTAAACCAATGTTTACTTTGTTGTCTGCTTTAGGAAAAACCCATCCATAACCACCTGGTGCAATATCTTGGTCTAAATGAATGATACAATAATCTGGATCAAATTCAGACAAGTCTTTTTGTCCTGGTTCAAAATACATGATGTATCTTCCAGTAGATTCCAAATCACGTCTATCGATTCTTTTTTCTACCTTGGTTGAATTTTTTAATCCATTTCTTAAAACCGATGCAACACCGGTTGCATCAATAACAATTTTTGCAGTTTTTTTGTATGGTTGATTTGTCTTATTGTCTTTACCTTGAACTCCTACTGCTTGTTGTCCATCATAAATTAATCCTGTTAGATTTATTTCATATTCGAACTCTATTCCTTTCTTGATGCATCTCTCATTTTGAATCTCTGGAAGTTTTTGACGATTCAGCATGTATCCTGCACCATCAAATGGAATAGCTGTTTCTTTATCTGGTGAAAATGCCATTACGCCTTTTACGTCGTGTTCAATTTCTGGTCTGGTCCAGTTAACTTTGATTCTACTTGACATATAGTCTACTGCTTCTTTAGAACAAGCATCACCACATACCCAACCAGAAAGTGATTTTCTTCCCGGAAGCATATCTGGATTCCTATCTACAACTAAAATTCTGACATTTTGATTGGAATAGTGAGCTATTGACTGTGCTGTTATTGTTCCTGCAAGACCTCCACCTGCAATGATTACATCATAATCTGACACGATAATTTAGAGGCGTTATTATCATTATTTAAAACAATAGATATTTTTTAACACAAAATTTGATCTCATGAAATCAATTTTGGGGTCGGTTCGTCGCGGCGTCTTCACAGCAATGCTCAGACTGGAGCGGCTTTTATCTCCTCATTCCCAAACCCCTTTGGTTTTTTGTATTATTTATTCTAGTAAGATGATAAAATCTCTGAAAAAATTTTGACTGTATTTTTTTTGTTGTAAATAGGTGTGTGTATTTTGATTTTGATTGTATCCTGCTCTTGAAAACTAATTTTTCCATTAATCAAATCTTGTTTACTTAATCTAATGTGTAATCTGGAATCTTGGGTTCTTTCCTCTATTTCTTCAATAATTTTTAATTTTTCTTCATTTGATATATTTTTCAAAAATTTTTCTAGAAATTTTTGACTAGATTTTTTAGTCAATTCTACATTAATTAGAAAAATTGGATTTTCAAAATGTCCACTTGTTTCATTTACTGAAAAATCTTCTGGAGAAATTTCAAAAATTTCAAATGACTTGATAATTTTTTCTATATCTTCAGTGGCATGAGCTATAACATCAATGGAAATCTCTAATTTTTCATTCATTGTAAATTAGAATTCAAAATAACTATGCCTCAAGAAGAACAGTTTCTTTTTCTGCTGTTCTAATGAGCTTGACTTTTTCAAGTCCTACATGTCTTACTTTGATTACTTTTTTGAATGCAGCCATAATGTCTGAATTAATCTTGTTGTAACATGTTGCCTGAACAAATTGTTCAATTGTCATACCTGGAACGGTTTGATTAATCACATCTCTTGCAATCAATCTCAATGCATGTTTTCTAGATGTATTGAGTTGTCTATGAGTTAATGCAATTACTTTGATTCTGAAGATATATCCGTCACTTGTTTTAATGTCAATAACAAAATTTACTTTAGATGAACCTCTTCTAACTAAACTTCTCAAAAATTCTTTTGAATATTCATATCTCTTGAAAATAGAAGTAGCAGTTTCTCCATCAACTTTGTCTATTTGGAAATAGATTTTGTATTGATGTTGAGATGGATCTCCTTTTAGAATATCATATAATGTAACTTCCAAAACTCTACCAGATGCATTTTCATCATCTGTGATTGGAACATAACCTATTGGAACATTGTTAAATGAATCTGGAGCATTAACAGTTACCCAGCGTTTTTCACGCCACTTGTCTTTTACTCTACCTTTTCTTCGTGCCAATTATTATCGACCTTTAAACCCAAAATATAAGGGTATGTCAGAAGATCTCTTTCTTGTTTCCCATGTATGGTTGAAGAACATGAGGAATTTTGATGTGACCGTCTTTAGTTTGAAAATTTTCCATTATTGAAACCATTACTCTTGTAGTTGCAATCAATGTACTATTCAATGTATGAAGATATTGAGTTTCTTCATTTGTTTTATCTCTAAATCGAATCTTTAATCTTCTAGATTGATAATCAAGACAGTTTGAACAAGAAACAATCTCTCTGTAAGAATTTTGTCCTGCCATCCATGCCTCAATATCGTAAGTTTTCGCAGAAACTTTACCCATATCACCAGAGGACAATAACATAACTCTGTAGGGTATCTCTAATTTTTGATAAAACCCTTCTGTAATTTCCAGCATTCTTTCATGTTCTTTCCAAGAATCCTCAGGTCTAGCAAAAACAAATTGTTCAATTTTGTCAAATTGATGTACTCTGAAAATTCCTTTTTGATCACGTCCATGCGCGCCTGCTTCTTTTCTAAAACATGGGCTTACACCAGCGTATCTTAATGGAAGTTCTTTACCCTCTACAATCTCTTTTGAATGCATGGCAGCCATTGCATGCTCTGATGTTCCAATCATAAACAAATCCTCATCATCAATTTTGTAAATCACTTCTTCAAAATCATCAGTGATTACTGCGCCTTCCATTGATTCTCTATTAATCATATATGGTGGTTGAACAAGTGAGTATTCTTTTTCTGAAAGATAATCTAATGCATAATGAATTAGTGCTTGATTTAGTCTTACTAGGTCATTTTTCAAATAATAAAATCTTGCTCCTGCAACTTTGGCTGCTCTTTCCAAGTCTACAATTCCTAGGTTTTCTGAAATACTGATATGATCTTTTATCTCAAAATCAAAATTTGGAATATTTCCAAATTTCTTGATTTCTTTGTTTGCCGTTTCATCTGGACCAATGGGTACAGATTCATGAATCAGATTGGGAATTGAAAATGCTAATTTTGAATATTTTTCTTCATTTGAAATTTGTTGAGATTCAAGTACATTTAGTTCTGTAGATAATTTTTTCATTTCTTCTAAAATTGATGATGCGTCCTCTCCTGCTTTCTTTTTTTGAGCAATTTCAAGTGCAATTTGATTTTTCTTTTTTCTCAATTCATCTGTTTGTTGAATTAATTCTCTTCTTTTTTGATCCGATTCTAACAATCCATCAAAATCAAAATTAGATGCTCTAGCTTTGAGCATATCTTTTACAACCTGAGGATTTTCTTTGAGAATTTTTGGATCAAGCATTATTCAATCACCTTTAACACCACTGAAATATGTTCCAGAACCTCATCAATGGTTCCTATAAGGTGCTTCATATTCTTTTTACTTTCAAAATTAAAAATTAACTTGTTATCTTTACTGTCTAACTTCAAACTTAACCCTTCTGGAAAATTTACATTATCTGGCTCCAGGGCTTTTCTTACTGTTTCAGCTTTATCTGAAGTTATGTTATCCAGAACTACCTGAACTTGACATGTTAACGACATTTACTTCTAAATAGTTAAGAAAGTCATTTAATTTGTCTTTAGTTATTTTTGCACCAGCAGCAGCATTATGACCTCCTCCAATCCCTTCAAATTTCTCTGCACCATTTTTCATTATTTCACTAAGATTGATTTCTGATGTACAGCCAAAGGATTTTCTTGAAGAAAATTTGATTGTATTCTCTTCACCATTTGTTCTTAAAATTACAATTTTTCCAGAATTTTTTGGAGAACCTGCAATTAATGACGAAATTGTTCCCGTCATCATTTCTGGTACTACATCTTCCCCATTTACCATAATGCAAGTTTCACTTTCAGAAATTCTCCATCTTTCATTAGTCAAGATATTCATGTATTGCCTGATCATTTTTCTATAATCTGTAAGGATTGTTTCTCCCTCACTTAGACTCTTGTCTCTGTCTCCCATGCATATTGCCATTCCAACTCCAGAACGACTAATTCTTCCACATGAATTCAACATTGTTGAAAAATCTCTTCCGTCTCTGAGAAAACTACGTTTATCCTCATTTGGAAATGTGTATGTATATCCAATTAATTCTGACATGATATCTGTTGCATTTTTACCTGAAGAATACTTTGTAATTGCCTCAATAACTTGGCGTTTTTCATCATCATCTAATTCAGCTGGAACTCTCCATCTACCATCTTCTTTTAATTTGATATTGGCTGAATTTAGTAGCGCCAGACAAGAATCTCTATTCCAAGTTAATCCCTCAATAAATGGCTGTGATGTAAATGCCAATGCATCAGGGAGTGGTCTTGTCTCTCTTCCTACTAGGAGTAAATCCAAATCAACTTCTACTAATCCTTGTTCTTTTGCAATTTGAGAAATTTCAAAATTCTTTCCTGTAAATGATTTCTTCTCACCTTGATCCTGTCTGTCTCCAAGTGCTGCCACTACTGCGATTTGTGATAAATCAGAGTTTCTTTCATCCAGTGCCATCGCTGCCAAAAACGCCATTCCACCAGCACAAATCTCTGTACCACCATCAATTCCATATTTCCATGCATTGATGACATTCTGATTTTCAATCTCTGAATCTGAAATTTGATGATGATCCAAAATCATCCAATTATCGTCTAATTTCTCATCCATCTCTCTGGCAAAACCTCCTCCAAGATCTGTTACCAGATGAAAGTCCCTTGAATCAGAACCAAACGATTCTACTACTTTTTTGCTAAATTCTTTTGAAGTTCTGAGAGTACATTTTGCTCCAGCTCTGATTAGAGCTTTTGAAATAATACTTCCTGATGTCAATCCGTCACAATCAATATGAGTTGTCACAAAAATTGATTTTTTTGATTTGATACAGTCATTAATTTTGTCTTTGAATAATGATAATGATTGATCTAATGATTTTGTCATTACTCTAATTGAGCTACTACAGACTTATATTTCCAATTTTGAGGAATTCTTCCAATTTTTTTATAGTATACAGATAGTCTGTGAACTTTGGCTTCAATTAATTCCAAGGATCTTACATTTCTTCTATCTCCTTTGTTTTCTCTCAAGTGTTTTTGAAGACCAACTGCCTTGTTGACAATGTTTTCAAGGTCTTCAGGCATTTCAGAAACCAATTCATTTTCTTTAAGAATCTGTGACATACTTTTTTTGGTAATTGGTTTGATTAATGGGATTGAATGTTGATCTCTTAATTTAATTCCAATTTGACTAGGTGATAGTCCGTCTTTAGCATATTTGACTACTAACTCTTCAACTTCTTTAGGACTTTGAGTGATCCATGATGGTGCTCTAAGTGTAGAAGGTCTGATAGAATGTGATTTTCCATGTCTGTGAGAGTGTAATCTTCCCATAATTTTGCTCAATATTGTGCTGAATTAAACCTTACTTATACTGATCTCGTACATTTTTGAAAATTTTGGCCTTCGAATAAAGTTTTAAATAAGTATCTACTTCCAAACGATTAGGTAAACGGTATGAACACAAAAGTACTTTTAACAACAACCATGCTAGCTGTATTTTTCTTCGGCGCCATCGGTGCAGCATCAGTTGCTTTTGCCCAATACATGGGTAACGTTGGTGATCAAGGAGAGACAGGAGCTTATACCTTAGAAGAGGCACTTGAGATTCAAAGAAGAAGAATCGAATCTGCTGAAGCAAACCCAGCATCTGGCTCAGGAACTCCATATCTTGATGCAAACGGTGTTGTCGGTGCAGCAGTTATCGCAGGTGCTGTATTCGGTGGAATTGCAGGAGCATTCTTCTTTAGAGGAAGATCAGGCAAATACGCCGCTATGGGTAGAGGATAACCAAATACCTCACTTTTCTCTATTTTATTTTCATTCTCTCTTAGTGATACTGATCTCGTACTTTTGAAATCTAAAAGAAATGTATATATCGCAGAAATTGAGCCAAAATATTATGACTCCTATCGTAGGAACTTTCCTAAGCATCTTGTCATCACTTACAGGACAATTAGGACCAAACTATGACCCATTATTCTATGATGTAATGATCTACATCTTCGGAACCATGATGTTCACAGTATTCCTTCTTGGAATTATCTCATTCTGGTTACGTGTTCATGGATGGTCATACAAAGACAACCGTGAAAGATGGGTTGATGAATTAGATAGACACTTTGAAAGAGAAGGTATCGGTCTCATTCCAGACAACGGTAAATACTGGTAGAAATACTTCCTTTCTTCTTTTCATTATTTTTAATTTCTTTAACAGATGATACTGTAAATATTCTAAGTCTTTACAAACTAAACAAAGTCTTTACCTAATTTTCAGGTAGGAAGTCCCTGTCTTTGGTCTCATCGTATTCTTTAGATGTAAACTCTGCTTTGTAATTATAGCCATCTTGGAATGGTTGATTGATGAAACTTGGTGATGGTTTACCATTGACATATACCATTGACTTTGACTGATCCATGTCTCTTAATGGAAAGTCCCACATCCATAGAAAATGTCCAACCTCAAATGGATACTCTTCTTCCCATTCAGCATAAATCGTTCCATCATTTGTTAGAGTGTACATTGTTCTTTGACACTCATCATCAATTCCTGCATTGATATTGGCAGGAATATCTACTGGAAGCCCATCAATAGTGATGTCTAAATGGGCTTTGATTTTGTATGGTGTGTTTCTGTCATTAATACAAACTTTCAATGGATTATCTTGATTCATTTGTCCTTGGATTGTGGAACTTGCAACCCCTACAGAAATTGCGATAATCGCAGTTAGTGCTAAAAACTTGAGTGTTTTCTTTCTTTTGTATGGGTCACTAGTTCCTGGCCATATCATAGAAGAATTTTCCTATGATTGCTTAAAGTCCTTTCTCTTAATCTAACATTATCTCAATTGTATCAAGTTTATCTTGATTGTCTGCAAGAAAATATGTTATTTCGTCTGAGTCAATTTCCAGCCATTCTGATTCTCCCATCAATGGAATATAATCTTCAACAAACAACTCATTTGGACCTGTAAATCTGACTACTACTTTTTCTTTTTTGGTATCAATTGGAAATGGTAATTTCAGAACCTTTCCTCTTCTTTGATTTTGCACGTTAACTTTGAATTTGTCTGATCTGAATTCAACTTCACCAAAGAAATAACTTTGAAAAATATCTAATTTTGTAATTTTAAAACTTAGCATTTGTACAGTTAATTTCTTTCAATAAAATTTAGTCTTTACGTATTACGTAAGTAATTATAAAATGAAAAGGAAAAGGAGGGGTTTAGATTACTTGCCAGGGTCTTGTTGCAAACGTAATCACATAGCCAACACCGATAATGATTGATTGATATGCAATGTTGGTGTATGGGATTGGTTTGGTGATTGGGTCTCCTTCAACAACGACTGTTTGACCTGGACCAAGTCCTGGACCTACTTTAGCAACGTTGAGTTGTGTGTGTACATGATATACACCTGCTTCAAGTGCTTTTGCAGACAAAGAATACTCAACTACTGAGTTTCCTGGAATGTCAAAGACGTTTCCTGGTGGGTCTCTTGCGAGCATCTCCCATCTGTTACCTGCATTAGTAGATTCTGAGAAAATGGACATCCATCCTCTTAGGTCTCTTTCTACAAGACTGACTAATGTTCCTTGTAGTGTCAAGGTTTCGCCAGTTTGTAAGGATTGTCTATTGAAGGTTTCATCTTCAATTCTGATGAAACGACTCTGGAGTTGTGCTTGGACACCGTGTGCATCTGCAGTTGGAACAATGGATTCAACCCAGTTGAAGCCAAGGGTACCTAATGCGAGTACAACGCTTAGTCCGATTACGAAAATCTTTTTTTCGACCATAGTTATCCCTAATAATCAGAAACACTATACACATGGTTATATGTTTTATCTTAATAGCGAGGATCGATACATTAATGGTGATAATCATCGATGTTAATCATTGAAATGACAAAAAAATTCATATAATTATTTCAATTTAATTAAGTATAGTTGTAAATATTACACTTTTTTGAATCAAAAAATACAAAAAAACCTGTAAAATTTGCTTTTTTGTAAACTCTTACTTTATATGTAAAATTTACATCTAAGTTGTTATGGCACAGATGCCCGCATTAATTCCAAAAGAAGTCGAAATCCAGAGACTTAAGAAGATCTGGCTTATCGTCATCGCAATGGGATCCACTGCAGCATCAGTCGAAGTAGATAACTTCGTTGATGGTTCTCTACACCAGACTTCTATCAGAGATAGTGCATTCACTCCAGCACACTGGTGGTTATACTCACACTTTGTAGCATTACCACTCGGTTGGGGTTCAGTAGCAATCTATGATAGAAAAGTACCAGTTCTCAGAGGTCCAAACAATTCAATGAACACCGGATTAAAGATGACTATCTTAGGTTATCTTGCAACCATGTTCACAATTGGTGTCAATGAGATGTGGCATTTCTGGTTTGTAGAAGAGATATTTGCCGTTCCAAACCACTGGATGTTTAACATGGGTGTTGTAGTAGCATTCATGGGTGCACTTGCATACGTAGTCAGAGTATATGCTAGACTCGTAGAACTTGGTGCAGAAACTCCTGGTGAGAACCCATATGTCGCAGAAATGTACAAGATGGCTTTAGAAGGCAAATTGTACAGCAGATCTATCCCATAGACAAATTGTGCAAACGCACACTTTTTTCTATTTTATTTAATTTCTCTTAGATCGAGCCTTAATCCGCAGTTTAAGAAAGACTTAAAAGGATTTTGAATTCCTATAATTTCATAATGACTCTTCCTAAAGGATTCGGTTCTGGCGGTGCTGGTGGTTCATCAAGCGCTGATGTAGAACGAATGATTGGTAGACGCGTTGAAAACATGACTGGTATGATTACAATTTCATACTGGGCAGCAGTTTTGGCAACTTTTGGTGGTACTGCAGCAGGATACTTCTATTATCCATGGGCATATCCAACACCAAGTGGTCACTATGCATTCATCGTACTAGTAATCATTGAGGCTATAGGTTACATCTTCTGTGTTAAAGTAATGCAAGAAGGTTCCAACAAGAATAGTAACGGTGTAGTAGCAGGAAGCATCGCAGGTTCTGCAGCTTTTACTCTATTCGTATCAATCTTCGTTGGTTGGTAATCAGAAGGCAAACCCTTCAGACACTTCTTTTTCATTTTCCTTTTAATTAATGATGAAAATTAACGATCTTCATCACACTCTATAATTTTATATACTGACCCTTTCATCAACAAATATGGTCTGGTTAAGACGATGTACACACTACTTATTCATAGTAGTTGTTGCAGTTAACTCAACTTTGTTGACAATCAACGCAGGAGACTATATCTTCTACACTGATTGGGCCTGGACATCATACACGGTATTCTCAATATCGCAAACATTGATGCTCATTGTAGGTGCAACATATTACCTTACATTTACAGGAGTTCCAGGAACAGCAACGTACTACGCTCTGATTATGACAGTATACACATGGATTGCCAAAGCAGCATGGTTTGCATTAGGTTATCCATATGACTTCATTGTAACACCAGTATGGTTGCCATCAGCAATGCTGTTGGACTTAGTATATTGGGCTACAAAGAAGAACAAGCACTCCTTGATACTGTTCGGAGGTGTATTAGTAGGAATGTCATTACCATTATTCAATATGGTAAATCTCATTACCGTTGCAGACCCACTAGAGACGGCATTCAAGTATCCAAGACCAACATTGCCACCATACATGACACCTATAGAACCCCAAGTAGGTAAGTTCTATAACAGCCCAGTTGCTTTAGGTGCCGGTGCAGGTGCAGTATTGGGATGTACATTTGCAGCATTAGGATGCAAATTGAACACTTGGACATACAGATGGATGGCCGCTTGGTCAAAGTGGGACTAAAAACACCCAACCTTTTCCTTTTCATTTTATTATCTACACCCTAGAGTATTCTGTAAAAAATTTCTCAAAAACCAAATTTCTATTTAAGCTATTTCTGGAATAGGAAAAAATTAGTTCAAGATCAAATTATTTTATGTAAACCAATGATAACAAATTTTACAATTATTATCATTGAAACTTCAATACAGTCAGATTACTCAAACAACTCCAAAACCATTTGTTAAATGGGCTGGAGGTAAACGCCAACTATTACCAATTATTGAACAAAATCTTCCAGAAAAATTTGACACATATTTTGAACCATTCTTGGGAGGTGGTGCTTTACTGTTTCATTTACTTTCCACCAAAGAGAATGTTACCTACAGTGTTTCAGATCTTAATTCTGACTTAGTTTTGGCCTATACTACAATTAGAGATAGAATTGATAATCTCATTCAATCTCTAAAAAATCATGAAAAAAATTATCATAAAAATTCCAAAGAATACTATTACAATATTCGAGACAGTACTCCGAGAAGTGAAATTGAAAAAACATCTAGATTACTGTTCCTAAACCGCACCTGTTTTAATGGATTGTATCGAGTAAATAGTAGTGGAAAATTCAATGTGCCTTTGGGACGATACACAAACCCCAATATTGTAAACGAGGAGAATCTCCGTTCTGTAAGTTCCATTCTTCAATCCAACAAAGTTTCCATAAAGTGCCGTGATTTTGAATCTGTGCTAAATGATGCCAAAAAAGGGGATCTTGTATATTTTGATCCTCCTTATCAACCAGTTAGTGACACTGCAAATTTTACCAGTTATACCAATAGAGATTTCACTTTAGATGATCTTTCTAGACTATCTGAATTATGTCATAAATTAGATGAAAAAGGTTGTAAGGTTCTTTTATCAAATTCTGATTCAAAAGTAGTTTCAAAGATGTTTTCAAACAAAACCTGGAATATTTCAAAAATTAACGCAAACCGTTCAATTAATTCAAATTCCAAAAAACGAACCGGTCACTTTGAATTATTGATAAAAAATTATTAAAGCTCCGAGCGGGATCCGAACCCGCGACCTTTACCTTACCAAGGTAACGCTCTACCAGGCTGAG
>VMBT01000685.1_pt1 | contig 20223 bp, 22 predicted proteins | sample 4404301 | NCBI WGS metagenome assembly VMBT01 (sample SAMN12238535, study PRJNA552566) | marine metagenome | isolation source: Coastal seawater | place: USA: coastal Georgia, Sapelo Island | collected 2008-08/2009-08
GGACATTCTGAAATTTGAACAGAATTTCCGTTATCTAATTTCAAATTTCCATTAACTAATGGAGCATTACATTTTCCACATGTTGCATTTACTGACATTCCACATTTACTACATGAGTAAGTTGCCATATTTCTCCTTTGTAAGATTTGATTATATCAATTTTTGACTTGCCAGTCAGTTTGAAAAGAAACGTAATTTACTTGTAAACATCTTCTTTCTTTAGCAATTTTTTTCTTTTCCATGCCGTGCCAAGTATCAGGACCACTAGTAAAAAAATATCCATAATTATGCTTAAAGGGAACTGTTTTAATTTTTTTTAAATTTTTATCATAAAAATCAGTGCCTAAATTTTCTGACTCATTAGTTAAGTTTACAAAGATTATAGAAGAAAGTAATTTTTCTTTAATATCACAATGAGGCTTTAACCAGAAACCTTCCCTGTCGCAAATAACTTCAACTCTCACAAAAGCTTTTGATAAATCTTTGCCAATCAAATTTCCAATATGTTGATAAACTTCTGGTGATTGTAATTCTTGTATAAATTTTAATATATTAGGAAATTGACTTGCATTGTCTTTGTTTACGAAACATCTATAATTTTTAGCTTTACCTCCATCTTTAATGCCCTCACGGTAACCCCCTTCTCCTCCATCTATAGCTCTAGTCCCATCGTAACTTAATTTATCAAGACGCGGGTCAGGTATGTCTGCATTACAAATTTCATCTATAGCTCCTTTTGTTAAAGGTCCACTAATCTCCCAATGTCTAAAAGGATTGTCGCTAGATTTTAAATTATTTTTTAAAGCTTTAAGTAATTCCATTTAATTTTATTTTTTCTTTAATGATAGAAGCTACTCGATTTGCTTCATCTAACTTATTATACGACCAAAAATCAATTTTGTCCTCTAAATCTCTTATAATTTTCATTTTTTTAAATTGAGAATAAAAATTTAAAAACCTTTTGTTGTTTTTTTTCGGCTTAATATTAGCAATATAAACTGGTTTTCCAGTTACAGCAGCTTCTGAAATCATTGATGTAGAGTCACATGTAACTAAAATTAAATCAGATAAACCTAAAGCGCTTAGGTATGCTTTTTTATCTACATACTTAATGACTAAATGATCTCCATCAAATGCACCAAATGCTTGATCAATTACTCTTTGGGGTGTTCTGTAAGAAGGAATGATAATTAATTTGTATCTATCTGGAGGTAAGATAATTTTTATTCTATTAAACAAAGCTCCAATTTCCTTTTCAGAAAAATCATAATAATTGTTTGGTCCGCCTAAAATAAATGCGACAACTTTTTTATCATTTTTATTAAGCTGTAAGTATTTTGTATTATTTTTTATTTCTTTAAGAGAAAGATAATGTATTGCGCCGATTGTTTGAATTACATTTTCTCCCTCTAATCCATCATGATCTGGGCATACGACTAAATCAAAATTTTTTGTATTTACCTTTGGATCTTGAATATGAATAGTAAATATTTTTTTGCCAAATTTCTTTTTCAAAGCAATCGATGGGATTACACTTTTTCTACCACATGAAATAATGACATTTGCGTCACATTCAAATTGTTCTAATAAAACATTCTCTGTAATTGGTGTTAATTTTGGAGGTAAAAAATTCCAAAAGTTCTTCAATTTAATTTCTTGGTGCTTGAAGTCTAAATTAAGCGCCTTAGCTAAGCCTTCAACTTGGCTTATCATTCCATGCATACCCTGCGTTAAAAGAAGAGCTTTTAATTTCGACATTAACTATTATATATCCTTTATAAAATGAATAATAAATCAGCTAAGCATGCAAAAGTGTTAATTTTAGGATCTGGACCTGCAGGGTATACGGCAGCGATTTATGCTTCGCGTGCAATGTTAAAACCTATACTCGTTTATGGAACTCAGCCAGGAGGACAATTATCAACCACTACTGATGTAGAAAATTTTCCAGGATTTGCAAAAGTTATTCAAGGTCCATGGTTGATGGATGAAATGAAAGCACAGGCTGAAGCAGTTGGCACTGAAATGATTCAAGATCATATTAACAAAGTAGATTTATCCAAAAAACCTTTCACGGCTGTAGGGGACAGTGGTCAAATTTATACTGCTGATGCAATAATTATTTCTACGGGCGCTCAAGCTAGATGGTTAAACTTAAAAACTGAACAAGACTTTAGGGGCTTTGGTGTATCTGCATGCGCAACATGTGATGGTTTCTTTTTTAAAGACCGTGAAGTTGCAGTTGTTGGAGGTGGTAATGCTGCTGTTGAAGAAGCAATTTTTCTAACAAAATTTGCATCTAAAGTTCATTTAATTCATAGAAGAAATGAATTAAGAGCGGAAAAATTATTACAAGAAAAACTAAAGTCTAATAAAAAAATTTCAATCATTTGGGATAGTGCTGTGGAAGAGGTTCTTGGCACAAGTGAACCTAAAGGAGTTAATGCAATTAAAATTAAAAACTTAAAAACAAATAATATTAGTGAACTAAAAGTTGACGGTCTTTTTATTGCTATAGGTCATGAACCAGCAACAGCTTTATTTAAAGATCAATTGAATATGGATAAAGAAAGATATTTAATTACAAAACCAGATTCTACTGAAACAAACATACCTGGTGTTTTTGCCGCTGGAGATGTTAAGGATAAAAAATTTAGACAAGCTGTAACTGCTGCGGGTATGGGTTGTATGGCTGCACTTGAAGCTGAAAAATATTTAGAAAAACTTAATTAAGTTTTTCACAAAAAGATCTAATTCTACTAAGAGCTTTTTTCAAATTATCCATTGACGTGGCGTAAGAAATTCTAAAGAAACCATCTAACCCAAAAGCTGAACCTTGAACAACTGCAACTCCAGTTTCCTCTAAAAGTTTTTCAACAAATGCAGTGTCTGTTTTTAATTTTGTTTTTTTTCCCAACAGTTTTTTGCAATTTGGAAAAACATAGAAAGCTCCATTAGGATTTAAACAGCTTATGCCTTTGATATTATTTAATTCTTTTACAACAAAGTCTCTTCTTTCTTTAAAAGAATTAGATCTTGTTTTAATAAAATCTTGAGTTCCATTTAAAGCCTCTACTGCTGCTGCTTGGCTAATTGAAGATGGGTTTGTAGTAGATTGAGACTGAATTTTTGCTATCGCTTTAATAATTTCTTTTGGACCCGCTGCATATCCTATTCGCCAACCTGTCATGGAATAAGATTTACTAACTCCATTCATGGTTAATGTTCTGTCTTTAAGTTCTTTAATTTGTGCAATCGTAAAAAATTTAAAATTATCAAAAGTAATATGTTCATAGATATCGTCGCTTAAAATATAAACATTTTTATACTTTTTTAAAACTTCAGCTAATGCTTCAATTTCTTTTTTGGAATAACAAGCTCCTGTTGGATTAGAAGGTGAGTTTAAAATAATCCACTTTGTTTTACTTGTTATTGCTTTTTTTAATTTGTTTGGAGTAAGTTTAAATCCTTCTTCTTCACTGCACTTAATAATTTTAGGTTTTCCTCCAGCTAATAAAACCATATCAGGATATGAAACCCAAAAAGGAGCAGGTATTATAACTTCATCTCCTTTATTAAGCGTGGCCATAAATGCATTGTAAAGAACTTGCTTTCCTCCGGTACCTACTGAGATTTCACTTAATTCAAAACTTAAATTATTTTCTCTCAAAAATTTAGACTGTATAGCTTTTTTTAAAGCTGGTGTGCCATCTACTGCTGTATACTTAGTATCTCCTCTTTTAATTGCATCTATTGCAGCTTGTTTTATATTTTCTGGGGTATCAAAATCAGGCTCTCCAGCGCCAAGTCCTATTACATCTTTGCCTGCATCCTTCATTTCTTTAGCTTTTTGAGTGACAGCAATGGTTGGAGATGGTTTTATGCGCTTTAAATTATTGGAAACTAAACTCATTGAATTTTATAATGTTTTTTTAATAATTAATTACACGAAATGCAAAATACTTACCAAGAAAAAATAGCAGATCTAGAAATTGCTCACAACCAAACTAGACAGAAATTGGAAGGTGGAATCAAATTCAAGATTAAAAGTAATTTTAAACCCGAAGGTGATCAGCCTGAAGCAATTAAAACTATTGTAAATAATTTAAATAAACAAAAACATGAGCAAGTCTTATTGGGTGTTACAGGATCAGGAAAAACATTTACAATGGCTAAAATTATTGAATCAACTAATCGCCCTGCTCTTATTTTAGCTCCTAACAAAACTCTTGCAGCGCAACTTTATGGAGAGTTCAAAAGTTTTTTCCCAGACAATGCTGTTGAATATTTTGTATCCTATTATGACTACTACACTCCTGAAGCCTACGTTCCAAGATCAGATACTTACATCGAAAAAGAAGCTTCTATTAATGAACAAATAGATAGAATGCGCCACTCAGCTACTAGATCGCTTCTCGAAAGAGATGATGTAATTATTGTTGCCAGTGTATCTTGTATTTACGGTTTAGGCTCTGTTGAGGCGTATAGTAAAATGACATTAACGCTAAAAAAAAATAATGATTATAGCCGTGAAGATTTAATCAGAATGTTTGTTACTCTTCAGTACAAAAGAAATGATCAAAATTTTTTTAGAGGAACTTTTAGAGTAAGAGGAGAAAATCTTGAAATATTTCCTTCTCACTTAGAGGATAGAGCCTGGAGATTGACTTTTGATTTTAACCAATTAAAAAAAATTGAAGAATTTGACCCATTAACAGGAGATACTTTTAAAGAATTTGCATTAATAAAATTATACGCAAATAGTCATTACATTACTCCTAAACCTACAATGGAACAGGCAATAAAGGAAATTAGAAAAGAATTAGAAATTACTTTAGAAGAATTTAAAAATAATAATAAATTACTTGAAGCACAAAGGCTAAGAGAGAGAACCAAATTTGATTTAGAAATGATTGAAGCCACTGGCACTTGTAGTGGAATTGAAAACTACTCAAGATATTTATCTGGAAGAAAACCAGGCGAGCCACCTCCAACTTTATTTGAATATTTCCCAGACAATTCAATTATTTTTGTAGATGAAAGTCATGTGACTGTTCCTCAATTAAATGGGATGTACAAGGGCGACCATACAAGAAAAAGGACTTTATCAGAATACGGTTTTAGATTGCCCTCTTGTATGGATAATAGACCTCTTAAATTTGAAGAATGGGATGCTATGCGAACTCAAACTGTTTTTGTCTCTGCTACACCGGGACCGTGGGAACTAAAACAAACTAATAATGAAACGATCGACCAAATTATTAGGCCAACAGGATTAATCGACCCTCCAGTAGAAATTAGGCCAGCAAAAACTCAAGTTGACGATTTAATGCATGAAGCTTCAAAAGTTATTAGTAACGGTTATAGAGTTCTTGCAACTACTCTAACAAAAAAAATGGCTGAAGATTTAACTGAATACCTTCATGAAAATGGGCTCAAAGTTAGATATATGCACTCCGATATAGATACCCTGGAAAGAATTGAAATTATTAGAGATTTAAGAATGGGTGTTTTTGACATTCTAGTAGGAATAAATTTATTAAGAGAAGGATTAGATATTCCTGAATGTGCCTTAGTTGCTGTTTTAGATGCTGACAAAGAAGGTTTTTTAAGATCAGAAACTTCATTAATCCAAACAATTGGTAGAGCGGCAAGAAATATAGATGGAAAAGTAATTTTGTATGCAGACAAAATAACAAAAAGTATTCAAAAAGCTCAAACTGAAACAGATAGACGGAGATCTAGACAATTAGAATATAATAAAAAAAATAATATTACTGCTAGTACTATCAAAAAAGATATAGCAGACATTTTATCTTCTATTTATGAAAAGGACTACGTTCAATTTAATAATAATTCCAATATAGGCGGAAATCTAAAAAAACATTTAAAATCTCTCAACAAACAAATGAAAGAAGCCGCTGCAAATTTAGAATTTGAAGAAGCGGCTAAATTAAGAGATGAAATTAGAAAATTAGAAGCAAGTGAACTTGAAATAACTTTAAATCCTAAAATTAGTCAGTATAACCTTAAAAATAAAGTATACCCAAAAGGTAGATCTACGATGGGTATGCCTGGAGTAAAAGTTAATAAATCAGCAAAAAAATGGAAGCAAAAAAAATAATTATTACTGGTGGCGCAACTAGAATTGGAGCAGCAATTGCTAGATCTCTAGCTGGTACTAATACAAATATTTTAATTCATTATAATAAATCATCAGTCGAAGTAACAAAATTAAAAAAAGAATTAGAAAGATTAGGATCAAAGATTTATTTATTGAAAGCAGATCTAAACAAATCTAATGAAGTAAAAAAAATAATTCCATTTGCTTATAAAAAAATGAAAGGAATTGACTGCTTAGTTAACAATGCTTCAATTTTCGAAAATGATAATATTCAAGATTTTAATGACAAAAGTTTTGATAAACACATAAATATAAATCTTAAGGCTCCATCAATACTGTCTAAAGATTTTTATAAACATATTAAAAAATCTAATGGGGTAATTATAAATATAATTGACCAAAGAGTTTTTAAACTTACGCCTTATTTCTTTTCTTACACATTAAGTAAAACAGGGCTTTCCACATTAACAAAAATTAGTTCAATGAAATTTGCACCGAACGTAAGAGTTAATGGTATTGCTCCAGGACCAACCTTAAAAAATAAAAGACAAACAGAGAAGCATTTCAAAAAACAATGGAATGCAACTTTGTTAAAAAAACAAGTTGATGTAAAAAATATTACAGAAACAGTAAGATATTTTATTAAAAATGATAATGTTACTGGACAAATAATATCTGTTGATAGCGGGCAGAGTTTGGCTTGGCTTACTCCAGATATAATTAACGTTAAAGAATGAAAAAAAAACATCTAAATATTTTAAAATTTAAAAAATCAGAAAATTTTTCTTATAAAAGAAAAGTAATAATTAAAGATTTAGTATTTAATACCTTTATAGGTGTCCACGATTTTGAAAAAACAAAAAAACAACAAATAAAATTTAATTTAGAAATTGAAATATCTAAAGATCTAAAACCAAATGACCATGATCTAAGTAGCGTTCTAAATTATGAAAACGTAATAGAATTAGTAAAAAAAACGACAAATAGCTATCATCACAACTTGCTAGAAACGCTTGCTGAAGAAATTTTTGATAACTTATTCAATAATAAAAGCATAAATAAAATAAAGTTAAAAATTGAAAAACCTGATGTAATTAAAAATACTTCTTCAGTAGGTATAGAAATCACAAAAAAAAGAAAATGACTCAAAGTCTTGAGAGCGGAAAAAAAATAATAAAAGAAAAAATTCCTTTAATTCCAAAGAACCCTGGCGTGTACAGAATGTTGAGTGCAAAAAAAGAAATATTGTACATTGGAAAAGCTAAAAATATTCCTAATAGATTAAAGAGTTATGTTTCTGAAAAAAATTTACCAATTAGAACAGAAAGAATGCTTGCTTTAACTAAGTTTCTAGAAATAACAACGACATCAAATGAAAGTGAGGCTCTACTCCTCGAGGCAAATTTAATAAAAAAACACAAACCCCGGTTTAATATTCTTTTACGCGACGATAAATCTTTTCCATATATTTACATTGGCAATAAAGATAAGTGGCCCCAATTAACAAAGTTACGAGGAAAAAAATCAAGAGATGGTTATTACTTTGGACCTTTTGCTTCAATTGGCTCAGCTAATTGGACAATTAAAATTCTTCAAAAAATTTTTATGTTAAGGGTTTGTGACGACAATTTTTTTAAAAACAGAAATAGACCTTGTATCCTTTACCAAATCAAAAGATGTTCGGCTCCGTGTGTGAACCATATTAATGAAATCGATTACAAAAAATCTGTCGATGATGCGGTAGAATTTATATCGGGTAAATCTAGAAAAATTCAAAAAAGCCTATCCTCTGAAATGGAAAAAGCTAGCAAGGAATTAGATTTTGAAAAAGCAGCAATTGTGAGAGATAGAATAAAAGCACTGTCACAAATCCAATCGTCTCAAAAAGTTAATCAAACAAATTTGGAAGATGCAGATGTGATAAGCATTTTTAAAGACTCGGGCAAATCTTGTATACAAGTTTTCTTCTTTAGATCTAAACAAAATTGGGGCAACCAAGCTTTTTTTCCTAAACATGATCCAGATGAAAAAACTGAGAGTATACTTTCTTCATTTATTTCACAGTTCTATGAAAACAAAAGCATTCCTTCTCTAATAGTTACAAATTATGACGTTGAAGAAAAAGATCTTCTAGAAGAAGCATTCAAGAATAAAGAAAATAAAATTATTAATTTAAAAATAGCTAAATCCAAAGAAGAAAAAGATTTAGTCATGCTTGCTGAAAAAAATGCTAAGCAGGCTTTGACACAAAAAATTTATGAAACTGAAAGTAATTCAAATTTAATCGATGATCTTGTTAAAAAATTTAAGATCAACTCTCATGTAGAACTTATAGAAGTCTATGACAATAGCCATATCCAGGGAACTGATTGCATAGGCGCTTTAATCACATTTGGAACTGAAGGGTTTGTAAAAAAAAGATACCGTAAATTTAATATTAAAAACGACCAAATCAAAGGTGATGACTATGGTATGCTAAAAGAGGTTTTGTTTAGAAGGTTTTCTAAAGCCATTAAAGAACAAGCAGGCTCTTTATCTTTACCAGAATTAATTATGATTGATGGTGGTAAGGGACAATATTCAATTAGTAGAGAAGTTTTAGATGAATTAGGTTTACACGATCTTCCTATCATTGCTGTTGCAAAAGGTAAAAATAGAAACGCAGGTGAGGAAAAAATGTACTTTGAAAACAAAGAATATAAGTTTGAAAAAAATGATCCATTGTTATTCTTTATTCAAAGATTGCGAGATGAAGCTCATCGATTTGCAATAAGTTCTCACAGAATTAAAAGAAAAAAAAACTTCAACAAATCATTACTCGATCAAATAGATGGTATTGGCAAACAAAGAAAAAGAGCTTTACTTAACCATTTTGGCTCAGCAAGGTCAGTGGAGTCTGCCAGTTTAGAAGATTTAAAATCTGTAGAGGGTATTGAAGACAATATTGCAAAAAAAATATATAATTACTTTCACGAATAAAATGAGACTAAAAATACCAAATATTTTAACAATCGGTCGAATTATTATTGTCCCGATCTTCGTGATGTCGTTTTTTTTACCTGGTGCTTATGGTGATTTAATACCCTTCTTTTTATTTGTTTCTGCTAGCTTTACTGATTTCTTAGATGGTCTATTAGCAAGAATACTTAAAGAGGAGTCAAAACTTGGTGAGTTATTAGACCCAATAGCTGATAAAATATTAGTCTGTTCAGCTTTAGTTTTATTAGTAATGCATGGCACGATTAAAAATTACGAGGTAATTGCTGCTATTATCATTTTAACAAGAGAAATTTTAATATCTAGCCTTAGAGAGTTTCTAGCTAAAATAAGTATAGATATGCCTGTAACGGGACTTGCGAAATTTAAAACTTTTCTTCAAATGTTTTCAATTTCAATACTGTTGACTGGTGAAGTTGGAAATAAAATAATTAACTTTGAAGGTTATAATGCAGAAACCATAGGTATTATTTTATTGTGGGTTTCGGCGTTTCTAACTCTTTATACTGGGTATGATTATCTCGCAAGAGGTCTTGATCACGCAATAAGTGAAGACGATAAAAATAATTAATTAAGCAGCGTTTTTTTTCTTTCTAACTAATCCTTGATAACTTTCTGATAAGTCAGTGATTACATTGCATACTTTAAATTTATATTCATTAATACTAGCAACAGGAGTAACTTCTGCAGCAGTTCCTGTTAAAAAACATCCAACAAAATTAGACATCTCATCTGGTTTGATCTTTCTTTCAATAACTTTAATACCTTTTGATTTAGCAATATCAATTATACATCTTCTTGTAATACCATCTAAAAATGAGTCTGGTATTGGAGTGTGTAATTCCCCTTGAGCATTTTTAAAAAAAATGTTTGCTCCAGTAGCTTCTGCGATATTTCCTTGATGATCTAACATTAAAGAATCTACATAACCCTTAGCTTCAGCTTCATGTTTTGACAAAGTACAAATCATATATAAACCTGAGGCTTTAGTATCCCATGGTATTGAGTCTGGGGAAGGCCTTCTCCACGATGAAATATTTAATTTAATTCCTTCTGTCTTAAGTTTTGGATCAAAATAAGACCCCCATTCCCAAGTAGCTATTGCAACATTAATTTTATTTTTTTGAGCAGAAATAGCCATCATTTCACTGCCTCTCCAAATTATAGGACGCACATAACCATTTTGTGTATTTTGAATTTTAACAATTTCTTGAGTTGCTTTTGAAATTTCTTCATTGCTAAAAGGTACTTTCATTCCCATACGATTAGCTGAGTGAAAAAGTCTGTCGGTATGCTCTTTTATTTTAAAAATTTCTCCATCGTAGACTCTTATCCCTTCAAAAACACAACTCGCATAATGAAGACCATGACTTAAAAGATGAACTTGGGCTTTTGACCAATCAACGTTTTCTCCATTAAACCAAATTTTTCCTTGTCTCTTATCGTAAGGGATAATTTCCATAAGTTATTAAAAGATTTTTTTTTATTACAAAAAAGTATATTTGTTATTAGAATAAGTCAATATAACTTACTAAAATGAAAGAATTACTTTATCTTAAAGATGAGCAAATCAAAGATTTTATTCAGCTGCTATTTTATGCTTATAGAGAAACTTTTTCAGACCCTAAAGAAATCTTAGCAAAAAACTCTTTTGGCCCAGCACATTTAAGAGCACTTAATTTAATTGAAAGGAATCCTGGTACAAATTTAGGGGAACTAATGTACCAACTCAAAATAACTAAACAGAGCTTAAATAGAGTTTTAAGAGATTTGATCAAAACAAAAATGATTAAGCAAATTAAAGATGATGAAGATACAAGAAAAAAAAATTTATTTTTGGATAAAGATGGAAAAATTTTTTTTGAAAAAATTTATGATACACAAAAAAAAAGAATATTTAATGCATTAAAAAACTCTGAACCAGACTCAGTGATAAAATTCAAAGAAGTTTTAAATAAAATTATTCATGGAACAAAATAAATTTCACATACTTGTTGTAGATGACGATGATAGAATAAGAGAATTAGTTAAAGAGTACCTAGATGATAATGGTTTTATAGTCTCAACTGGCAATAGCGCTGAAGAAGCTAAAATAAGGCTTCAATATTTTAAATTTGATTTAATTGTTCTAGATGTAATGATGCCAGGTCAAAGTGGATTCGAACTCACTCAAGAAATTAAAAAAAAATCTAACGTCCCTATAATTCTTTTGACAGCAAAAGGTGAGGTTGAAAATAGAATTCATGGATTAGAATTAGGCGCAGATGACTATTTAGGTAAACCTTTTGAGCCAAAGGAATTATTATTAAGAATAAAAAACATAATTAAAAAAAGCAAAAAAATTGATTTAAGTAAAATTAATCAAATTGGAGAGGCAAAGGTTGATTTAAATAAAATGTCTATTCAATTAAAAAATAAAGTTAGTAAAATAAATAATTCTGAGAAAAAGGTTTTAATAGAAATGCTAGCAAATCCTGGAAAAACTTATTCAAGAACAGAAATTGGCGAGATTTCAAATATAAGTCAAGAAAGATCAATTGATGTTATGATTACAAGGCTAAGACAAAAAATAGAATTAAATCCAAAAAATCCAAAATATTTACAAACAATCAGAGGTTCGGGCTATGTCTTATGGATTGAATAATTTTTTAAAAAGAATTTTACCATCTGGTCTATTCTATAGATCGTTAATTATTGTAGCTGCCCCAACTATTATTTTACAAATAATTATCACTGTAGTGTTTTTTGACAGTATTTGGATCAAATCTAACAAGGGTCTAACAAGATCACTCATAGGTGAAATTAAAACTCTATCTGATGTTTATAAAACTGAAGATCAAGCACAAATAGATTTTATGACTAATCAATTTAAAAAAAATTTTGATTTTGTAATTAATATCAAAGATGAAGATTTGCCTGAAATAAGCAAGGAAAGAAAATACAGTCCTATGGATAGATCTTTAAGAAGAGAATTAAAAAGTGCATTCGGTTCTGATGGCTATTGGTTTGACACTACAAGCTATGAAGATGTTGCAAATATTAATGTAAAGTCAAAAGATAAAATAATAGAAATTATATTTCCTAAAGAAAAAATTGCTCCTTCATCGGTGAGAATTTTTATCCTTTGGATTACGGTACCCTCCCTTCTTCTTATTTCAATTGCAATTATTTTTCTAAAAAATCAAACTAGACCAATTGTAAACTTAGCTAAGGCTGCAGAAAGCTTTGGTAGAGGTGAGTTTATAAAAGGAATAAGACCTTCTGGTGCTTCTGAAATTAGGAAAGCGGCTTACGAATTTGATAGAATGGCAAAACGTATTGATAGGCATTTGAAACAAAGATCCGAAATGCTATCTGGCATAAGTCATGACTTAAGAACACCGCTAACTAGACTAAAATTACAATTAGCAATGCTTAACCAAAAAGATTTGGCTTCTAAAATGTCAAACGATGTAAATGAAATGGAAGCAATGCTTAATACTTATTTACAATTTGCAAAAACACAAACAATAGAAGAGTCCTCAGCTACAAATATAAACAAAATTCTAAAAGAAATATCAGAAGAAAAAAACAATCGTAATCTCCATCTTAATCTTAACCAAGAAATTATATTAGTGGCCAGAAAAGCCGCAATAAAAAGATGCCTTAATAATTTAATTGAAAATGGTCTGTACTATGCAAAAAATGTTTATGTAAATATTAGCAAATCAATGAATAACGTACATATTTTTATAGAAGATGATGGACCTGGCATTCCTGTAAACCAATATAAAAATGTATTTAAACCATTTGTAAGACTAGACCAAAGCAGGAATCAAAACCACTCAGGAGTTGGTCTTGGGATGTCTATTGCAGAAGATATTGTTAGATCGCATGGTGGAAACATAGAATTAAATGAAAGCAAATATAAAGGCTTACAAATTAAGATTTCTTTGCCTTCTTAATTATTTTCTTTTTTTTTAATGAATTGATTTCTTTTTGTTGTTTTTCTATTACTTTTTTTAAAACATTAAATTCTTCTCGTGAAACTAAGTCTAATTTACTTATTAGATTATCTCGTTGAAATTTTAAATTATTAACTAATTCTTTCTTTGCGTCCTGAGAGGCCAATATTCCTGTTTCTAAAAAATCTGAAAATAATTTTAAAATTTTTTCTGAACTATTCATAAGCCATCTTAATTGATAAGAAAAACAATATCAATTATGATATGGTCTTCTTATGTTTGTTCATAATTTAAACCCCGTATTAATCAATTTCGGCTTTATAGAAATAAGATGGTACTCTTTAGCATATATATTTGGAATTTTAATAGGATGGTGGCTGGCAAAAAAAATAATTATTTTTAAAATTAAAAATAACTCTTTAGCTTATGATCTTAAAAACTTTGATGATTTAATTTCAATCATAATTCTATCAATTATTGCTGGTGGTAGGATTGGTTATGTTATTTTTTATAATCTTGGATATTATCTGAGCAACCCCATAGATATTTTTAAAATTTGGGAAGGAGGCATGTCTTTTCATGGAGCTTTAATTGGTATTATTATAGGAACTTATCTTTTTTCTAAAAAAAATAATATTAATCCATTTGTTAATTTTGACATAATTGCTGCAGTTGCTCCAATAGGAATATTTTTAGGAAGAATAGCAAACTTTATTAACGGAGAATTATATGGAAAACCAACAGAAGTTTCTTGGTCGGTAATTTTTCCAACTATTGACCAAATTCCTAGACACCCTTCTCAACTCTATGAAGCATCATTAGAAGGAATTGTACTATTTTTAATTTTAATAATTCTTATATTTAAAAATAATATTAAAACAGGAATTTGTTCTGGTGCGTTCATGTTTTTTTATGGTTTATTTCGAATAATATCTGAACAATTTAGAGAGCCAGATTTACAAATTGGCTACTTGTTCAATTTACTGAGTATGGGAACGTTTTTAAGTATTATTATGGTGTTAGCTGGAATCTATATTTTAATTAATTCAAAAAATGCAAACACCTATTAATAAATTTTTTCCAAAATCTAAAACATTAAGCTTAGATAAATTTATAACTAACGCTCTTTATAATAAAAAGTTTGGCTACTATACTCAAAATATTCCTTTTGGAAAAAAAGGTGATTTTATTACTTCTCCAGAAATTTCTGGACTTTTCTCTGAAATGCTTGGTGTCTGGATTGTTGCTTTATGGGAACATTTAAATAAACCAAAAAAATTCAATATAATAGAGCTTGGACCAGGATCTGGAAAAATGAGCAAAGATTTAATTTCTGTTTTCAAAAAATTTCCAGATTTCTACAACAGCTTTAATTTATTTTTATATGAAAAGAGTTCTTTATTAAAAAAAGTTCAACAGAATAAATTAAAAAACGAAAAAGTATTTTGGATTAATAGTTTTAAAAAAATTAATTCTGGGCCTGCTATCTTTATAGGAAATGAATTTTTTGATGCTATACCTATTAAGCAATTTAAGAGAAAAAATAATATTTTTTACGAAAAATATGTTCGATTAGAAAAAGAAAAACAAATAAAAACTTTTTTTAGAATAGTTAATCGCAGCTATGTTAACAAACTTGAACTAATTGATTGTTTTAAAAAAAATTCTTTTTTTGAATATCCTAAACAAGGCTTTATAGAATTAGATAAAATATTAAAAGTGATCAAAAAACTAAAAGGTGGATTATTACTTATTGATTATGGTTTCTTAAATTCAAAGAATAAAGATACACTTCAATCTGTTAAAGATCATAAAAAAAATCATATTTTTAAAAACGTAGGTAATGCAGATATAACATCATTAGTAAACTTTGATTTGTTAAAAAAGTTCTTAGAACATAGAGGTTTAAAATCTAATGAAGTTATTACTCAAGGATTTTTTTTAAAAAAATTAGGCATACTTTTTCGTGCTGATAACTTAGGGCGAAATTTATCTTTTAAACAGAAGTCAGATTTATATTACAGAATACAAAGATTAATTAATCCAAAACAGATGGGAGAGCTTTTTAAAGTAATCTTTGCTTTTAAGTTAGATAAAAAGTTTACATTAGGATTTTATTAATGTTCTTTGCTGATAATTTAAAAAGATTTAAAAATATTAAACACTGTTTTTTTTCAAGAAAAAATGGAGTTTCATCTGGTGTTTATTCTAGTCTAAACTGTGGATTTGGTTCTAAAGATGAAAAAAACAATATATCGAAAAATTTAAGCATAGTTACAAAGCATATGGAGGTAGCTGAAAATAGTTTAATGCTCATGAATCAAACACATAGCAATATTGCTGTAAATGTTAAAAATTTAAACAATAAAGATACTCGTATAATGTCTGATGCAATTATAACTGACTCAAAAGATATTTCACTAGGTGTATTAACTGCAGATTGTGTTCCTATTTTATTTTTTGATGAAGTTAATAATGTTGTAGCCTGTGCTCATGCCGGTTGGAAGGGAGCTTTTAATGGAATTATAGAAAACACATTAAATTCAATGTTAGAAAATTATAAAAACTCAAAAATTCATATTGCTGTTGGGCCATGTATAGATACTGATAGTTATGAAGTTGGATTAGAATTTAAAGATAAATTTATAAAAGAAGATAAAACCTTCGAAAAATTTTTTAATAACAAAGAGACAAATAAAATTCATTTTGATTTGAGGGAATTTGTGAATTCTAAATTTAAAAAATTTCAGAGAAATATTGAAAGCATCGAAAATGTTAAACATGACACTTTTAAGGACACAAAAAACTTTTTTAGCTATAGAAGATCTACCAAGATTGGTGAAAATGACTACGGAAGGTGTATTTCTGTAATAGCGCTAATTTAATTGAATTTATTTGATAATGTAAATAAATATAGTATAAAACATTATCTTCATGAAAATTTTATCTGGAACTAGTAATCTTAAACTAAGTAAGGATATTTCTAAGCAACTTAAACTTAAGCTTATCAATACAAATATAAAAAGATTTGCTGATGGGGAAATTTATATTGAGATTAATGAAAATATTAGAGGTAACAGCGTATTTGTAATTCAATCTACTTCAACGCCTGCTAACGATAATATCATGGAACTGCTTTTATGCATTGACGCTCTTAGAAGATCGTCTGCAAAAAATATTACTGCAGTTATTCCGTACTTTGGCTATGCAAGGCAGGACAGAAAAGTTGCACCCAGAACCTCTATCTCTGCAAAAGTGGTTTCAAATTTAATTACAAATGCTGGCGCAAACAGAATTGTAACTGTTGATTTGCATGCAGGACAAATTCAAGGTTTCTTTGATATTCCAGTTGATAACTTATTTACAACTCCATTATTTGCAAGATACATAAAGAAAAAATTTAAAACTAATAATAATTTAGTTTGCGTATCTCCAGATGTAGGTGGAGTTCAAAGAACTAGAGGTTTAGCAACTAAAATAAAAGCAGACCTTGCAATTATTGATAAACGAAGACCTGAACCAGGAAAATCAGAAGTAATGAATATTATCGGTGATGTTAAAGGTAAACATTGCATAATTGTTGATGACATTATTGATAGTGGAGGAACAATTATCAATGCAGTCGACGCGTTAAAAAAAGAAGGAGCAAAAGATGTATATGTCTTTATAACGCACGCAGTGTTAAGCGGTCAGGCTGTGGAAAAAATTAAAACATCACAAATAAAAAAACTTGTTATTACAGACACTATTGAAAACACATCAAAAATAAAAAATAATAGTAAAATTGAGGTCATTTCAATTGCACCCTTAATGGCAGAGGCTATTAACAGAATTTCTAATTCAACTTCAGTGTCTGATTTGTTCAATTAATACTTGTTTTATTGACTAAGTTAAGTTAAATAGCTCATCCAATAAAAACATGAATACAGTTAAAGCTACAAAAAGAGAAACTGCTACTACAGGTCAGTTAAACAAGCTTAGAGAAAGTGGACAAATTCCTGCTATTCTTTACGGTGGAAAAGACCCTAACGCAAATATTTCAATTGAAAAAAAAGTAATAAAAAATTTTATTAATTCAGAAGCTTTTTTATCTTCAGTTTTAGAATTAGATTTAGATGGCCAAAAACTAAAAGTTATTCCAAGAGAAGTTGCTTACAATGTAATTTCTGATGAACCAATCCATATAGATTTTATGAGATTAGTATCTGGAACTAAAATAGTTTTAGATATTCCAGTAAAATTTATTAATAGTAATGACTGTCCAGGATTGAAAGTGGGTGGAGTACTAAACATTGTAAGAAGAAAAGTTGAATTAAAATGTCCAGCAGACAAAATTCCAGAAGACATAGTGGTTGATTTAAAAGGATTAGAAATTGGAGCAAGTATAAAAATCTCTTCTGTTAAACTTCCAGAAAACGTTGCACCTACAATTACAGGACGTGACTTCGTTATAGCAACTGTAGCAGCGCCTACAGTAATGAAAGAACCTGAAAAACCTGCAGAGGGAGCAGCGGTAGAAGGTGCGGAAGGAGCACCAGCAGAAGGAGCAGCTGCTGAAGGAGCAGAAGCGGCAGCTAAAGAAGGAGATGCAGCTAAGAAAGATGACAAAGCAGCTGACAAAAAAGCTCCTGAAAAAAAAGCACCTGAAAAAAAATAATTAACATATGCTATTACTTGTTGGTTTGGGGAATCCAGGTCCTAAAGATATAAATAATCGTCACAACATTGGATTTAAAATTATAGATGCTGTGAACACATATTTTAAACTTTCAAAACAAAAACCAAAATTTAAAGGACTTTTAACAACTGGAAATATTGGTGAACATAAAGTTTATGCTATCAAACCACTAACGTTCATGAATAATTCAGGAACAGCAGTTAAGGAATTAATCGATTACTTTAAAATAGATGCTAAGAATGTAATCGTATTTCACGATGATCTTGATATTGATTTTGGGAAAATAAAAGCAAAGTTTGGTGGAAGTAGTGCTGGTCATCACGGTATTGACTCGATTGATAAATTTATTGGCAAAGATTATTCAAGAGTAAGAATTGGAATAGGCCATCCTAAAGATAAAAAAAAAGTTAGCAACCATGTGCTTGAAGATTTTAAAGACGACGAAGAAGATCAAATAAAAGATATAGCTGAAAATATTGTAAAGGTCTTACCTACCTTACTAGAAAAAAAGATAGATTTATTTTCAAGCAAAGTTAATCAAAGCCTTAATGGGATTTAAATGTGGAATTGTTGGTTTACCGAATGTAGGTAAATCAACTTTATTTAATGCACTAACTGCATCTAAAAATGCTGAGGCTGCTAATTTTCCATTTTGTACAATTGATCCAAATATTGGAATAGTGGATGTACCGGATGAAAGACTAGATCATTTATCGAAATTATCAAATTCTAAAAAAAAAATTTACGCAACTATTACATTTGTTGACATTGCAGGATTGGTAAAAGGGGCCTCAAAAGGAGAAGGTTTAGGTAATAAGTTTCTTTCACATATTAGAGAGGTGGATGCAATCATTCACTTGGTTAGATGTTTTGACTCCGATCAAATAACCCACGTAAATTCTGAAATAAATCCATTAAATGATTTGGAAACAATTAAAACTGAAATCTTACTATCTGATATTGATCTTATTCAAAAAAAACTCGAAAAAGCAAAAAAAAAGACATTAACCCCTATTGAAATACAAGCTTTTGAAAAAAAATTAGATTTACTAAATAAAAGTGATGAAAGTTTAGATAGTTTTAATGATGAAGAAAAGAAAGTACTAAACTCAACTGGTTTACTAAGTCAAAAACCAAAAATAATAGTTTGTAATGTTGATGAAACAAGTTTGGATAATGGAAATAAATACACAGAAGCAGTTAAACAAAAATACTCTAACGAAAAAATAGTAATTATTTGTGCTGATATCGAAGACCAGATTATGGGTCTTGATAAAGAGGAAAGAGAAAATTTCATGAAAGAAATAGGATTAAATAAAACTGGATTGAATAAACTTATTCGAGAAGGTTATGACCTCTTAAACTTAGATACGTATTTTACCTCTGGTCCTGAGGAAAGCAGAGCATGGACTGTAAAGAAAAACACACTGGCTCCAAAAGCTGCTGCCGTTATTCATACTGACTTTGAAAAAAATTTTATTAGAGCTGAAGCAGTATCAAGTGAAGACTTTATTAAATTTGGTAGTTTCGAAAAGTGCAAAGAAAATGGAAAACTAAGAATTGAAGGAAAAGAATATTTAGTAAAAGATGGTGATGTCTTATTTTTCCGAGTTAACCCCTAGCCATATTTTTTTCATACTAAAATAAACTAAAGTTGCTAATAAAATTAAATATATTAAAACTTTTGTACCAGTTCTGTGTCGAGCCTCTAAATGAGGTTCAGCTGTCCACATAAGGAATGTTGTAACATCTTTGGATAATTGTTCTAAACTTGCTTCGGTTCCATCTGTATATTCAACACGACCATCTGATAATGGAGCTGGCATTTTAATCTTATTACCTTCCATATACTCATTATAGTAAACACCATCTTCAATCACAAAATCAGCTGGCTTTTCTTTATATCCCATCATTAGAGAATAAATATAATCAGCTCCACCAGCTCTTGCTTTAGCAATAACTGATAAATCTGGTGGATAAGCACCTCCATTTGAAGCCATTGCAGCATTTACATTTGGATATGGACTTTTAAATTTGTCTGAAGGTCTGCCAGGTCGCGTAAACATTTCTCCATCTGCATTAGGCCCATCAGTAATTTCATAACTAGCAGCCAAGGCTTTTACTTCTTCTTCTGAAAATTCTGGACCACCCTCTTCTCCTAAATTTCTAAAACTCATGTATTTCATTGAGTGGCAAGATGCACAAACTTCTTTATAGACTTGATAGCCTCTTTGTAAGGAAGCCCTATCAAATTTTCCAAATATACCTTTAAAACTCCAATCAGTTTTTAGCAAATGATCACTACCTCCAGATGCCTTCACTTCTACCGAGATAGCAAAAGCAAATAGCAATAGGAAAATTTTAAATAAATTTTTATTTATCATTAAATTCTTTGTCTGATTTTGCCATTGCTGAGCTCATACCGCCTGTTAACACTGGCTCAGAAATACTTAACGGTATTGGATCTGTTTTTTCAAAGA
>VMBT01000686.1_pt1 | contig 20219 bp, 15 predicted proteins | sample 4404301 | NCBI WGS metagenome assembly VMBT01 (sample SAMN12238535, study PRJNA552566) | marine metagenome | isolation source: Coastal seawater | place: USA: coastal Georgia, Sapelo Island | collected 2008-08/2009-08
CACATGATCATTTACAATGAGGTCCATGGTATCGGTACCAAAGCAACCAAGTGAGTCACTTACGCGGATCACATATTGACCGGCTAAACGGGCAGTTATACTCGTATCGGTACTTATTGGGGTTCCGTTATATAGCCACTCCTTGAAGAGGGTGTCTCCTTGTCTTGTTCTGAATTCGCTGGTATCTCGAGGGTCGTCCCAGTAAGCCAGAGAATCCACGGCAAACAGCAGTATCGAGTCGTAGTCGCAGATGCGGCGATCGGGCCCAACGATCACCCAGGGGTTTTCTCGTAAATACACGATCGAGGAATCCCAGGCAGTACAACCGCTGGCGTCAGTGATCTCTACATAAAATGCAGTATCCGGATTCCAATCAGGCACAGTCACATCCAGAAACGAAGTAGTATCTCCGTTGCCCCATTTGAAAGAAACAGGTTTTGTCGCATTGAGGGTCTGAGGTTCCAAACGCAAGGTGGTTCCGGCACATACGAAGGTGTCAGGTCCGGCATTCACATCCACCTCCAGCAAAGGAGGCACAACCAGCGTGTCGTAATAGGTGGTTTCGCAATTCGGTTGGTTGATGATGGTATGTTGAATGATATAGGTTCCACCGGTTCGGAACAGGATGGTATCCTGCTTCTTCGAACTCAGGAAACTACCGGTGCTCTTGAAAAAGGCCCTTTTACGATTAAAAATGAGCCTTCGATTGGTGTCCATCAATTGCCATTGATACCTCGCAGGTTCGTCGAAATTCGGGGCTAAAATGCTCTCCACGGTGTATTCACCACATGGAAGGGTGTCAATATCCCTTTCAGCTTCTGCTTTTGGCTTCACAAAGATCTGGAAGGCACGTGTGGCACTTGCATTCATTGGACAGGCATCATCTTCCACCGTTGCCGTAAATGTATAAGGCAGCGAACTTGCAGATCCGATAGGCGGAGTCCAGCAGAATCGTCCTGTTTTGAGTCTTGCAGTTGGATCAATGATCGTGAATGTCGCACCCGGTATACCGCGGTTCCAGCGAAGCTGCACAGTATCCGGATCCGGTTTAGGCGCCGGGGGCGGAGGGACGAATACTTTGTCGTCCGTCGTCACATTGAAACATATCTGATCGCCTTCGCAGACCGTATAGTTGAATTTGGAGTTGGTGATCTTGGGAGGGTTGTTGTCGGGACACCTCGTAACAATGAACTGCATATCCCGCCTCGTTTCACCGATCTTCTGATATTTTCCTTTATTGTCTTTCCGCCATTCGGTCATCTGCATCACAACCACAGCTACCTCATCACATTTCGTTGGAGTGAAAATGAGGTCTCCGTTTCGTTTATCGAGGAAGATCCCGATAGGAGGATTGGCGTTTGGATTTACCGTATTGCGACCTGTCGGATCGTAGATCGTGATCGGATTCTCCGGAGATTTGTTGGAGCCATATGTACACTGCTGATTGCGACCGCGGAATGCAGGAGCAAAGCTGTATGAGATCGAGTCGTAGTTCGCTGTATCGATTGCTCCGTTGTTGAAAACGTAAGGTTGGTTACAACAAAGGATCGCTACCGGGTCATTGGTAAGAGCAGGAGAGGAGTTACACTCGTCCAGACAGGCATTCAGCTCACAGGAGGTATAGAAAGGCTGTTGTCTTTGTCCTGTGGTGATACCCACATTTCGCACGTAAAGCAGCACGGAAAGTTCAAAATTGCAGCACCCGTTCTTCATCATTGGCTTCAGATCCAATGTCCCCTCAAATGTGTGCTTCTCGATCCCGTATGGAAAGTTTCCGTTACAAGGTTGCTGACACCTACTCTTTACATTCTTACAGGTTTTGGTGATATCGGTGATGCTGGTTCTTGTAAGTCTTACAGTACCGGAACCACTCCCGTTTGTACATTGGACCGTCAGCGACGTTGGGGCCGTAAGTGAGCTCGCACAGTTCTCACTGGTTCCACATTTTGGAGATTGACTCAGAACGAAACATCCGTTGCAATCGCGATAAAAGTTGAAAATGATCTTGTATGTGCTATCATTTTTACCCGAACAGATATAGCTGATGTCGGATCCAATAATGTGGTCGGCAAGGGAATTTGAGGCACTTCCAAACAGCACAGCAAGTAATACCGCAAATGGGCTTAGGAGCTTAAAGATGTGCCTTGAGTTCATAGGTTGGAAGCGTTACACAATCTAGACCATTAAGTGAAGGCTTTCGCTGCATAACAATATTACGCATTTCTTTTTTCGGAGAATGTAATTCGATTGTCAGGTGATGTCTACTCGACGCATCGCTCAGAGTTAGTCAAAAGGTTGAAGCGAACCGAGAACCACGAATTGCGAATTCAACACGATATTTCTGCGAGTGGTTGGATCAGCAGTGGATGGGTTATGGATATAGACCATTGCCACAAAACGCAAGTCAGAATCACAACCAGAAAGGTCCATTTGGTAATTATATGAGACTTTAGAACCTGAAGAAAGATTTTTTATATCCACTATATCACCCGTTGGTTCACCGAGGATATCAACTAAAACATTTCTATGCACGTAATCTTTGATCGGATTTCCTCTTTGGTAAAAAGGGGACGCTGCAAATTCGTTATATGCACTGACCTGCCAGTGCCCTTCTTCGCCGGATTGCTCTTTTTCTATAACAAGAACCTGAAGTTTGTATACGTCTTCCGGAAGATCCCATTCGTCCAATTCACTTGCACCGATCCCTAAATCTACTTTTAAATTGAGCACGTTACCCTCTATGTGTGAAGCATCGAGTGCTAAGCCACATAAGGCTTCATTTTCAAATCTTTGTGTTGCCGTTTGAGCCCAAAGATTGCGATAGATAGGTTTGTCTCCCAGTCTGTCCACCCTACCACAGGGGAAGGACCCGTTCAAAAGTTCTCTAATGTTTGGCAAACTCTTTTCAAGATGCATTATATCGTCATGCGGATAGTGATATACTACGTATTCAAACCTATTCGCACCAAACTCTTCTTTGTTTTGCTCAGCGATGTGATCTCCTTCCGGGGAATATGGACACCAGGTAGCTTCCATGGTTTCGAGTACGATCTTCTTTGTAAACTCCTCAGGAACAGTATTTTCAGAGGATCTATCCGAAAATTGAATAACCGGAAGCTCGTCTTTGGCACAGCTGCTAAAAATCAGAATCACACCCAATCAATTTCGGGGCCTACTTTCACTCTTAAAGATCGATTTGGGTGTGATTCCATCTTATATCTTGTTTTTCAGAGCCGCGGAAGCATTCGCAACCGACATATTTATGCGTGTAACTCATTCACGTGGATAGATGGAACCACCTATACTCAAGATGATACGATTATGCACGCTTTTACGAATTCGGCCGGTTGCGACTCTGTGGTCAATTTGTTTTTGACAGTTCAGAAAATTGATGTCAACTTACAGAAGAAGGATGAGTCGTTGCAAGCCTCAGGAGGCTACTACTACAAGTGGTACCAATGTCCTGAATGGGAAGAACTCGGATCGAGCGAGGACAGTTATTTGCCCGATCATTTAGGAGAATATCGCGTGGTAGGATATAAAGGAGGTTGTACTGATACATCAGATTGTGTGTACTTTGATGGTGGCACCGTTTCACTCAACTACCCGAATCCATTCCTCAATGATGTTTGGATATCCATTCTCTATGAAGATCCCGTAGATATTCGACTTTTCGACAATCAAGGTCGCATACTGTTTAAGGAGACCGATATTCCCGACAAGTTTTATGAACTTGATTTCAGGGTAACTCATGGGATCTATTATTTGAACGTCCAGAATGCCAACTTCAGCAAGACATTCAAACTGCTGAAGGTGGGTCAATGACCGAACCGTTTATAGATTTTGGTTCATTCTCGAAACCTAGTCTGGTCAAACCCCTAGATTTGCACAAAGCGAAATTTTGGGAACCCGACAACATAAACTCGCCAAGCAACTGCAAAAAGATCTCGGAGATATCCTGGATTCAGTCTCCAGAGAGGTATTTCCATCTACTATGCTCAGTGTCATGGAAGTTGCCGTTACGCCAGACCTGGGAGTAGCCAAAGTATTTGTGAGCGTTTTCAACGCTAAATCCGACGAAGAGGTAATGCGTTGGCTCAATGAGAACAATGGCCAGATCCGACATGCCCTGGCCCAAAAGATCAGGAACCAGGTCCGCAAGATCCCCGAACTCCTCTTTCATTCCGATAAAACACAGGAAACTGCAGAGCGTATCGAAAAGCTGCTTAATCAGATCAAGCAGGACGACGAAGACAAGGCAGAGTAGAAATGGATCTGACCAGCTTCATAGCAGGCCGCTATTTCTTCACCAGGAAGAAAACCAGAGCCATCAATATCATCTCCGGTATCAGTATGGGAGTATTTGTGATCGGTACTGCGGTCATGATCATCATACTTTCATTACTCAATGGTCTTGAGGACCTCGTTCGAGAGAGTAACGATGCTTTCGACCCAGATCTGAAGATATCCGTTCGCAAAGGCAAAGTATTCCCGGCGGATGAACTCATTCCTCGTATCGATCAATTTCCCGAGATCGAAGCATATTCCAGAGTCCTGGAAGAGAATGTAGTGGTTCGTTACGGCGAAGCTCAAGAGATCGCCCGGATCAAAGGAGTGGACCGGAACTACGTCGAAGTGACCAGGTTGGATACTTTGGTCGCATACGGTCGACCCGTACTTCAAACCGACAGCCAGCAATACGCCATTGTTGGTCTGGACCTGGCAAATCGCCTGAATGTGAACACGGAAAATGTGATCACCCGCCTGGAGGTCATCGTACCAAAGAAAGGGGCCCGGTACAGCAGTGTGGATCCCTCAAGCTCGTTGAGCGCGGCATATGCACTGCCATCAGGTGTGCTTTTGGTGAATAAGGAAGACGAACGAGACTTTCTGATCACTTCGCTTTCACTGGCAAGGGATCTGTTGGAATACAAAACGGAGCTAAGTGGTCTTGAACTAAAACTCCGACCGGGCACGAACGCGTCGAAGTTTGAAGATCGGTTGCAAGCAGAGCTTGGCGATGGGTATGATGTCCGGAACAGATACGAGCAAAATGAGACGGCCTACAACGTATTCCGCTCGGAAAAGTGGATGACCTTCGCGCTACTATCCCTTATCATTTTACTCGCCGCATTTAACGCTGTAGGCGCTTTGACGATGTTGGTTTTGGAAAAGAAGCAAGACATCAAGGTTTTGAAGAGTCTTGGGGCTGATTCGAAAATATTGTCGGGAATCTTCATCCGTCAGGGAATCATGATGAGTGCAGTGGGCGGATTCATCGGGTTGATCCTCGGTGTGACCATCTGTCTGCTGCAGGATAGTTATGGGTTGGTCAAACTGGAAGGTAGTCTGATAGATGCATTCCCGGTCAGCATGCGCCTGACCGACATTCTCGCCGTCTATCTAGTCATTGTTGTACTCGGGTGGCTTGCAGCTCTTTATCCGTCCAGACTTTCTATAAAACTATCTGAACAAAGGACTCAGTGAGCTGGTTTACGAAAATATTCGGATCAAGTTCGAAGGAAAAGGAAGATCATAGGATGAAGTATCTCATAATCGGATTGGGAAATATTGGAGCAGACTATTCCGGTACACGACATAACATTGGATTCGATATCACGGAGGCTTTGGTCGAGGAAATGGGAGGGTCGTGGAAGGATGGTCGCTTTGGACGCATGGCCGATTGCAAATTCCGTGGACGGAATATTCACATCCTTCAACCTGATACATTCATGAATCTCAGCGGGAAGGCCGCGAAGTTCTGGTTGAAGAAACTTGGGGTCTCTAATGATCGAATGCTCATTATTACCGATGATCTGAATATCCCTTTGGGGAAATTGCGTTTGAAGACCAAAGGTGGCAGTGGTGGGCACAACGGCCTGAAGAGTATGGAGATGGAATTGGGCAATAGCAATTACCCGAGACTACGCGTCGGCATCGGATCCGCTTTTTCGAAAGGGCAGCAGGTTGATTTTGTGCTTGGACGATGGAGCGACGAAGAGATCAACGTCTTAGAAGATGTGATCCCAAGAGCCGTCAAAGGGATACAGAAGTTCTGCTATTTGCCCGTAGGGCAGGTCATGACCGAATTGAACCGCTAAGGCTCACGCAAGCTGAATAGTGTGATCAGATATTGTGATCCTTCGGTCCTTGTACAGAGACCCGATCGCACGCTTGAATGCTTTTTTACTCATCTTGAGCTGATCCTGAATATCCTCAGGAGAGCTTTTATCGCCAAGATCAATTTTCCCTTCTCGTTGGATCAATAATGTGAGGATGGTATCTACATTGACGTCATTGGACTTTTTGAAGCCTATAGGCTGTATCGACAGATCGATCTTGTTGTCGTCGGTGATCCGTTTTACGTAAGCGGTCAACCGATCCCCCACTCGTAATGGCTTAAAAACTTCATTGGCATAGATCAAGCCTTTGTGCGTCCCGTTCACGATGGTGAGATAGCCGAGATCCGTCTTTCTGTATACCAAACCATTGATCTCATCGCCCACTTTGACCGTGAGTTCCTGATTGCTCAGTTGTCGATCGATCCGGTTCGTACCGTACAGCCGGTTTGATCCCTCGTCGTACAGCAGCTGGATCACATAGGTTTTACCCTCATCAAACTCATCTTGTTGCTCGCGAAATGGTACCAGCAGTTCTTTCTCCATGCCCCAGTTCATGAATGATCCAAAGCGAGTCATGGCCATCACTTTCAACGGCGCGAATTCATTCAGCGTCAGTCGAGGTCGCTTGGTGGTAGCCACCGGTCGGTCTTCGTGATCGAGATACACGAACACATCCAACTCATCTCCGATATCTGTTCCTTCGGGGATGTACTTGATAGGGAGAAGAACTTCTTCACCTGCGTCATTTCCGAGGAAAAGTCCGACACTACGGTCGCGAAGAACTTTGAGCTTGTGGTAGGTGCCGGGTTGCATGGCGCAAAGGTAGGTTATAGGAATTAGGTGAAAGGAGAAAGGAGAAAGGAGAAAGGAGATAGGGTTTCGGGTGACAGGTATCGCTTGTCGCGAACTAACCTGTTCCCTTACCCTGTGCACTCCCAATAAAGATGGAAATGCTTTGTAGTTCAATCTCTGTGTTCCCTCCAGAGGCAGGCGGGCTTTGTGTCTTTGTGGTTCAAATTGGCACAAAAAACGCTACCCTTCGACAGGCTCAGGAAACGCTGCCTTTGTTAAAGTAGAAGAGACAATAATTCTTAGTGACCTTCTCTGTGTCCTCTGTGTCTTTGTGGTTCAATTCCCTGTTCCCTGTTCCCTTACCCTTCGCCCTTACACTGTTCACTCACACTCAAATTCCCACAAAAAGATAAGGGGACCGACCGAAGTCGACCCCCTGTATCAAGCCGCATGAAGAAGTGAAATCTTAAATTTCTTTATCGACCTATCAGTCCACGTTATCGTGGAGGAAGGAATTGTTCGAGTTTAGTTCCGGCTTTTTGTCCGGCTCCTCGATCAACGAGTATCTCGAAACCTCTGATTCAGAAGAGTGGTTCACATTGTCGAGCTTGACCCCTTTGCGCTTATACGCCGGGACATTCTCGAATTCTTCCGCCTTTTCTTCGTCCAGAGCGTTTGAATTCAATTCTCGGAGATGTTTCATGCGATGTTTCATCTCCTCGATCTTGGCATTTGCCTCTCGTATTGCATCCTCTTCCTTGATCTCATCGATCACGTCGAAAATGGTTGTTTGTCGTCTGTCTTTTTCTTCTTCTTCCTCCCCAATTTGCTCTGCTTCCGCTTGCGGTTCAGCATCCTGTTCCTGGAGGAAAACATCAGTAATGTGATCTTCTTCCGAAAGAATATTCTCCTTTTCAGTCTCGAGATCCGCTGCAGGTATGGCTGCCGCCATCATGCGATTCTCATCGCGATCGAAACCTGTGGCGATCACTGTTACCGAAACTTCTTTTTGCAGGTTGTGATCAAAGCACAATCCGCATTTCAGGTTGGCATCCATTCCGGCCTGTTCCTGGAAGTATTCGTTGATCGCAGAGTACTCGTCCATCGTTGCTTCTTCCACACCATAAGAGATGTTGATAAGCAGGTCGCTCGCACCCACGATCTTATTGTCGTTCAACAGGGGAGAATTCAATGCTTGCTCTGCGGCCTTGATCGCACGATCCGGACCTTCAGCTACGCCATTACCCATAATGGATACACCGCTATTCTGCATGGCCGTTTTTACATCTTCGAAGTCCACGTTGATGCTTCCTCCGATCGTGATGATCTCGGCAATTCCTTTGGCTGCAGTGGCCAGTACATTATCCGCATGGGAGAAAGCCGATGAGATCGGCAGGTTCCCAAAAATATCTTTGATGCGATCGTTCGAGATCACCAGCAATGAGTCCACACATTCTCGCATCGCTTCGATGCCTTCTGTAGCGGCATTTCGTCGTTTGGATCCTTCAAAAGTGAACGGAGTGGTCACGATTCCTACCGTGAGGATACCCATATCCTTTGCGGCCTTTGCGATAATAGGAGCAGCACCTGTTCCGGTACCTCCACCCATTCCGGCAGTTACAAATACCATTTGAGTATTCACTCCGAGTGATTCGATGATGTTCTCCAAGCTATGCTCAGCGGCTTGTCGGCCAACTTCGGGATTGGAACCGGCACCTCGGCCTTGAGTGAGTTCGTTGCCGATCTGGATCTTGTTCGGGATCGGACTCATTTCCAGAGCCTGATTGTCCGTATTGCAAATGAAGAAATCAACTCCGGTGATCCCTTCCTTGAACATGTAATTGACAGCATTTCCACCTCCGCCACCGACTCCGATGACCTTAATGATGGAAGACCGCTCTTTTGGAAGATCTGGTGTAAAACTCATGTTCTTGTTTTAAAAGTCCTTGATATCACTCTCGTCCTTCAACCATTCCTTGAATCGGCTGAAGAAGTGCTCCTTTTTCTCTTCTTTGCTGTCGGTAGGCAGCGCTGTTTCCATGACACGTTCCGTGTTGTCGGTCTCGCCGTCCTCGAGCAATCCTCGAAGTACCAGTCCCACACTTGTTGCGAACAATGGACTCTTGACTTCTTCGACCATACCCTTGGCAAGGTGCTCGTTTGGGTATCCAACACGGGCATCCAATCCGGTGACATACTCAGTCAACTGAACGATATTCTTCAGCTGTGCACCACCACCGGTAAGTACGATCCCACCAACCAGTTTTTTCTCCATGCCACTGGCCTTGATCTCGTAATAGACCAGGTCCAGGATCTCTTCAACACGGGCTTGAATAATGCGACTGAGGTTCTTTACAGAGATCTCTTTTGGCTCTCTTCCGCGAAGTCCGGGAATGGCCACGATCTCATTGTCCTCCAATTGATCCGACAAAGCGGATCCGAATTTCGTTTTAAGCAATTCTGCCTGATTCTTCATGACCACACATCCTTCCTTGATGTCCTCGGTGATGATGTTACCACCGTAAGGAATGATGGATGTATGTCGAATAATGGAATCGTGGAAGATGGCTACATCGGTGGTTCCACCACCAATATCTACCAGAGCCACACCGGCCTCCATTTCTTCGTCGCTCAATACACTCTGGGCAGAAGCAAGTGGTTCGAGAGTCAGGTCAGCGACGCGGATACCTGTTTTTTCCACGCATTTGTAAATATTCTTCGCTGCAGAGATCTGTCCGGTGATGATATGGAAGTTCCCTTCCAATTTTACTCCGGCCATTCCGATGGGATCCATGATCCCTGGCTCGTCGTCTACTGTATAGTCCTGTGGAAGGACGTGTATGATCTTGTCGCCCGGCTGTACGGACAACTTGTACATGTCTTGCTCTAGTCTGTTCAGATCGTCTTGCGCGATCTCCTGCTCACCGTCATTTCGGATGATCATGCCGCGGTGTTGCAAAGAATTAATGTGCGCACCGGCGATTCCTACATGAACCTTGTTGATCTCAACATTCGATTGTTCAGCCGCAATATTGATCGCTTCGTTGATGGCATTGACCGTCTTGTCGATGTTGGATACCACACCACGCGTTACACCTCCCATCGATGGGACTTTCCCCATTCCGATGATATCTATCTTGCCGAATTCGTTCCTGCGGCCAACGATTGCGCAAACTTTCGTTGTACCGATGTCCAGACCTACTACTATTTTTCCACTTCCCATATTGCGTTTGATTGATGCTACTTACATACGACCTGATCTTTGTACTTGACGTTGATGATCCGGTAAGTATCCCATCCAACTTTCCCGAGTGCCCTGCGGTAGAACTTCTCGAGCTTATCGAATTTGGCTGCTATCCGGTCGGCGTCGCCAAATATGACCTGATGTGAACCTAGTTTCGTTATGAACGAGAATTCACCACGGCCTGACACAAAAATCTGTTCTATACTACGTTTCCAGAACACGCTTTCATACACATGGCGTGCAAGAGTGTATAATTTCGTACTCAGCTCATCATCAATGTCTCCCGTAGCCACAGGCACATCTTCGGTATACAGATCTGATAGAGGGAAATGGCTGCCCGCATCATCGATGTAATATGGTTTCCCGCGTTCGGGCATGACCCTCACGATCGGAATTCTTTGTGTGATTTCGATGAAAAGTTTTTGATCGTGATCCAGATATACTTTGCTGTCCTTAACAAATGGAAACCCTGCTAGAGCCCGTTCGATGCGATTCAGGTCTGTGCGTGCGATCTCCACACCACCGATTGTAACTTCCTCTTTATCAAGATGTTTGAGGATCTCCTTTTCTGTGATCATAGCCGGCTTTCCGCCACTCTCGATCTCAATCTTGATGCTTTGAATCGTTCCCTGCCCGAATCGCTTGGTTGACGTAAACCAGAGCACGAGCAGTCCAATGCAAACCACGATCATCAACGCCCACTTCAGTTTCATTCCGATCTTCATTCGAAAAGGGCTTTAATGGGTTCAACAAACCGGTCGATGTCACCGGCTCCTAAAGTCAGGAGCACTTCCGTTTTCCGATCCGCGAGATATGGTAGCAGTTCTGATTTGCTCAGGACCTTGACATCTTTTTCGGTGATCTCGTCAGCGATCATCTGGCTACTTACACCGGGAATAGGCTTTTCTCTGGCCGGATAGATGTCCATCAGTATGACTTCATCCAAAAGGCTCAGACTCTCTGCAAATCCCTTGTAGAAGTCTTTGGTTCGGGAAAACAGATGTGGTTGAAATATCCCGGTGATCACCCGATCACTGTACAATTCTCGGACAGAACCAATCGTTGCACTGAGTTCAGATGGGTGGTGAGCGTAGTCGTCGATGTAAACTATTGGCTTGCGTAGTATGTACTCGAAACGTCGTTTCACTCCACGGAAACCTGCGAGTGCGTTTGGAATGATCTCTGATCTTCCTCCGGATTCCAGAAACAAAGCGGATGCTGCTACCGCATTCTCCACATTATGCCTTCCGGGAATACCCAATTGGATATCTCGAATGGAACCCGCAGGTGTCTGTAGGTCAAAGTGGTACGCAGATCTTTCGATGCGCACGTTTTCTGCTCGATAAGTACCGGTATCAATGCCGTAATCACCGGCATAACCGATAGAATTGAATTGTTCCGTCAGACTGTTGTGAACGAACAGCTTTTGCACCCTTCGGGCAAATTCCACAAAGCTTTCTGTGAGTTGCTGACCATCACCGTAAATATCAAGGTGATCCGGATCTATCGAAGTGATCGCCGCGTATGCCGGATCCAATTGCAGGAAGGAGCGATCATATTCATCGGCTTCCGTGACAGTTATAATGTTCTCAGCGCCTTTTGAGTTGTTGAAGTAGTTCGAGTTCAGGTCGGTGGATATGCCACCGAGAAGGGCTACATGCTCGGTCCCCGCCACTCTCAACAGATGAGCCAGCATACTGCTGGTGGTCGTTTTGCCGTGTGTCCCGGCAACGCTGATGTTTGTAGTTCCTTTCGTTATCATTCCCAAAGCCTTCGATCGTTTGATACAATCAAAATGATTGGACTCGAAATGCGCGTATAACTTCAGATCATCAGGAATAGCTGGTGTATAAATGACCAGCGTATTTGAGGAGTCTAATGAACTGTGTTGAGTCAGTGCTGAGAATTCGTCCATGAATGTGACAGCGATGCCTTCTTTTTGAAGCTCATCCGTCAGCGGACTAGGTGTTTTGTCATACCCTTGGACAAGTGCGTCGGTTGAATCATTCAGATACCGTGCGAGTGCGCTCATCCCGATCCCACCGATCCCGAGAAAGACGATATGTTCTTTCCCTTCTATCATGCACCGATCAACTTTTCGATCTCTTGTAATATTCGATCACGTGCGTCCGTGATCGCCAGACCGCGAGCACTTTGTTCCATGGCAGCGATCAAATTCTTATCATCCAGGATCTCCAGGCAAGTATCCACGAGCTCTTCCCGAGCAACAGCATCTGCGATCAGTTTGGCTGCGCCTGCTTCGACAAGCTCATTTGCGTTCTTGGTTTGATGGTCTTCTGCAACGTTTGGAGAAGGCACCAAGATGCTTGCTTTACCTTTAGCACATATTTCCGATAAGCTCAGAGCTCCTGCTCTGGAGATCACTATATCTGCACAGTCGTACGCAGCCGACATATCCTGAATGAAGGCCATACGCTCACCTAACACTTCGGGTTCGCGCTCGTAGAATTTACCGGTCTGCCATAGGATCTGTACTCCCGCGTCGCGCAGTTTCTGCAATCCGTTCTCAATGGAGTCGTTAATGGTTCTCGCCCCGAGGCTTCCCCCTATGATCAGGACAGTCGGGAGGTTCTCATCGAGTCCAAAGTGCTTTCGGGCTTCTACCTTGTCCATCTGTTCATCTGTGATCTCCGAGCGAATAGGGTTCCCCGTGAGTACGATCTTGTCCTTCGGAAAAAAACGCTCCATATTCTCGAATGCCACGCAAATGCGATTCACTCTTCCTGCAAGGAGTTTATTGGTGATTCCCGGAAAGCCATTCTGTTCCTGGATCAGGGTTGGGATCTTCATCCAGCTCGCCATGTATAGCAATGGCCCGCTTGCGAATCCACCAACACCGATCGCGATGTCCGGTTTGAGTTTCTTGATGATCCTCCTCGACTTCCAAAGACTACTCATGAGCTTGAAAGGAAAGCTAAGATTTCGGGTGGTGAGTTTGCGTTGTATTCCGCTGATCCAAAGACCGTGAATGGTGAATCCCGCCTCCGGGACTTTTTGCATTTCCATCTTGTCCTTGGCCCCGACAAATTCGATCCGAGCTCCGGGGTATTTGGCCTGTATGGCTTTCCCGATGGCGATCGCCGGGAAGATGTGTCCACCCGTTCCGCCACCTGAGATCACTACTGTTGGTTCATTCTTCATCGTTCTCACTATTGTTTTCTTCTTCCGAATTCCTGCTCACACTGAGGATCACCCCGAAGGCGATACTCGTGAAGAACAGACTGGTTCCTCCCATACTCACCAGTGGCATAGGCAATCCCGTGACCGGGAAAATGTGAACGGCCACTCCCATATTTATAAATGCTTGTATGACCAGACTGAACGATAGTCCGACGGCAAGGAAGGCACCGAATGCCTGTGGCGTGCGTATCACGATCTTGACAGTTCGCCATAACAGCACGAGGTAGAGGAGTATCAGTATCACCGCGCCCAACACACCATATTCTTCAATGATGATCGCATAGATGAAATCGGCGTAGGGTGAAGGCAGGAAATTCCTTTGGGTGCTCTTACCCGGGCCTTTACCGATCAGTCCACCTTGAGCGATCGCGATCTTTGCCTGCTGGTTCTGGTAGCTTTCTTCAACTTCTTTCCCCTGCGCAAATTCCACATAGTCCTCGATCCGTTCTTTCCATGTTCCAACCCGACCCTCTACATTCAGGTTCAGGATCACGACGATCATCAAGGTGAGTCCAACTATACCTGTACCGGTGAGGGCCATTAGGTATTTCATTGGTATCCGCCCGATGAACAGGACGAGCAAACAGGTTGCAAATAGCACACTTGCCGTAGAAAGGTCGGCAGGGGCGATGAGCCCACATACGACCACGATATGAACAAGTACCGGCAAGAATGACGAGCGAAAGCTCTTGATCTTGTCCTGTTGCTTGGATAAGAAACGTGCCACGTAGAGAATAAGTGCCAGCTTCGCAAGGTCCGAGGTTTGAAAGGAAGTACCGATGACAGGAATGGTCACCCAACGACTTGCAGCATTGATATTGGATCCAAAGACGAGCGTATAGGCCAATAAGGCCATTGCAGGGTAGATGATCAGCTGGGCCGGTCTGGAGTAATATCTGAAATCTACCAGATGCGCCATCCACATGAGGAACAAACTGGCAAGGAGGATCATCGTATGCTTGATCACATAAAACTCTGCGTTCCCACTTTGTTTTACGTAAGCAAGCGTACCCGTACTGCTGTATACGGCGAGTATGCCAAACAGAGACAGGATGGCTACAACGAGCCAGATGACGGGGTCACCCTTGATATTTCTCCGGATCCACTCCAAAGTCGTTGATCTTTAGGGCTTAGAGATTGCGAACGGCGTATTTGAACTGACGTCCGCGGTCTTCATAGTTCTCGAACAAGTCGAAGCTGGCACAGGCAGGCGACAGAAGTACCGTTTCACCGGGATTGGCGAGACTGAAGGCCATTTTCACAGCTTCATCAGCCGACGTGGTATTCACAATGAGATCCACATGCTTGCCAAATGCCTGGTGTAGTCGAATGTTGTTCTTGCCAAGGCAAACGAGGATCCGAACTTTCTCTTCCACCAGTTTAGTGAGGAGTTCGTACTCGTTTCCTTTGTCGACGCCGCCGGCGATCCAGATCACAGGTGCATGCACACTTTCCAGTGCGTACCATGCGCTGTTCACGTTGGTCGCTTTGGAGTCGTTCACGAATTGGACTCCTTTGACCTTGGCGACATACTCAAGGCGGTGTTCCACATTTTTAAAATCCATGAGGCTCTCGCGGATCACTTCGTTGCGGATCATGAGCGAGTTGGCGATGATCGCCGCTGCCATGGAATTGTAGGTGTTGTGTTTACCACCAATAGTCATTTGATCATAGTTCATATCGAGTTGAGTTTTAATTTGGTCTGATTTGACGTGGAATGAAGTTTCGTCGGCCCATCCACCAAGGCCTGTAATGTTTGAGAAGCCGAAAGGGATAAGCGAGGCTTTGAGCGCTCTCTTGTCCATTTCAGCCTGAATATTTTCGAAGTCGCAGCAGTAGATGAATTGATCATCTGCTGTCTGATTTTTAGTGATACGGAACTTGGAATCGATATAGGCTTCCATGTTCGGATAGCGATCGAGATGATCCGGTGTGATGTTGAGGAGAACCGCCTGATTGATCCTGCACGATTCCGTCGTATCTAATTGGAAGCTGCTTAGTTCCAGGACGAAGTATTCGTGATCACCTTCATAAAGGGCACGGGCGAAACTCTTACCAAGATTGCCTGCAACAACGCTATCCAGTCCACCTTTTTCCAGCAAATGCTGTGTGAGTAAAGTGGTTGTGGTTTTCCCGTTGGTTCCTGTGATCCCAATCAGGTGAGCGTTGGTGTGCCTTGCAGCAAATTCGATCTCACCGATGACCTCGCATCCTGCCTCACGTGCTCTGTTGAGAATTGGCACATTTGGTGGGATACCCGGTGAGACCACCACGATCTCTGATTTCAATACTTCCGATTCGGTATGCTTTCCATGCTCGTATCGGATGCTGTTCTCCTCGAGTTCTTTCTTATAGTTTTCGCGGATCTCCGACAGATCAGACACAAAGGGGCTGTACCCGCGCTGATGCGCGAGAAGAGCGGTTCCAATACCGCTTTCTCCTGCTCCCAATATGGCTACCTGTTGTGTCATTCGTTTTCTAGCGGACTTTGAATGTGACAATGGTGAGAACTGCCAGGAGTATGCTCACGATCCAGAATCGGGTGACGATCTTGGGTTCGCGATAGCCTTTCTTTTGATAGTGATGGTGCAAAGGCGACATCAGGAAGATGCGTTTACCCTCTCCGTACTTGCGTTTGGTATACTTGAAGTAAGCTACCTGAAGTACTACGCTCAGGTTTTCTGCTAGGAATACCCCGCAGAGAATTGGGATCAGTAATTCCTTTCGGATCATGATCGCGAACACAGCGATGATCCCCCCAATGGCCAGACTTCCGGTGTCGCCCATGAATACCTGAGCCGGGTACGAGTTGTACCACAGAAACCCGATGCAGGCCCCGACGAAGGCTGCTCCGAAGATCACGAGCTCCTCCTGATAGGGGATGTACATGATATTCAGATAGTTGGCGAAAATGGCATTACTCGACACGAAGGCCAGTATGGCTAGCGTCAACCCTATGATCGCTGAGGTCCCTGCCGCCAATCCGTCAATACCATCTGTGAGATTTGCGGCATTGGACACCGCTGTGATGATGAAAGTCACCACCAGGACGTACAAGATCCAGGTCCATTTCTTTGCTTCTTCTCTGGGTAAAAAGAATATTAGCTCCGCATAGTCGAGCTCGTGTCCTTTCACAAATGGTATCGTCGTTACGGTCGACTTGCTGTCGATCACATAGATCTTCTCATCGTGATCGTTTACTCGAACTTCTGATGCGGCGGCGATCTGTGCTTCAGTAGCATTGTCCTGATGAATGAAGTCACGTATCAGTACTTCCTGATTGAAGTAAAGGCTCAAACCGATGATGAGCCCAAGACTCACTTGCCCGAACACTTTGAACTTCCCCGCAAGGCCTTTCTTGTCCTTGCGAAACACCTTTATGTAATCATCGAGGAACCCGATCAAACCACACCATACGGTGGTGACGATCATCAGGATCACGTAGATATTTCGAAGTCGAGCAAAGAGGATGGTTGGGATCAGGATGGCACCCAGTATGATAAGTCCCCCCATGGTCGGAGTACCCTTTTTGGATTCTTCTCCTTCCAGTCCAAGATCCCTGACCACTTCACCGATCTGTTTTCTTCTCAGGCGGTCGATCAATCGGCCACCGAACAGCAGACTGATGATGAGCGACAGGATCACTGCCATGGCAGAGCGGAAACTCGTATACTCAAAAAGACCGGCTCCGGGGAACTGAAATTCTTGTTCTAAAAATCGAAATAGGTAATAGAGCATGTCTTAATTGGTTTTGGTGTATCGATTGAAGATCTCACGGTCGTCGAATGGATGTTTGACCCCTTCGATCTCCTGATAGGTTTCATGGCCTTTCCCGGCTATGAGTATGATGTCGCCTTGCTCGGCAAGGCTGATGGCGGTCTTGATCGCATTCTCTCGATCCTCGATCGTGAGCATTTTCTTAAAGTGTTGAGGTTCAGCCCCTTGCTCCATTTCTTTCAGTATGGTCTTGGGATCTTCGAAGCGTGGATTGTCTGAGGTGAGTATCACCTTCGTGCTATTCTTTAGTGCTGTTCTCGCCATCAATGGGCGTTTCTCTTTATCGCGATCTCCACCACAGCCTACGACGGTGATGAGTTGCTCGTTATTCGTCCGGATCGTGTTTATAGTGGACAGCACATTTTCCAGTGCATCCGGAGTGTGTGCGTAGTCCACGATCGCGGTAATACCATCCGGACTTTTGATATACTGGAACCGGCCTTCAACTGACTCCAGACGTGTCATTTGCGTGATGATCTCATCTTCCGGGAATTCGCAGAGGAATGCTGCACCGTACACCGCCAGGAGATTGTAGGCGTTGAATGTGCCGACCAGTTTGTACCAGGCTTCCTGACCATTCAGCTCGAGCAGCATTCCTCCGAAATCGTGTTCGAGGAGTCGGGCTTTGAAATCAGCCGGGCGCTTCAGCGCATAGGTATACTTCGAGGCCTTGCAATTTTGCAGGAGCACCGACGAATTCTTGTCGTCGCGGTTGACCAACGCAAATGCGGCATGATCCAGACAATCAAAGAGCAGCTTCTTTGCGTACAGGTAGTTGCGGAATGTGCCGTGGTAATCGAGATGATCGTGGGTGATGTTCGTGAAAAGGGCACCGGCGAACCGGAGGCCTGCTACTCGTTCCTGTTGTAGGGCATGCGAACTCACTTCCATGAAGCAGTAGGTGCATCCTGCATCCACCATTTCAGACAGCATCGCCTGAAGACGGATCGAATCGGGAGTAGTGTGAGTAGATGGGATACGTTTTTTACCAACGATGTACTCGACGGTAGATAACAATCCGCACTGCTCACCGAGGAGCGTGAACAGATTGTGAAGCAGTGAACTCACCGTTGTCTTTCCGTTGGTTCCCGTTACTCCGATCACTTTGAGTTTGGCGGAAGGGTTGTCGTGGAAAGCCGCGGCTACTTCTCCCAGCGTTTTGGCGCTGTTATCAGAAATTATCCAGGTCACATCTTCAGATGCGCTTTCATCCTTGTGCTCAGCGATGATCACGTTGGCTCCACTCTCAACGGCTTTGGCGATGTAATCATGTCCGTCAACCTGGGTTCCTTTGATCGCAGCGAAGAGATTGATCTCAGCTCCGGCGGCACGGGAGTCCATGGTCAATCCATGTACTTCCACGTTGAGATCGCCATGAGTCTCAACTCCTTTGGGCAGTATGTCTTTGAGCAATTTCATGACCGATGTCCGAGACGTACGTAAATGGTTTGGCCGGGTCGGAGCGAGGTGCCCGGGTCAGGTGATTGTTCCACGACCATACCCAGTCCGGTATAGCGCACTTTGATATTGCGGTTCTCCATTCGATAGAGCACGTCGCGCAACCCGGAGCCCATGAGATCCGGCATTTTTCCATCTTGCTCCGTATTCGAAGCCACATATCTGGTGTTGACTTTATTAAGGCGGAGCCAGTCTATGTTGTCCAGATCTGGGGTCTTTAGATCGAAATGGTTGCAAATGGCCTTGACGTCTTCGGCTTGACCGCAAAGCATTTTGGGTGCTTGCCATTGCACGGAGTCGGGCAGAGTGATGCGCACCGCTTTAGCGTGAACTTTACGTGCGATCTCTCCGAATACCGGCGCTGCAACGGATGAGCCGTAGTAGCTCAGCTTAGGTTCAGAAATGAGAACGAGACATGAATACTGCGGATCCTCGGCCGGGAAGTAGCCCGCGAAGCTGCTGTTATATACGTGTGCCTCATATCGTCCGCGACCCGCGATCCGCGCTGTACCCGTCTTTCCGGCTATGCCAAATCCGACGTTCTTTAAATTTCTAGCCGTTCCTCTTTGTACTACTCCTTCCAGGAATTCCTGCAGGGTCTTGACCACGGATGGGGGAGCGATGGATTTATTCATCACAGTTGTTCCGAATTCCTGCTCCATTTTGCCGAAACTGCCTACACCTTTGATCAGATAAGGCTTCACCATAGTTCCGTTATTGGCTATGGCGTTGTAGACCATCAGCACATGTAGTGGAGTGAGCTGCATGGAGTATCCAATGGAAAGTGAAGGGAGTGCAGTCCCGGACCAGCCAGGCTCGTCAGGACGGAGCATGTTAGGAACACCAGCTCCTCGGATACCGATCGGGATCTGTTGGTTCAGCCCCAGCGCATCCAGATGTTTGACGAACTTCTTGGGATTGTCTTTGTATGCCGCGTAAACACTCTTCGAAGTTCCGACGTTGCTCGAACGCTCGAAGATCTGGCGGAAGCTCATGTTCTTGTACTCGCCTTTATCACTGTCCTCGATCCAGCGATCGTAAAATTTGACCCGTCCCCATTCGATGTCGACTGAATCGTCCGGTTCGATCTTTTCGTCCTTGAGAAGTGCAATGGATGAAAGCAGTTTGGCAGTACTTCCTGGCTCGTAGAGCGTTCCAACTGCATGGTTAAAGGATTCGATGTACCCATTCTCGCTTTGAGTGAGGTTGGACATGGCTTTTATCTTCCCCGTTTTGACCTCCATGAGTATGGCTGTCCCGAACTTGGCCTGCTGCTTTTCGACCATTTTGAGCAGTGCATTGTGTACGACGTCCTGTAACTCCACGTTGAACGTCGTGAATACATCCTGACCGTCCTTTGGCTCGATAGCGAGTTCGTCGTTTAACGGGCGGTAACCTCCGGAAATTCGCTGGACCAGGATTCGGCCGTTCACTCCTGCTAATTCCTGATTATAGGTTGCTTCGATGCCTGCTCCCCGGCCATTCTCATTTACGAAGCCAATGGTTCGTTGTAGTAATGGGCCATATGGTTTCTTGCGGACTGTGCGCTCTTCGATAATGACCCCGGCCTTATATCGTCCGTGTTTCAGGATGGGCCAGGTCTGCATTTCCTTGATATTGATGAA
>VMBT01000687.1_pt1 | contig 20207 bp, 23 predicted proteins | sample 4404301 | NCBI WGS metagenome assembly VMBT01 (sample SAMN12238535, study PRJNA552566) | marine metagenome | isolation source: Coastal seawater | place: USA: coastal Georgia, Sapelo Island | collected 2008-08/2009-08
CTGACGACTCACAGGCTTCGCACGAATCAGTCCCTTTGCCCCAGGCTTCTACAGCCAGGCCGCCAGCGTCAGCCTGCCCCTCGCCAGCAACGACACCGGGGTTCTACTGCGGGCCGCCAGCCAGATGATCTCCAGCCTCTACCGGCCCTACAAGCGCTTCGCCAAGGCGGGAATTTTGCTGCAGGAGCTGCAGCCCGAGGCGCAGTTGCAACACCACCTGCTGCAACCGCTCAGTGGCGCCGAGCAACAGCGGCGGGAGGCGCTCATGGCCAGCATCGATCGGCTCAATCGCCGCCATGGCCGCGGAACGGTGCAATGGGCCGCCTGCGGCCTGCAGCCGGCTTGGCTGATGCGACGGGAACAGCTCTCCAGGGCCGCCACCACGCGACTCAGCGACCTGCCCACCGTCTGGGCTCGCTAGGCCGTCAAACGGCGCCGTATTTGGCGGTGCTCTGCTTCACACAGAAGGCTTTGGCCTCCTCAATGGAATCGCGCTGCTCGATGCGTTGGGCCACACAGTTGCAGGTGTCTTGAACCATGCCCGGCGGCGGGGACTTGCCAGCGGCCTTGAAGTCCGCATTCATCGCCCTGGCGCACTGGTTCTGAATGATCTGAACCACCATGTTTTGCGCCGAAGCAGGCGCAGCAAAAAGCAGGGTGCTGCCGCTCAAAACGGCCACACCAGCAGCGCGTGTCACGAGCAAACGGGCGTCAGTCAGGGGAAGAGCCGGAACGGTTCAGATTGGTGATAGCAGCGCTGAAGCGGAAATGGCAGAGCTGTAGGGAAAGAACAGGCGGCCCTAGGCCGGTTGGGCGTCCTGGACGATCACGTCCTCAAAACTGGCGCGCCGCTGGGAATCGAGGTGATCGATGTGTTTGCGCTCGTTGTAATAGAGGTCCTGAAAGCGCAGGGCATCGCTGTTGAGCTCAGCGAACATGGCCTCAATGCGGGCCTCCATGTCCTGGCTGGCGCCCTGGGGCACAGGATCCGGCTGCTGGCTGTCATCGAGCAGACGGGCGATACAGCGCTCGAGGGTCTCCAGTCGTTGACTGCTCCAGGCATCCAGAAGGTGACGACAGCGTTTGACGCTGCGCTGCCGCTCGAGGGCTGCCGTGGCACCACGCAATTGCAAGGGTGGGTTGCTGAGGGCGAGTCGCTGAACGTCGCTGGGCTCCAGCAGGGGAGTCAGGCGGGCGAGCAATTCCGTTGGCAGTCCTGAGTCGGGATCATCCGCCAAGAGCAGCTGATCGCTCAGTAACCGCGGCAGATCGAGGTCCGCGAGATCGGAACCGGCCTCACTGCCACGGTTGATCGCCTCCAGCCGGCCAACACCGAGGTTGTCTTCCTCGAGGGAGCTGATCACCGCCCAGAGCTGACGGTGATGGGCGATGGCGAAGTCATCGAGCTCGCGGCGGCGCAACTCAGCGCGGATCGGACCGCGATAGGCCGGGCAGTGGAGATAGAGGCGCAGGACCTCGGCCTCGGCCCGCTCCCGCAGGCCCGCCTCACCGGGCTGCTCCCAGCGGCGGGAGCGCCCATGCCAGCGCTGACCTTTGACCTGCTGGCGCAGGTCGTCCTCCAACTGCAGAGCGAGCCGCGCCTGGCCACCACTGAGGCGCTCGGCCACCTGCTGGAGGTAGCGGGAGCGAACGGCGCTGGCGGGCAGCTTGCCCAGCAGCGCCACCAGATCCGTGACCGCCTTTTGGAACTGGTCGGCCTTGCTGAGGTCGCAGCCGTGCAGGACCTGGTCGATCTGCCAATCGAGCCAGAGGGGGGATTGATCCAGCAGGGAGCGGTAGTCCCCTGCGCCGTGCTGCTTGAGGAATTCATCGGGGTCCTTGCCGCTCGGCAGGTGGAGAACCCGCAACTCCAGCTGCCCCTGCAGGGCCAACTGCTCCACCTCGCCAATGGCGCGCTGGGCGGCCCGGACACCAGCGCCATCGGCATCAAAGTTCAGGATCAGCCGTTTGCCGTCGCAGCAGCGACAGAGCTGGGTGATCTGCTGGTTGCTCAGGGCTGTCCCGAGGGCCGCAACCGCATTGGTGATGCCCGCGGCATGGAGGGCGATGACATCGAAATAGCCCTCCACCACGACCGCGCGATCGGCCTTGCGGATCGCATTGACAGCCTTATCGAGGCCAAAGAGGTGTTTGCCCTTCTCAAACACCTCCGTCTCCGGAGAGTTCAGGTACTTCGGCTCACCGCCATCGAGGCTGCGGCCACCAAAGCCAATGATTCGGCCCTGGCGATCCGCGATCGGAACCATCACCCGATGGCGGAAGCGGTCATAGAAGCCATCCCCGCCGCGGCGTGGCACCACCAGCCCGGCCGCCTCCAATAGCTCAGGACTGAGTCCCTCCACCTGTTGGAGATGGCTCAGCAGACCATCCCAGCGCTCCGGGGCATAGCCCAGACCAAAGGCCTCAAGGGTGGCCTCATCAAGACCACGGCTGGTCTTGAGGTAGTCAAGGGCCGCGGCGCCCTCCGGAGCGCGCAATTGTGAGCGGAACCATCCAGCGGCCAGGGAGAGGGCCTTGTGGAGTTGATCCCGGCGCGAGAGCTGCTGCCGCAGCCGTTCCTGCTGAGGACCCTCCAGGGTCTCCACGGGAAGCTGGTACTTGCGCGCCAACTCCAGGACGACGTCACTGAAGCTCTGACGCTGCAACTCCATCAAAAACTTGATCGAGTTGCCGCCGGCGCCACAGGAGAAGCAGTAGTAGAACTGCTTGGCCGGTGACACCGTCATCGACGGTGATTTGTCGTCGTGGAAGGGGCAAACCCCGACGAATTCCCTGCCCTTCTTTTTGAGCACAACGTGCTCGCCCACCACATCGACGATGTCAGCGCGCTCTTTAACGGCCTCGATCGTGCGGGGATGGAGGCGAGGGACTGACACGCTCCGGGCGCAAGTGACGCTCCAGGATGGCAGGGCTGGCCTGTGGATGCTGTCCAGCACGCTGAGCTTCAGCCTGATGGGGGTCTGCGTCAAAGCGCTGGGCGGCCGGATCCCTGTGGCCGAGGTGGTGATGGCTCGCTCCGCCATCAGCCTGGTGCTGAGTGTCGCGATGCTGCGGCAGGCCGGTCTCGATCCCTGGGGACAGCGCAAAGGGCTGCTGATCCTGCGGGGCGCCATCGGCACGGGGGCCCTGTTCTGCGTCTTCGCAGCCCTGGCCCAACTGCCCCTGGCACCCGCCACGGTCCTTCAGTACCTGCAGCCCACCTTCACGGCACTGCTGGCCTGGCTGCTCTTGAAGGAAAGACTCGGGGCCAAGGTTTGGATCGCCGCGCTGCTGGGCTGGCTCGCGGTCCTGATCCTCAGCAACCCGATGGAGCTCATGGGCCTGCTTGGGCCCCTCGGCAGTCGATTACTGCAGGTTCAGGCCACGCCCTTACCCATGGGGGGCGTGCTGTTGGCCCTGGCGGGAGCGCTGTTGTCGGCTTGTGCCTACGTCAGCGTGCGGGCCCTTGGCCGCACCGAGCATCCCCTGGTGATCGTTTTTTACTTCCCCCTGGTGGGGTTGGTGCTGACGGCGCCACTGGTGCTGCTGCAGCCGGTTTGGCCAAGCACCTGGGAACTCTTGGCCTTAATCGGCGTTGGGGTCTTCACCCAGCTGGGCCAGATCGGCATCACCAAGGGATTACTGGGGATGCCAGCGGCGCGAGCGACGGCCATGAGCTACGGCCAGGTGCCGCTGGCTGCCCTGTGGGGATGGCTGCTCTTCCAGGAACCCTTGGACCCCGACACCACCACGGCCGCAGTGCTCGTGTTGGCCGCAACGCTCCTGAGCCTGAAACCACAGCGGCGCCCAGCGGCCTAGCTCTGCTCACCCTTCAGCGGAAGGGGATAGGTCAACCAATCCTGGGTCGCGCCGTCCTCACTGCCACTGGGCCGGGCCAAGCGCCAGCTCTGGCCCCGCTCACCGCGCTGCAGATACAGGTCAAAGGCGCTATCGACGCGAATGGGATCCCCGGCCAGCCGCCAATCAAACCGCCCCGTGAGATGGATGCCTTTGCCGCCGCCAATGGGGAGGCTCTCCTGGGATTCCACCCGCACCCGGCTGACCTGGGGTGGGCCAGAAGCATCCAGGGTCAGGGCATCGGCGATGGAGCGCTGGGTGAGATCGATCTGCAGCGCAAGAGCCGAGAGCAGCACCTTCTGGGGGGGCTGACCAGAACCGCCACATCCACCCAGCCCGAGGGCCAACACGGCTGACAACAGCAGGGCCAAAGCCCAGGTCAACAGGCGAGAAAGTGGTGCAAGGCGATCAGCCTGGGCGGTCAGACCGGGCAGCATGGCGGGCAGTAAGCGTCTCCCCATGATCGGCTGGCTGCAAGGGCAACTCGCCGATCGCTGGCACCTGAACAACCGATTCGGGGTCCTGCTCGTCTGCTCAGGGGTGGGATACGAGGTCCAGATGCCCCGTCGCCACTGGGATCAGCTCGGGGGAAACGGCACCGAGGCCGCCCTGCATGTCCACCAGGTCATCCGCGAGGACAGCTGGACGCTCTATGGCTTCTGTGCACGCCATGAGCGCGATCTCTTCCGCGAACTGGTGGCCGTCAGCGGCGTCGGCCCCCAGATGGCCCTGGGGCTGCTTGGGCAACTGAGTTGCGAGGAGCTGGTGCGCGCAATTGTGCAGGCCGATCTTCGCCAGCTCTGCCAGGCGCCTGGGGTGGGGAAGCGCACCGCCGAGCGGCTATCGGTGGAACTGCGCACCCGGCTCCAGCAGCGCTACGGGGAAAGCCTGCAGTTGAGCCAGTCGGACGATCTGCAGGTCAGCGACAGCGGAGAGGGGCCGGCTGCGGGCGTTCGGGAAGAGGTTCAGCTCACCCTTTCGGCGCTCGGCTACGAAGCCCTGGAGATCAACCGGGCCCTGCGGGCGATCAGCCCACAGGGCCCTGAACTTGGGGAGGACGGCGACGCCTGGCTGCGGGAAAGCCTGCGCTATCTCTCCCGCGACGTGGCCTGAGACCTGGGTGTCCCACGGGGCAGTAAGTTGGTTGTTTGCACCGTCAGGGCCAGACGCCGCGCATGCCGCTCGACACCACCAAGAAGCAGGAACTAATCAACGCTCACCAGACCCATGGCACCGACACCGGTTCCGTGGAAGTTCAGGTGGCGATGCTGAGCGAGCGCATCAGCAAGCTGAGTGGTCACCTGCAGGGCAACATCCATGACTTCTCGTCCCGCCAGGGTCTGCTGAAGATGATCGGCCGCCGCAAGCGCCTCCTCAGCTACCTGCGCAGCAACAGCGAGCAGCGCTATTCCGACCTGATCAAAAAGCTCGGCATCCGCGGCTGAGATGGCAAACGAGGGGAAAAACCGCTCCCGCCCGCAAAAGGGCGGCGGCGGACTCGCGCCAAGCGTTCCCCCGAGCCAATCCAAAGCAGCCCAAGGTCGCTCCAAGCCGACCAACCCACAAGCCATTCCACCGGCCGTCGCCAATCGAATGGCGCGGCGGGTGGGCATCGCCACCGGCATTCCCACGGTGATGGGCATGGCCACCTTCATCGTGAGCTATGTGGTGGTCAGCCGTGGAATTCTGGACATTCCCCCCGCCGCCACCCTGGTGACGTCTGGGGGATTTTTCCTGTTGGGCCTGCTCGGATTGAGCTACGGGGTCTTGTCAGCCAGTTGGGAAACCTCAGCAGGAACCCTGCTGGGATTCGAGCAGATCGGCGTGAACATCAGCCGGCTGCGCAACTCCGTTAAGCGGCCACCAGCTTCGAGCTGAGCCGGGCCCGGAAGGCCTGGGCCTCCAGACTGCTGAGGGCGGCACGACTGTCGCGCACGCAGAACTGGTGGCCCAGGCGCACGTAGCGCACCTGGCTTTGGTCCTTGACCATCGCCACGACAGGGACACGAACACCTCCCTCGTCTTTCTCGGTGCGGTGCTGGTTCAGGCATTCCCGCAGCTTGTGCTGAATGGCGATGTCGCTGGCCTGCGGTCCATCCAGTTCCACCACAAGAAACTGGAGCTCGTCGATGACACGGCAGTCGTCCACGATCAGCTGGACCTGTTCATCGCGCCGGTCGACGGAGGCCCAGACCAGCAGCCGGGCATCGACCATCAGGTGATCCGAAAGGCGGGCGTAGGTCTTGGGGAAGACCACCGCTTCACAACTGCCGCTGAGATCCTCCAGCTGCAGGACCGCCATCCGATCCCCCTTGCGCGTGGTCACCGGGCGTAGGCCTGAGACCATGCCAACGACGCTGACCCGCGCCTTATCGGCCTGCTCCTCGAGGCCACCCAGGCCGACGGGTGAAAGCAACTGGACCGGTCGGGTCAGCTGCTTGAGCGGGTGATCAGAGAGATAGAAACCCACCAGTTCCTTCTCGAGCCTGAGCTTTTCGGTGGGCGGATAGTCCTTGACCGGTGCCGCCTTGGGGGCGGTGCTCAGGTCAGATCCACCCCCCTGGGTCTCCTCTGCATCCCCGCTGGCTGGAGCCGCAAACAGGTCAAAGAGATTGCCCTGGCCACTGGCGCGGTCGCGGGCGCGGGACGAGGCCCAATCAACGATCAAATCCAGATCGGCCATCAGCTGGGCCCGATTGGCCTCCGGCTCGAGGGCGTCCATGGCACCGCAATGGATTAACGCTTCCAGGGAGCGGCGGTTCAAGGTGGTGCCGGGAATGCGATCACAGAGATCGGCAAGGGACTGGAAGGGACCGTCACTGCTGCGGGCCTCCAGCAGGGCACGAATCGCACCCTCGCCGAGATTGCGCACGGCCGAGAGGCCAAACAAGATGCGATCGCCGACGGGGGTGAAGTCAATCCCGGAGGCATTCACATCGGGGGGCATGACCTCGATCCCCATTGCATTGCAATTGGAGATGTAGCGCTGCACTTTGTCGGTGCTGCCGGCATTCACCGTGAGCAGCGCCGCCATATAGGCAACGGGGTAGTGGGCCTTGAGGTAGGCGGTCTGATACGTCACCGCGCCATAGGCGGTGGAATGGCTCTTGTTGAAGCAGTACTCCGCGAAGAGCACCATCTGGTCGAAGAGCTCATCGGCGATCTTGGCGTCGACACCGCGCTCACTTGCACCTTTGACAAAGATGTCTCGGTGCTTCTGCATCTCCGAGACTTTCTTCTTACCCATGGCCCGGCGGAGAAGATCCGCCTCTCCAAGGGAATAGCCCGCCAGATCCTGAGCGATCTTCATGATCTGCTCCTGGTAAACCATGATCCCGTAGGTCTCCTGCAGGATCGGCTCCAACTTGGCGTGGGCGAAATCAATCGCCTCGCGGCCGTGCTTGCGGTTGATGAATTTGGGAATCAGCCCCGCGTCCAGAGGGCCCGGTCGGTAGAGGGCCAGGATCGAGGAGATGTCCTCCAGGGAGGAGGGCTTGAGGTCCCGCACGATCTGGCGCATCCCACTGGATTCCAGCTGAAAAATGCCCTCCAGGTCTCCACGCGCCAGCAGGCCAAAGGTGCCTTCGTCATCCAAGGGAAGGGCATCGGGATCGATGCTGACCCCTGAGCTCTGCTGCACCAGATCGACGGTTTTGTCGATCATCGTGAGGTTTTTCAACCCCAGGAAGTCCATCTTCAACAGACCCATGGACTCCACGTCTTCCATGAAGTACTGGGTGATCACCTGACCGTCGTTGTTGCGTTGCAGAGGAACGACTTCATCGAGGGGATCCGCGGCGATCACCACACCCGCAGCGTGGACGCCAAAGGTTTTGTTGGTTCCCTCAATGCGCATCGCCATGTCGACCCAGCGCTTCACTGCGGGATCGCCGAGGTACTTCTCGCGGAACTCAGGGGCGGGTGATTCCTCACCGATCATCTCCTTGAGCTTGGCGGGTTTGCCGCGCACCACCGGAATCAACTTGGCGAGACGATCGGCATCGCCGTAGGGGATATCCAGCACCCGGGCCACATCCTTGAGGACGGCCTTGGAGGTCATCCGGTTGAAGGTGATGATCTGGGCGACCTTGTCTTCGCCATAGCGCTCGGTGACGTAGTCGATCACCTCACCACGTCGCTCGATGCAGAAGTCCGTGTCGATATCAGGCATCGACTTGCGCTCTGGGTTCAAGAAGCGCTCGAAGAGCAGTCCGTTGGTGACCGGATCGATATTGGTGATGCCGAGGGCATAGGCCACCAAGGAGCCGGCGGCGGAACCGCGACCGGGACCCACCGGGATGCCGTTGTCTCGGGCAAAGCGGATGTAGTCCCAAACCACCAGGAAGTAGGTCGGAAAGCCCATTTGCTCCATCACCTGGAGCTCGAAATCGAGGCGTTCGCCATAGGTGGCCTCGAAACCGCTGCCCTCCGGAAGCCCCAGGCGCGCGCGTAGTCCCTGCTCGGTCACCTCCCGCAGATAACTCACCGGGGTGTGCCCCTCGGGGATCGGGAAGCGGGGCATTTGATAGCGCCCAAGGATGTCGTAGTCCTCGACCTTCTCGGCCACCAGGGCCGTATTGGCAACGGCCTCGGCCACCACCTCGGGCTCCAGGTGGTCCGCGAAGAGTCCGAGCATTTCCTGCTCGCTCTTAATGAACTCCGTCCCCGTGTAGCGAAGACGCTTCTCATCGGTGACCAACTTGCCCGTCAGCACGCACAGCAGGGCGTCGTGGGCCTCGGCGTCATTGCTGGTGAGGTAGTGGGCATCGTTGGTCGCCACCAACGGAATCCCCAATTCCTTGGAGATCTTCGCCATCTCCACATTGACGATCCGATCTTCCGGGGAGCCGTGGTCTTGAATCTCGAGGTAGAAGTCGTCGCCAAAGACCCCCTGGTACCAACGGGCCACATCCCGGGCCACATCGGGGCGGTCCCGCAGGATCGCCTGGGGAATTTCACCGCCCAGACAGGCCGTGGCAATGATCAGGCCCTCGCTATGGCGCTCGAGGGTCGGCTTATCGATGCAAGCTCTGGAGAAAATGCCCCGCCCGCGCATGCCCCGCAGGTGGCTGATGCTGGTGAGCTTGACCAAATTGCGATAGCCCACCGCGTTCTTGGCCAGGACAACCAGGTGGTAGCGGCGCTCCTTCTTCGGTGGGTTGGGGTCATCAATGGAGCCATTGATGACATACATCTCGTTGCCGATGATCGGCTTCACGGAACTGCCGCGGCAGAGCTTCAGCAGCTCAATCGCGCCGTACATCACACCGTGATCGGTCAGGGCGATCGCCGGCATTCCCAGCTCCTCAGCCCGCTTCACCATGGCCGGCAGCTGACTTGCCCCATCCAGAAGGCTGTAGTCGCTGTGGTTATGGAGGGGGACGAAGGCCAAGCGCGAAGAAAGCGGTGGAGCCGAGGCTGAGTCCAGGCTAAGCCGGCAACACCAGATTCAGGGTCTAAGCCACCACTTCTTCAGCCCGGCACGCCACCACTAGGGATCAGGGCACCAAGGACGCCTGGGGACGCTTGTCCATCACGCGCGCGGCCTGCTCGTAGTGATAAGCGACCTGGAGCAGGCGCTCCTCTTGAAGAACACCGGTGATGAGTTGCACGCCAATGGGCAGGCCAGCCCCATCAAAACCGCAGGGGAGGCTGATGGCCGGCAGACCGGCCATGTTGGCGGGAATGGTCAACAGGTCAGCCAAGTACATCGCCAGGGGGTCTTCAGCGTGGGCGCCGAAGCCAAAGGCAGTGGTGGGTGAGGTGGGGGTGAGCAACACATCCACCTGACCAAAGGCGGCGTCGAAGTCACGGCGAATCAGGGTGCGGACCTGCTGCGCCTTTTTGTAGTAGGCATCCACGTAGCCGGCCGAGAGGGCATAGGTGCCAATCAGGATCCGGCGCTTGACCTCGTCACCGAAGCCTTCGGCCCGGCTGCGGGAGGTCATCTCCGCCAGGCTCGCGGCATCCTCAGCCCGGTAGCCGTACTTCACGCCGTCGTAGCGAGCCAGGTTGGCGGACGCCTCCGAGGGGGCAATCACGTAGTAGGTGGCGATGCCGTCGTTGAAGCGGGGACAGCTGACATCAACGAGGTCACAGCCCAGGGCCTCAAGTTGGGCCGCAGCGGCCATCACCGAGGCCTTGACCTCAGGGTGCAGGCCCTCGGCTTCAAAACACTCCCGCACGATGCCCACACGCAGCCCCGCCACGGGTTGGGTCAAGGCCGCCCGGTAATCGGGTACGGGAGCCTTCAGACAGGTCGAATCGCGGGGATCCTCACCGGCGATCACCTGGAGCAACTCGGCGGCATCCGAGACGCTGTTGGCGAAGGGCCCCACCTGATCCAGGGAGCTGGCGAAAGCCACCAAGCCATAGCGGCTGACACGGCCGTAGGTGGGTTTGAGGCCCACCACCCCGCAGAAGGAGGCGGGCTGGCGAATGGAGCCGCCGGTGTCTGATCCCAGGGAACCGACACACTCACCAGCTGCCACGGCGGCGGCACTGCCACCGGAACTGCCCCCGGGAACCTTGTCCGTGTTCCAGGGGTTGCGGCTTGGGCCGAAGACTGAGGTCTCGGTCGAGCTGCCCATGGCGAACTCGTCGAGATTGGTTTTGCCAAGCAGGACTGCGCCGGCACCCCAGAGCCGATCGGTCACCGTGGACTCATAGGGGGGAACGAAGTTCTCCAGCATCCGGCTGGAGCAGGTCGTTCGGATCCCGCGGGTGCAGAGGTTGTCCTTGATCGCCAGGGGAACACCCGCCAAGGGCGGGAGCTCAGCACCAGAGGCCCTCAGGGCATCAATGCGGTCGGCATCGGCACGGGCCCGTTCAGCCGTGACCTCGGTGTAGGCCTTAACGCTGGGCTCAACCGCCTCGATGCGGCTGAGGTGATGGTCCGTGAGCTCACGGGCGGACACATCGCCGCTTTTGAGCTGGTCGCGCCACTCGGCGATACCCATCAAACCCAGGTCCAAACCAAGGGTTGACGCTATCAGCCAACCCGTGAGCTAACCCTCGGCCGCAATGGTCAGGGGCTCGGCGCGCCGGGTCTTGATCAGGGAGTGGTTGACCTCAGCAGCTCCTTCGCTGCGGAGGTCAGCCAGAAAAGGAGGCAGGGCAGCCTCAAGGCTGCTGCGCCGGATGTAGGGACCAAACCAGTAGGTCACATCCGGCCGCCTCGTTTCAACGCGGGCCCACCAAGCCAGACCAAACCCATTGGCAATGCTGCGCAGAGGCCGAAGAAGGGGCGTCATCCAGACGGGAGGCGATAACACCATTCTGGCTCCGGAATGGGCAAGCGCAGCATTCAGAGCTTGATGTCGGAGGAGAACGTCGCGGTTGGATCCGTCCCATCGGCCCCATCGGTCTGTTCGACAACCGCAGCTGAATCCCCCTGGAACTCAGCCATCACATCGGCCACCAGCTGATCGGCACGGGCCTCTTCAGCGGGACTGAGAACGATGTCGTCCTCGGGAACGGCGGAGGTCGCTTCTGCACTGCCTTCTTCCGGCAGCTCCAGGGGGGCAGGCGTTGGCAACTGAGGACGCACGATCCGCGGGGCCGGCGCGGCCCCCGAGATCTGCTTCATCCAGCCGCGACGGGCCACCTCATAAAGAACCATCGCGGTGGCGACCGAGGCGTTCAGGCTGGGGGTAGCGCCACGGATCGGGATCCGCACCAGCTGATCGCAGTGCTTGCGGGTCAGCATCGAGAGACCATCCCCTTCTGAGCCAGTCACCACCACCAGGGGACCGTCCAGGTCAGCCTCACTCAGGGCAACACTGCCCTCTCCCGCCAGACCAATCACCCGATAGCCCTCGTTCTTCAGACTGTCGAGGGCGCGGTTCAGGTTGACCACTCGGGCCACGGGCAGGTGCTCCAGGGCTCCAGCAGCCACCTTGGCGACGGAACCGGTCAGACCGGCACTGCGGCGTTGGGGCAACACCAGTCCATGGGCGCCGAGGGCTTCTGCGCTGCGGACGATGGCCCCAAGGTTGTGGGGATCGGTGATGCCGTCGAGGGCCATCAGCAGCGGGGGCTCACCCAGGTCGCGGCAGCCATCGATCAGGGTGCCCAGATCCAGGGTGTCGGCGGCCGCAGCCTGCATGACGATGCCCTGGTGCACCGCCCCATTGGTCAGCTGGCCGAGACGCGACCAGGTGACCTCCTCCACCAGCACGCCGCCGGACTTGGCTTCCCGCAGCAACTGAAGGAAACGGGGCTGAAAACGCATTTCCGGGGTGCACCAGATGCGGTGCACGGGACGGCCGCTCTCCAGGGCGGCCTGGGCCGCATGGCGCCCCCAGATCAAATCATCGGCGGGATAGGCGTTGAACCGTTCGGCCTCACCAACGGGAACCTCGACGGCGATGGGCTTGGCCTGGTCGCGATCACGGGAGAACGGCTTGCGCCCGCCACCCTGCTCGTCGCGACGACCCCCAAAACGCCCCTTGCCGCCAGGGCGGTAACCGTCCCGGCCGGACTCTTGAGCCTCGTCGCGGAAGCGATCAGAGGAGCGTCCCTTCAAAAACGGGCGGCCCTGGGGTCGCGGGCCGCGGCGCTCGGGCCGACTGGAGGCCTCACCCCGGCTATCGGGGCGGCCTTCCGAACGGGAGAAGCGCTCACGTCTCTCGCCACCACCACCGCGCTGTTCTCCGTCGGGACGCCATTCGCCGCGGGGAGAAAACGGACGGGACGAACCGCCACGGAAGCCAGATCGGTCGCCAGGACGACCTCCAGGACGGCCACCGGAGCGGTATCCCGGACGTCCACCGCCGGCCTCGTCCCCGCCAAAGCGGTTGCCACCCCGATCCGATCCGAAACGCTCGCCGCCAAAACGGTCGCCGCGACGCTCGCCACCGGATCGATCATCGGCAAACCGTCCGCCGCCGCGTGGTGGCTTCCCTCCGCCTGGGCCCGAGCGCTGGTCCTTACGACGATCAAAACGGGGGCTCATGGTTGTCAGGCAAAGGGGTTATCGGTCGGCGTCCTCGAGTTCTGCCAGCAGCTGTGCAAGGCGGCTGGGGTTCTGCAGAAAGAGCCAGCCCACCATTGTCTCAAATCCCGTGGCCTTGCCATAGACACCAGCCTCTCCCTTGCGGGGCCCACGACCCGCTTTATTGCGTCCACGCCGCACCCACTCCAGTTCGGCCTCCTGGAGCAATCCCTTCTCCTGCAGGCGATCGAGCGCCTCCGCCTGGGCATCTGCGCGGACATCCGCCACAACGGCTCGATGCAAATCGGAACTGCGTCCCGGCTGGCGGCAGCGGCGCATGCGCTGGTGCAACTCCCAGACCGCATCCCCTAGCCAGGCCAGCTGAAGCGGACCCAACTCCCCGGGCCATCCCGGTGCTTGGAGTTGGGTCAGCCAGGCTGCCGAATTAGGCGGCGATGGCTCCGAGGGCGGTGTTGAGGTCTGGCTGGAGATGGAGAAACTCCTCAAGCCTTACCAGTTTCACCGTCTGGACGACCCTGGCATTGCCGACCACTAAGAACTGGATCTTCTGGTCGTTGCAATGTTTGGCGAACTGCACCAGGGCACCGAGACCCGAGGAATCGATGAAATCGATCTTGCTCAGGTCCAGCACCAGCGGCTGCGGGGTGCTGGTGAGGTGGTCGTTGATAAAGGCGAGAAATTGCTTCTCGGAGTAAGCATCCAACTGCCCGGTGAAGCTGAACAGGAGACATCCGTCCTGCTGTTCAAAACCACCGCGTAGAGAGACGGTCAATCGCTGCAGATCAGTGATGGCTGCTGACCTCTGACGTCACTGGCGATCGCAGTGTAGTGAGGGTTTTCGAAACGGGCACGACCGCAACAAACTGCGATCGATCAGCCCCGTCGCTCGCTCATCAGCGCGGCGAAACGGCCGAAGTGATGGTCGGCATCGTGGGGGCCAGGACTGGCCTCTGGGTGGTACTGCACCCCGAAGATCGGCTTCTGGCGATGGGCAAAGGCCGCCACGGTTCGATCGTTGAGATTCAGATGGGTGACCTCCATCTGATCGGCCGGAAGCGAGTCAGCGTCCAAGGCGAAACCGTGGTTTTGGCTGGTGATTTCCACCACACCGGTGGTCCCGCACGGGTGGTTCAGACCGCGGTGGCCATAGCCAAGCTTGAACGTGCTTCCACCAAGGGCTAGACCCAGGATCTGGTGCCCCAGGCAGATCCCGAACAGGGGCAGTGCCTCCTGCTCAACCAACGACTTCGCCAGGTTGATCCCACTGGTCACAGCCGAGGGGTCGCCAGGGCCGTTGGAGAGGAAAACACCTTCAGGCTGGCGCTCGAGCACCTGCTCCAAGGTGGCGTCGGCCGGCAGCACCGTGACATCGCAGCCATGGGCCACCAACCGTTCGAGGATGGCCCGTTTGATGCCGAAGTCGATCGCCACGACCTTGTACGGGGTCGCGGGATTGTCCTGGAGGCGTTGATCGAAGGCAGCAGGGCAAAGGGATGACCAGGTGTAGGGCTCCCTGGTGGAGACGTCCTTCGCCAGGTTCAAACCAGCCATTGACGGCATCGCCTGGACCCGCTCCAGCAACTGCTGGGGCGTGCTGCCGTCAGTACTGATGGCACCGTTCATGGCACCGCCCTCGCGCAGGTGGCGCACCAGGGAGCGGGTATCAATGCCGGAGATGCCGACCACGCCGTGTTGCTCTAACCAGGCCTCGAGGCTGCCTTCACTGCGCCAGCTGCTCTGGGTGGGAGCCAACTGACGGGCGATCACACCGCGAACATGGGGGACATCGGCCTCTTGATCACTGCCGTTGACCCCGGTATTGCCCAGTTCGGGATAGGTGAAGGTGACCAACTGCCCGGAATAGCTGGGGTCGGTCATGACCTCCTGGTAACCGGTCATACCGGTGTTGAAGACCACTTCACCGAAGGCCGTCGCTCTGGCGCCAAAGGCTTCACCACGCAACACCAGGCCGTCAGCCAACACAAGAAGGGCTGGTTGAGGGGTGGGTGAGCTGCTCATGCCGACATCTTCCCTTAAGGGAGTTCTAAGCCAGGGCCTGACTGAGGCTGCGCAGCCGCGCGTAGGCGGCTCCACTCTCCATGGCGGCCTGCGCCAGAGGCAGGGCTGCCGCAACGGAGTCAGCCAAGCCAGCGGCCCAGATCACCAGGGCCGCGTTCAGGGCCACCACATCCTGTTGCGCCTGGCTCCCCTGGCCCTGGAGCACGGCCTCCAGGATCCGAGCGTTGTCCTCCAGTTCTCCACCCCGGAGGGCCTCCATCGGAGCGAGGCTCAAGCCCAGCGTCTGGGGATCCAAGAGCTGGCGTTCCACCTGTCCGTCCTGGATCAGACGCAACTCACTCGGGCCAGAAAGCGATGCTTCATCGAGCCCGCCATGGCCAAAGACCACGACGGCACGGCGACAGCCCAAGCGGGCTAAGGCATCGGCCATGGGATCGAGCAACTCCGCTGCTCCGACACCAAGGACCTGATAGTCCGGCCTGAGGGGATTGACCAGGGGACCCAGCAGGTTGAACACCGTTCTCACCCCCAGGGCCCGGCGGAGGGGGGCCAGTCCAACCAAGGCGGGATGCCAGCCCGGAGCAAATAAGAAGGTGACGCCGGCGGCATTGAGTGCCTGAACCACCACGTCGGTTGGAGCTTTGAGGTTCAGTCCAACCGCTTCCAGAACATCGGCAGAGCCGACCTTGCCGCTGGCACTGCGGTTTCCGTGCTTCGCGACCTGGGCCCCACAGGCGGCGGCCACAAAAGCAACGGCCGTCGAGATGTTGAACGTGTTGGCCCCATCCCCACCGGTGCCACAGGTATCCACCAGTTCAAGGTCAGGCCGGGCACAGGGCAGGGGTGCAGCAGCGCGCAGGACCTCAGCCATGGCCGCCAGCTCCTCACCGTTCATCCCCTTGGAGCGAAGGGCCGCGAGGAAGGCGCCCGTTTGAACGGGCTCGAGCTGTTCAGACAGCCAGGCCTCCATCAGATCGCGTGCCTGCGATCCCTGCAACGACTCACCGCGCAGGAGTTGATCGAGAAGGGCCGACCAGGACTGGGGGGCTGTCATCAAAACGCAAGAACGAAGGTGGTCTCTAGCAAAAACAAGGCTCAGGGACTGTCCTGATCGGACGTGTCAAAACCAGATCCCACGGCCTGAGGTGCGGCTTCAGCCCCCGGCCGATAGCCGCCAGCCCAGATCGCCCGCGTGCGCTGATGCAGTTGCTCGCGGCTTAAGCCCCACAGACGCAGGGTCTTCTGGAGATCCTCCTGAAGATCCAGGGCCCCGGGAAATCCCTCGTAACGCATCAACAGGCGACCCAGCTCCACCAGATCGGCATCAGCAGGGGCCTCAGTGGCCAACAAGCGGTCCACCAGGTCGCGTTCGGTTCCATAAAGAGGATGAGACTGCTGGTTCTCGTCCATCGAGCCGACTGAGGGTGCGCCGGCACAGCATCGCTCAACAACGCTGTTCTGGGGTCGCTGCCTAGGTTGGCGAAACCTTGCCTTGATCCATGGCGGCGATCCGCTTCGGACTGATCCAGCGCTACCTGCGGCCCTATCGGCGCACGGTGCTTCTGGGCGTCGCCGCCCTAGTGGTCGTCAACCTCTTGAGCGTCACGATCCCGCTGATGGTGCGGGGCGTCATCGATGACCTCCAGGACGGCTTCACCTACAGCGACGTGCTGCGGCAGGCGGGAATCATCGTCGTGCTGGCGACCCTCATGGGGGGCGTCCGGCTGGTCTCGCGAATGCTGGTCTTCGGAGTGGGCCGGCAGGTGGAGGCCCAGCTGAAGCAGAAGATCTTCGATCACATGCTCCGTCAGGAGCCCGGTTGGGTGCAGAGCACCGGCAGCGGCGAAGTGATCAGCCGAGCCACCAGTGATGTGGAGAACGTGCGGCGCCTGCTGGGCTTTGCGGTGCTCAGCCTCACGAACACCGCCCTCGCCTACGCCCTGACGCTGCCGGCGATGCTCGCCATCGACCCACTGCTCAGCCTGGCGGCGGTGGGGCTCTATCCGTTGATGTTGATCACCGTTCGACTCTTCGGCGGCCGGATGATGCGGCAACAGCGCCGTCAGCAGGAAGCGCTGGGGGAATTGAGCGATCTGATCCAGGAGGACCTCTCCGGCATCAGCGCCATCAAGATCTATGGCCAAGAACGCACCGAGCGGGAGGCGTTCGAGCGGCGCAACAAGCGTTACCGGGATGACGCTCTCCAGTTAGCCCGCACCCGCAGCACGCTCTTCCCTCTCCTGGAGGGCATCTCGTCGGTCAGTTTGCTGTTGCTGCTCGCCCTCGGCAGCGGGCAACTGGAGAGCGGTCGCCTCTCCATCGGGGATTTGGTGGCCTTGATCCTTTATGTCGAGCGACTGGTCTTCCCGACGGCCCTTCTGGGATTCACGCTGAATACCTTCCAGACCGGCCAGGTGAGCCTGGAGCGCGTCGAAGAGCTGCTGCGCCGGACGCCGCGCATCCAATCCCCTGAGGCACCAAAGCCAGTTCCCCAACGGACGGGCAGCCAAGCCGCTGGGATCGAAGCCCGAGGCCTCACCCTGCGTTACCCCGACGCGGAGCGCAACACCCTTGAGGACGTCAGCTTCCGCCTTGCCCCAGGGGAACTCGTGGCCGTTGTCGGACCCGTGGGATGCGGCAAAACCACCTTGGCCAGGGCCCTGGGCCGGATGGTGGACGTGCCTGAAGGGCAGTTGTACCTCGATGGGACTGACATCACAGCCCTCGACCTCGAGCAGCTCCGCCAACAGGTCGCCCTGGTCCCCCAGGAGGGCTACCTCTTCACTGCGAGCCTCGCCGACAACCTCCGCTATGGAGAACCAGACGCGGATCAAGCACGGATCGAACAGGCAGCGGAGCAGGCGCGACTGGCCGCTGATGTGCGGGGCTTCCCCGATCGCTACGAAACCCTCGTAGGGGAGCGCGGCATCACCCTGAGTGGCGGACAGCGCCAGCGCACAGCCCTGGGTCGTGCCCTGCTGGTTCAAGCCCCGCTCTTGGTGCTCGATGACGCCCTGGCCAGCGTGGACAACAACACGGCCGCCGACATCCTGAGCTCGATTCGCGCCCAGCGGGACCGAACGATCTTGATGATCAGCCACCAACTCTCAGCGGCAGCGGCCTGTGATCGAATCCTTGTCCTGGACGAGGGGCGCCTGGTGCAGCAGGGACACCACAACGCGCTCCTCGAGGAAGCCGGCACCTACCGCAGGCTCTGGGAGCGGGAACAGGCGGAGGAACAACTCACGCGCGTGGCTTGAAGGACAGCATCGTTCTTGCAACATCCCAGGACAAGCCCGCTTGAGCTCGCTTAGCTGGAGGGACGCCTCCGCTGAGCGCCCCCATGCTCACCAGCTCTGCCTACCGCCTGCGCTGCACCCTGACCTTTGGCGATATCTACGGCCAGATCCTGATTTGGATGCTGGTCATCTTTGTCAGCCTGGCGGCCGGACTCGCGCTGATGGGCGCTAGCAAACCGATCGTGGCCCTGGTGGGCGTTGGGCTGATCCTGGTGCTGTCCCTGCCGTTTTTGCTCTTCACCTTCACCACAACCCTGCTGAATCACATCGCCCTGGAATCGACTTCGAGCGAGGGTTGAACTTCCTAGGCTCTGGCCAGCAAAGGCTGTTGTGGTGTTCGGACTGTTTCAGGGCATGGGTGGATCAAAGACAAACCTGATTGCACCAGAAGCGGCCCTACCAGGACGCTCCGATCCGATCGCGACGGCGGATCGCCACGTGGTCCTGGGTACAGCGCTGAAGGCTCCGTTGAGCACCAGTCAGCAGGAAGCCCTCTTTGGCTGCGGCTGTTTCTGGGGCGCGGAGAAGGGGTTCTGGCGCTTGCCCGGGGTGATCACGACCGCGGTGGGCTACGCCGGTGGCTACACCCCGAACCCGACCTATGAGGAGGTCTGCTCCGGCCGAACCGGTCACACCGAAGTCGTACGTGTGGTTTGGGATGTCAACGCCATTGATTTCAGTGATCTCCTGAAGCTCTTCTGGGAATGCCACAACCCAACCCAGGGGATGGCCCAGGGCAACGACACCGGTACCCAGTACCGCTCATCGATCTACGTCAACGAGCCCAAGCTCCTGGCGGTCGCCAAGGCCTCATCTGATCGCTACCAGCAGCTGCTGAATGGCTCCGGCAAAGGAGCCATCACCACGGAAATTGCCCTGGGCAAACCCTTTTTCTTCGCCGAGGGCTATCACCAGCAGTACCTGGCCCGTCCAGGCAGCCGCCCCTACTGCTCCGCACAACCCCAGGGGGTCTTGCTCGATGAGCAGTGGGAGGGCTGTCACTACCAACTCCCCGCGGCGGTCTGGCAGAACTACGACTGGAGCATCAGCCACTGCGTCCTGCGGGGAGACAACAGCCCAATTCGCCTTTGATGTTCGGACTTGCCCTGTTGATGGCTCAGGCCATGCAGTCCCCCTGGTGGGAGGACTACGCGATCAAGGATCGCTACCTCTGCCATGACAAGGGAATGCTGGTGATCGAGCGCAATCAATCCCAGGCCTCCCTCATCAGCGGTGGATACCGCAGAACCTTTTTTCGGCTGCAGAGCAACGAACCTGGCGTTCGCTACAGCAGTGACGGCATGGAGATGATCCTGCGTGGCGATGAGCTCACGCTGGAGCAACTGCCGATGCGGATGCAGTGCCTACGGGTGGATCAGGTCTGATGAACCCCTTACCGGATCGAACCGTGATCATTGGCATCCTGGCCACCCTGGGGCTGGTCTTTGCCCTGGTGTTTTGGTACGTCCGCCTGGCGCCCAGCACCGAGCCACCGATGCTCTGGAAAGAGCAGCCCGCCCTGGAGCGCCCCAAACCGCTTCAGGCGCGCCCGGCTGACCTGATCTAGGCAGACAGCTCTGGCTCTGCCCCCCTTGGGGGAACGCCTGGCTTGCGGAACAATGGCGCCGGCGCTGACGCGGAGCCAAGACCCATTACCGAATCGGCTGAGAACAACGCCCCTCGGCAATTGCACCCCCTTCCCCGCGGATTGGTGGAGCTCTACGGGCTGCTGGCCGTTCTGTTTGTGCTGGTGCCTGAGTGGATGGCCGACGGTGCCCTCTCAAGCCTGAAGCCGGGCGGCGTGGGCAGTGCTCTGCCGCCGACCGCCACCGCCTGGCAGAAGGTGCCTGAATTGCGCCTGGCCTCGATGAATCTGCGGGAATTAAGGGAGCTCGCTCGCGCCCTGCGCCTCTGGGGCTACGCGGGCCTGAACCGCGATCAACTGACCCGGCGAATGCTTCGAAAAATCCGCTCGAAACGCGGCAAAGCGCTGTGATAGCTTCTTTCTCGCCGGGGCGTAGCGCAGCTTGGTAGCGCACCACTTTGGGGTAGTGGGGGTCGTGGGTTCAAATCCC
>VMBT01000688.1_pt1 | contig 20195 bp, 19 predicted proteins | sample 4404301 | NCBI WGS metagenome assembly VMBT01 (sample SAMN12238535, study PRJNA552566) | marine metagenome | isolation source: Coastal seawater | place: USA: coastal Georgia, Sapelo Island | collected 2008-08/2009-08
TCATCCTGACAGGGGTGACCCGACGCGTGTAATGGCACTGGGCTGTCATCGGCCTGAATGATCTCGACCCCTCTGCCGCGCAATCCTTGCACCAATCGCTGCACCGCATCCTCGTTGCCGGGAATGGTTTTGGACGAGAGGATAACCGTGTCTCCAGCATCCAGACTGAGGTCCGGGTGGGTTTGCATCATCAGCCGGTGTAGCGCGGCACCCCACTCGCCCTGGCTGCCGGTTGCCACCGCCAGAACCTCAGCGGGTGGCAAGTAGCCCAAGTGTTCTGGATGGATAGGCTGAAATCGGCGCCCCAACAACCCCACCTGCTGCGCACAGCGCGCCATGCCCGACGCCGATCGACCCAAAATGGCGAGGTAGCGATTGGTTTTGGCGGCAATATCGGCCAGCGTCTGGATTCTGGCGATGTTGCTGGAGAAGCAACCCACGACCACCCTGCCATTACGGCCTGCAATGACCCCGCCCAGCGCCTGCGCCACCTCACCCTCCGACGGCGATTTTCCCGCGCGTAATGCGTTGGTGGAATCGCATATCACCGCATCTACGCCCTCTTTAGCCAGCGCCTCGAAGCGTTTCGCCGACCAGGCGGCGCCCACGACGGGTGCGGCATCAATTTTCCAGTCTGCGGTATGCACAATGCAGGAGTCGGGGGTGCGGATAGCCAGCGCACAGGTCTCCGGAGTCGAGTGCGTGATGGGAATCCATTCCACTGAAAACGGGCCAAGGGTAAGCGTGTCCCCTGGCTCGATTTCGATCAGCGGCGATGGCAACACGCCGCCCCGGCTACGCGTCTTATGGCGCAGCACTGCCGCGGCAAAGGGTGTCGCATAAACGGGGCATCCGAGTGCTTCCCACAGATAGGGCAGTGCCCCCAGATGATCCTCGTGGGCGTGGGTGACAATAAGACCCACCAGCTGCTGGCGGCGCGCACTGATGAATTGCAGATCAGGCATTTGCACCGATGGCCGCAATGCGCCCGGTTGTTGCTCAAGCGTGATACCGCAATCAACCGCCAACCAGGCATCCCTGTGGCCAAAGAGATTGAAGTTCATGCCGATCTCGCCGCATCCACCCAAAGGCAGAAACACCACGTCGCTTTTTGCTTTGGACCCCATAGCCGCCTAAGTTGCGCGTACTACCATTTATAGCCAACACGAAACGTCAGCGTCTCATCGTGGGTCTTTTTGCCTTCTGCGGCTCCGCCGTCGTAATCAGCAGACACTTCGGCCGCTGCCTCAAATCCCAGCAAGAGCGGGAAGCGCAAGCCCGCCGTCGTGCGGTAAATCGATTTGTTCATGCTCGATAGATTCATAATGGTCACGTGGCGCAGATAGAGCGTGAGTGATCCGTCCAGAAAAGTGGTCTCACCGGTAATGTTGATGTTGGCACCAAAGTAGTCGTTGTCTTCCGCGACAATAAAATCGGTGTCGACATAGGAAATACCCAATTCTGCATCCAGCTTGAGGTCATCACGGGAAAGCAGCTTTCGCCCATAGTAGGGGCCCACATAGTACCGCTGACTGATATCGGCGAACTCATCTGAGTTCAGGCCCAGATTGACACCCAAATAATTTCGGGGGTCTGCGAGGAAGTAGTCGTATTTACCCGTGAGCTGCCAGTTATCGGCGGTGGTCTGGTTGGTACGGGACGTCTCACCATTTTCATTGCTGGTGGTGATATTGGAGCTGGTGTCCTCAAGATCACCCCGCAGCGTGAAGCGGTCACGCCGGCTTTCAAGGAACATCTCCAGATCAGCGTTGATTTCGTCGGTGTCGGTATTGCCCCGGTTGTAATCAAATGCGGTGCTGGCACGGCCGGTCATGTGATAACCCTGCCCTGCTTCCCAGGCCTCGGGATCCGACAGGCTGACTTGCTCTACCGGGATACTGTCCTCACCCTCTATCAAGACCTCGCCGTCGACGAGCTGTAAATGAGAGAGGCTGAATCGCCGGTCATCCGTGGTCAGTATTTCGATCTCGTGCTCTGACTCCAAAGTGGCAATGGACGCCAAAGGAATAGTGATCTCACCCATCCAGAAAGTCGAAACCAGTACCGTCCCCCCAGCGATATCGACAACATTTCCGAAAATAACGGAATCATCACGTAAGACGATTCGGGCCGAGGGGGCTGCGGTTTCTTCTGCGAACGGATCCGACACTGCATGACCGAAACCACTCAACAGGCAGCTGCACAGCCCGGCAAGCAATAATCCGTGTATCCTTACACTCAGTCTGCATCGCATAGCGACTTCCTACTTTGGTTTATCGTAAGGGGCGGCACTCTAAGCCAACTCTCCGCGAATAGAAATGCCTGTCAGTGATGCTGCCGCCAAATGATTCACAGTTGAGTTCACTATGGCTTTTGACTACGACCTGTTGGTAATCGGCGCGGGCTCCGGCGGCGTTCGAGCAGCCCGCAAAAGTGCTGAGTTTGGTGCCCGCGTGGCGGTGATTGAAGAACGCGCGCTCGGTGGTACCTGCGTCAACGTGGGCTGCATCCCAAAAAAACTGTTCGTTTATGCGAGTGAATTCAGTGAGGCACTGAAAGCATCGGAAGGTTTTGGCTGGCAAACGGAGGCTGTGTCCTTTGATTGGCCAACGCTGCGCGACAACGCGGCGCAGGAAGTTGCCCGACTCAATGCAATCTATGAGCGTTTACTGGAAACACCGGGTGTCGACATTATCTACGGTCACGGCACGCTTGCCGGCGCTCAGACAGTCAGCGTGGGTGAGCGCATCATCAGCGCTGAGAAGATTCTGTTGGCGACCGGCACTTGGCCGGTGCTGCCCGATATCCCGGGCAAAGAGCTCGCGATCACCTCAAACGAAGTGTTCGCGCTGGATCAATTTCCGGAGCGCATTCTGATCGTTGGCGGCGGCTACATTGCCACAGAATTTGCCGGTATTTTCGACGGTCTTGGGGCATCGGTACTGCAAAGCTATCGCGGCGAGCTGTTCCTCAAGGGGTTCGACGGGGATGTTCGTCGTTTCCTCGCCGAGGAAATGCGTAAGAAAGGGATCGATCTTCGCTTCAACCATCACGTCACGGCGCTGGAGCGTTCTCTTGCCGGCGGCATTACGGCGCACCTCAGCGATGGCGTGGAGGCGTTCGATACCGTGCTCTGCGCAACGGGAAGAAAACCCCTGATTGATCGCCTCGGCCTGGAACACACGGCGGTGCAATTAACGCCTGCGGGTTACGTCGCCGTGAACGCCCAATTCCAAACCCATGAGCCGTCCATCTATGCGCTGGGTGATATGACGGGCGGCCCCGAACTGACACCGGTCGCCATTGCCGAAGCAATGGCGTTTGCGCAAACCCAATTCGGTCAGGGACAAAAGACCATGGACTATGGCCATATCGCCACTGCGGTTTTTAGCCAGCCACCGATTGGCACCGTAGGCCTCACTGAGGAGGCCGCTTTGGCTCAAGGCCACACCGTCACAGTTTACGAATCCAACTTTCGACCGCTCAAACACACTGTCAGTGGTTGCGAAGACCGCACCTTGATGAAGCTGGTGGTGGACGCTCAATCAGACCGCGTATTGGGTGCCCATATGGTCGGGGCCGACGCCGGCGAAATCTGCCAGGGGCTTGCTATTGCCCTGAAAATGGGCGCGACCAAGGCTGATTTTGATCACACCGTTGGCATTCACCCCACCGCCGCTGAGGAATTTGTGACCATGCGAACACCCCGGGCCTGAAGCATGGACCTGGAGGTTGGGAACATCATTGTGCTGATTGTGGCGGGTCTCGCGGGGGGCGCAATCAATGTGCTGGCCGGCGGTGGTTCAATAATTACCGTACCAGTAATGATTTTTCTGGGGGTGCCCGGACCGATCGCCAACGGCACCAACCGGCTTCCGATATTGGTGCAAAATATCAGCGCATGCGCGACCTACCTACGGCATGGGGTGCCCCGCATCGGGATGATTTTTTCCCTCTCGCTGTGCGCGATACCGGGCGCAGTCGTCGGCGCTACCGTTGGGGTAAAAATACCTGCCGAGACCTTCAATCTGATGCTCGCCGGCATCATGGGCCTGGTATTGCTCATGATGTTGCGCAGTGGCGGTACTGACACCGACATTAATGCATCTGACATCTCCCGACGCCGCCTGATTTTGGGGCACGTGCTCATGGTGCTCGCCGGCTTTTGGGGTGGCTTTATCCAAATCGGGATGGGCTTTGTACTTCTGCCGATTCTCAACAGGGTGCTGGGTCTGGATCTTGTCACCGCCAACATCCACAAGGTCTTCATTATTTTGACGTATACCCTGGCGGCTCTGATGGTCTTCGGCAGTCAGCTGGAACTCCTCTGGTGGGTTGGCGCCATTATGGCGATTGGTAATGCGCTGGGTGGGTGGCTCGGCGCACGGCTCACCTTGGCAGGGGGCCAAGGATTGATTCGCAAAGTTGTCGTCTTTGCCATCGCAGTAATGATCGTGAAGCTGGTATGGTTCCCATGAGGGGCAATCGAGGAAAAAAGCGACGATGAAAATCTGGGCAAGATATGCGCTGGGTAGCCTGTTTTCAACGATGTTGATACTGTCAGGCTGCAGCTCGACTCAGGTGGATTCCACTCCGCCCGATCGATTCGCCGCCAAGCAATATCAGTCATACAGTTGGCGTGCAGCACTCCCGACGGGCATGTCCGGATCCATGGATGAATTCTATCGGCTGTCGACCACCGTTCGCGACGTGGTATCAGAAGCGCTCGAAAAAAAGGGCTATCGTAATGTGGCTTCTGACGGTGACTTTGTCATCAGCTATGCATTCAAAGCCACCTTGGAGACGGGCGTGGACCCCTCCGCCACAGAATTCAGCACGACCAGTGCGGTCATTAACCGCGGCGTTGATCCTGCCGAAGCCGCCAACGCACAGGCGCTGGCAGGCCCGCGTGAAGTGGCCAGCCTGTTACTGATGTTTGAAGACGGCGAAAATCTGGCGCCCTTGTGGTCAGCAACGATCAGCCAGGTAGTCGAAAATCGCAATCAACCCGATCTGGAAAAAGTGCGGCGCAAACTGGAACCCGGCGTCGCCAAAGCACTCCGCCCACTACCCAACGCGCGTTAAGCCCCGGGGCTATCCGCCGTACACGGCCGGGTTGGCACACCAAGCCAGCCGCTCATTTCGCATTCCGGCATCAAGATTTTCGAGCGCCCGACGCACCATGGCGTTACGGGTCGATAAGGTGGCACTGCCCACGTGGGGTAACAGCACCACATTACGCAGACTCAAGAAAGGATGATCCGCCGGTAACGGCTCCTTGGAAAAAACATCAAGCCCCGCCCGCAGGCGGCCAGATGCCAGTGCCTCAATCAAGGCTGCCTCGTCGACCAGAGGCCCGCGCCCAGTGTTGATTAACGTCGCACCGGGGCGCATCAAGGCCAGCCTCTCGCGGCTCGCGATATGCCGCGTCTCGTCGGTAAGCGCCGTATGCAATGAAACAACGTCGGCCGTCTCAAATACCTCATCCAGCGCCATGGACTCAACGCCATCGACTGCCTTGGGAGTCCGATTCCAGCCCACCAGTTTGCAGCCAAAACCGCGCAGTCGGCGGGCAACCGCCTCACCAATCGGACCCAATCCCACCAGGCCGATGGTCGCTTGACTGATATCTGTCCCGAGTAGCAGGTCTGACTGCCATCCCTGGGTCCATTGCCCCTCTCTCACCCACTGATCGGCCTCGGCAACTCGGCGCGTCACAGCCAGCATCAGTGCCACCGCCAAATCAGCGGTGCTATCTACCAGTACGCCCGGGGTGTGCCCCACGGGAATGCCGCGCTGGGTGGCGGCGCCTATATCGATGTGATCGACACCCACCGATATCGTCGAGATGACCTTGAGTTCGGACGCGTGATCCATCATCTCTGCGGTAAGTCGCGTAGAGAGCGCGCACAGCAAACCCTGCGCGCCTTTGAGTGCGTCTGATAACTGCCCCGGATTCATTGCCTCTGACCCCGACCACGCGGCGACGTCATAGCGCACCTTGAGGTGCTCAATAATGTCGTTAGGCAATGCCAGGGCCACCACGCATTTTGGCTTCATGAGTTACCTCGAATCGGCGCAACATCAGTCTGTTCGTCGATTTTTATCCCCGCCAATGGATCTGAACCCTGCAGGATCGACCAGCCGACGACCAACATTACGATGGCGCTGGTGCCGAGCCATGCCAGAGCAAAGTCACCGCGCGCGAGCAGCGTTGCCGCAATCAAAGGCCCCCCCACGCGACCCATAGAGGCAGAGGAGGCGGTGACGCCAAAAAACTGCCCGCGCCAAGAGGCAGGCACCGCATGGCTGGCGATAGTGTTGAGCACCGGCAGGCATAGGGTCGCTGACGAAAAAGCCAGCAGTCCCAAAGCGCTCATGGCGAGCACACCGGTGGCAACCGTTGATACCAGTAACGAGGCGCTGAACGTGAACGTCGCTGCTCGCAGTACCCAGATGGTGCCAAAGCGGTCTGTCATGCGACCCAGAAAGTTACCCTGAGTCATAATCATGACCACTCCCACCAAACCAAAAAATAAACCGACTTCGTGCGCCGTCCACCCCAAACCCTGAGACATCCAAAGGGGGAAAAGATAAATAGAAGCGCTCACGGCACAGGAGTGGAGGGCAAATTGGCTGACAAACAGCCGCGCCCCTGCCTGACCCATCATCGTTCGCATAGGCGGCACGGGCGCGCTTGCGCCAGCGGCATCCGCAGTTGCGCGGTCTGCGGATTCGGGGGTGGGCTTGGGGAGCAGTAACAGCGCCAGCAATGCGGCACTCGCCGACAACACCCCCGCTAATACACAAGGCAGGGTGAAATCCGTTTCGCTTCTTGCCAACACACCTCCGATCACGGGCCCCAACACCAGACCAATACCGAAAGCACGACCAATCAAGCCCATGGCGCGGGAGCGCTGGTCGGGGGTGCTCGCATCGGCGATCAATGCGGTGGCCACCGGCAAACTGCCCGCCATCGCACCCGCCACCGCGCGCGAAAGATACACCATCCAGAGCTCATTAGAGGCCGCCAGCAAGAAGTGAGACGCCGCCCCGCCCAGCAGGCAAATAAACAGAATGAGGCGCCGGCCCAAACGGTCAGATAGCCGGCCCCACAGCGGCGCCACGAGCGTAGCCATCACACTGTAACTGACCAGAATAAAAGCGACGTCGTCGGTGCCTCCGCCCAAGTGGGGCGACAAAAAAGGGAGGATGGGAATGACAATGCCAAAGCCGATCAGGTCAACAACAATGACAAAAAACACCAACCACGCCAGCGACTGCTGCCGCCATCGCGACAAGAAACGCGTCACGACTCCGTCCAGCGATGGGTCTCCGGCAAGGCCAGATCAAACAGATCGAGTACCCGGGCTACGCTCTGCGTCACTGCCGCCTCGAGCGACTCCGGTTTGGCATAAAAGGCAGGCACCGGCGGCGCAACGATGGCCCCCATCTCGGTCACCGTCACCATATTTCTTAAGTGGCCCAGGTGCAGCGGTGTCTCTCTGACCATCAGCACCAAGCGCCGTCGCTCCTTGAGTACCACATCGGCAGCGCGTGTTAACAGAGAGGATGTCACGCCAGAGGTAATCTCCCCGAGCGTTCTGATGGAACAGGGTGCCACCAGCATGCCCCGTGTTTTAAAGGAACCGCTGGCGATCGAGGCACCTACATTGCGCACCGGGTGCCATTCGTTGGCAAGTGCACGAATATCGTCCACTGTGCGGTCCAGCTCGTGGTGCACTGTGAGTTCGGCGGATTTACTCATCACCAAGTGCGTCTCGATGGGGAGCGACTGAAGGAGCTCCAGCGCGCGCACACCATACTGCACGCCCGAGGCGCCGCTGATACCGATAATGAGCCTGTCCATGTGGGCGATCCCCTGTCACCGAAACGAGAGTGTACCGGCTTTACGCCGGGGTACCGACCCCGGTTTTGCCCGGCTTACTGTCGCGTAAACCCCGTGGGGGCCCATTGAAAATGTTGCCTCAGCGCGGTGAAGGGTAATTCACAGGAAAAAATCAGCGCTGCGGTATCGCGGCTCTTCGGCCCCAGCCTGACCTGACCCGCATCACCCTCAATGGCATCGGCATCCTCATCTTCGAGCCAAAAAAAGTACTCAACATGGGCCTGAACAAACGCATTGTTGACAAGATCAAAGGACCAATAGCCCTGATCGTTGCACCGCACCGCCTTCAGATGGATATTTTGCAGCCCGGTATTGGTCTTTGGCCCGAGAGGCGTACTGGCGGAAGCGCCCATCGCCGGTAAAAGGCAGGCCAGTAGCACCAGCAACTGAGAGCGTAGAGGGGTGTTGCTGATCTGCCGCATTGGAGCGCCTCCCGGGGGTGCCATGGCTAGATTCGTTATCTTCACAAAAAATGCCCCGAAAACCAGCGTGAAAACACCAAAATCGCTATTTATTTAATAAAATCAATTATTTAATATTTTATGCGGCGGTATGCGAGACAGTAAAGTTCCCCCCATTTCTGCCGATATTTAGGGTATCGCAAGGGAACAGTCATCTGAGGTAAGCCATGACGCGTGTAAGAGCCGCCGCCGCATACAAGCGAATCGATCTGGAATCTGCCGTTGCATCGGCTGACAAGCACGAACTGATCACACTGCTCTTTAAAGCATTAATTGGCGCACTGGCTGGCGTAGAAGTGCATCACCACCACGGCAACAAAGATCAGGTGCGGGAATATTTGACCAAGGCTTGCCGTATTCTTGCCGGTCTGCAGGGCAGCCTCGACTACGAGCGCGGCGGCGAGATCGCAATAAACCTGGGAGAGCTCTACGGCTACTCAATCCGCAAATTGTTCGCCGCCAATGTGAACATCGACGTGGCGCCCGATAACGTGGCAGAGGTGAAGAGTTTACTCGAACCGATCTCTGAGGCCTGGCAGAACATGGATCTCTCCAAGCCCCGACAGTTGATGGCGGTGTAAGAACGCTGGGCGCCGTGAGCGACCGCTTATAAGCAAAGACCCTTTTACGCTGAGATAAAAAATGCGCCGGACCGGCGCATTTTTTTTAACCATAGGGCGCCCTAAGGCAATGCATCCAACCCCGGGAGGCAACCTTTCACACCGGATGCCTCACATTGAGAAAGAACAAAGAGGGCATCACTGGTTTCCAGCTCATCGATCCGCATGGCTGCGGCATCGCGAATTTCCTGTGACTGCTGTTGTCCCTGTATCAGGGCCAACGATGCCCACACATACGCCTGACCAGAACGGCGTTTGACGTCGGTCCCATCCAGCAACATAAAAGACAGCATGTACTGGCTATCGGCATAACCTTCTATTGCCGTCTCTCTAAATCCTTCGTAGGCCAGCCGCCGGTTGCGAATCTGTCCTTCTCCTTGGAAATAGCTCAGTGCAATCATGTACCGGCTTTCGATCAGGCCTTGAGCCGCCGCCTTGCGGAAATTAATAAGCCCCTGGGCCCAGCTCTTGGCAGCGCCACGACCCTCGACATACATCATGCCCAGGTTGTGATTCGCCTCGGCCAGTCCTCCGTCGGCGGCGCGCCGATACCAGTCCATGGCAACATCGTATTGTTGCGTCACCCCCAGACCTTCCTCATAGAGATAGCCAATATTATGTTGTGCTTGGGCGTCGCCGGCCGTTGCAAGGTCGTACCAGGCGCGCATTGCCGTTGCATAGTGTTGACGATCCATGGCGGCCAGGCCGGCGCGCAGTTGATCTTCCCGGTCATCGGCAACGCCGGATAGTGGCAAGGCCAAGGCGGCGCAGAGCAACAGGCTCTGCTTAGTTACGCTCACGACCCTTCACCTCTTCCTGACGATCGAGCGTGCCGCCCAAAATAGCGCCCTCACTGATACAACCCACCAAGGCACCGGCATCGTCGACCACCGGTATGGCCTCACCCACAAATTGACGAGCAACGCTCAGGGCCTGCTGCAGATCATCGCTAAGCTTGAGCACCAAATAATCGTCGTTAATCAAAGATGATGCTGCGCTGTTACTCTCGGCAAGCGCGGTCAAAATCGGCACCACCCCTGTGAGCTTGCCTTCGGCATCCACCACGTAAGCTTCTGTTCGGTTTGACGCCCGCAGGTGGGTCACCATCTCTTCACCCGTAGCCCCCGCGCTGACCGGCGTGACCGATTCGACGTCGAGGTCTGACACCGAAATATCCTTGAGTGACAAAAACTCTCTTCCCTGACGCAGGTCAAAACCCCGCATGATCAGCTGCCGATCAAAAAAGGAGTAACAGAACAAGCGTGTTGATATAAAGGACGACATTGATACCGCAAGGATCGCCGCTACCGCAAACTCGTAGCTGCGGGTGAATTCAAACACGATCAGCACCACGCCAATGGGCGCACCAATGACCGAGCTGGCCACTGCGGCCATGCCCACAACGGTGAGCATCACCACAGCCGAGGGGTCGTAACCGAGACCCACCGCAATAAAGCCTGCCAAGTAACCCAGAGACGCACCCAGAAATAAGGCGGGAGAGAAGACGCCCCCGACGAGACCCAAGCCAATACAGACAACCGTGGCCGCGAGCTTGGCCAGCAACATGAGCACCGCTTCACCCACCAATTTTTCGCCGGCGAGCAGGTCATTGACCGACTGCGTGCCCAAACCCACCGCCTCGGGCACCAACATGCCGATGATGGCCATCAGCGTGGCGGCGAGCAGCACCATCGCAAGATCATTATTGCGCGCCTTGGCCCAGGCCGCCGTTCTCAACAGTGATCGCATAAAAACAATAGCTAAAAGCGCGGCGCAGGCGCCGAGCCCCAGTACGACAGGGAGGAGCCCCCAGTCGGTGGGACTCGCGGTCACTGAATAGGGCGATACCCGGTCAAAAAACAGGGGGGTCACCGCCGCTGCCACGATGGCCGAAACGGTAATGGGTGCCACCGCCCGAATAGCGAAGTGTCTCAGTATCGCCTCCGACACCAATACCACCGCCGCAATCGGTGCCCCGAAGCCTGCGGAAATGGCCGCTGCTACCCCGCAGGCGACATAAATATCGGGAGTCAGCCGGGTAGGAAACAAGGCCCGGACTTGCGCCCCCACCGACGCGCCAAAGTGCAGTACGGGTCCGTACTGTCCTACAGATGCACCCGCGCTGGCCGAGATAAAGGCCGCCGTGGTGGAAATAAACCCCTGTCGTGCCGGAAACGCGGCATCGGGGCGATGAGCGCCGAGTATGGCATCTGCGGGCCCGTGCCAGCGGTCCATGTGAAAGGCTTGTTTGAGACCATAAATACAGAGGGCCCCCACAATGAGCGCGGCCCAGCGAATCAAGCCTGAGCTCAACGCACTTTGACCTGCCATTTGTTGCCGGATGACGCCATCGATTGCACCGACACCGAGCACAAAGAGATTAGCGGCAAGGCCACCGAGGATGCCAATCACCACGCCAACAAAAAGAACCCGCAGGAGCTCCAGACCCAATTCTTTGGATGAAGTATTCAGGAGTAACATTTGAGTGCCGCCGTCTTTTTTAGAGTCTCCACCGGGTATTCCGCCTGGTGCTCACGGATATAACGATCAAAGCACTGTTTGCGCTGCGCCTCGGTGGGCTCATTTTGCGAACACGCCCCCAATACCAGTAGTAAGGTGGCGCTCATCGCTATGCTTGCCCGCATTTTCTCAGCGGTGAGGCTCATGTCGACGCATTGCCTTCTGACGAAGAAGCCATATTGGCCTCGTCGAGCACTTTGCCCAACCGAATCATGGCGCTCGCCATCGCGTCCTCGACGTTTGCCGCAAACGCAGCGCGCTTGTCGACGGCCACCTCATATTCGTGAATCAGCGTTGAGGCATCCTGCGTCAGTGCATTCAAGCGGGTCTCGGTTTCTTCGGCATCCTTGCTGGCACTCAGTAGAGCATCTTCCAGATTACGAGTGAGTTCTTCTTTTCGCCGTTGAATCGGCTCGAGTCGCCCCGAGTATTGTCGATCAGCAGCTCTCTCGGCATCCGCCATTTTTTGGTCCAATTCCTCGATGCGACGACGTTGGTCCCTGATCGCTTCGCGCTGCTTTTTCATCCACTCGATGTATTGGTCGATGGAGTCCTCGTAATCGACTTCTGCGTCGGTGTCTTCCGATCCAAGATCTTGGCTAGTGAGGGTTTGCAGCACCGTTGCAGGTGGCTCAAGGGTCTCTGCACCCAGCTTTTTAATAAGCTCACTGGCCTGATCCGCCTCTAACTGGATCTCAGCAATTTGCCCTTTAATTTGCTCTGCCTTCTCGAGCGCAATGGCACTTTGTTCCTTAGTGACATTTGCCAACTGGGTGGTCAGTGAGCCCAACCACTGGTTCTCGGTACCTGATAAATCATCGTCACAGGTCTCGCTCCGAAGACCGGCATCAATGAAGGTAATACAGCGTCGGGAGTCGGCCAGTCGGGTAGCACCCAACTCAAGCTCTGCGCACACATCGCGGTAATGATCGAGCGTTTCCAGTTCGCGCTCAAAGCAGGTTTCGAGCGCCTGAAGACAGCTCGACGTAACGCTGCCGAGCGCGCCGATAAACTCTCTCATGTCATCGCCATAATCGCCAAAGTGCTCAGAGGGATTGCTCGCGCGTTCATCCTGCACGCCCTGACGGGCAGCACCCACGGATGCGATAAGTTGATCTGCGTGGGCCACTGTGCCGACCCGCTCCTTCGCAATACCGAGCGGCGTCGGCACTTCATCCTGCGATGGATCTTCCGGCAGGGGAACTCCTTCTTCGGCGGCAGTAGCGGCTTCGGCGTCTGGCCATGACGCCTCGGTGGCTGCCGGCTCAATCGACTCCTCAGCAGCCCGCGCACCCTCGATCACCTCAAAAGCAGGCGCATCCGCTTCCGCGGCATCAACACTTTGCTGCGGTTCGTCATCAGGCAATGTCTCTGCCGAGTGCTCATCAGTGCTCTCCGCCACAGCCGACACGTCTACCGGGTCGGGTGCTTCTGGGGCAAACTCCTCGGGGGTACCGGGCACATTCCACTGGGGCGCCCCGTCTTCAGCAGCCAGCGCTGCGGCAGCATTTTCTTGCTGGGAGGTGTCGCGGTTGACCGAGAGCATATGGTCTCGCAGCTCCTCAGCAATAATGCGCAGGGCAATGCTCTGCTCGGCATGATCTGGCGCGTCCTCAATAGCCGCGAGGCACTTATTCAAGACGACCGCGCGATCTGCCATGGCCGCTTCATCACCGGTTATGAGAATCGCGTGGAGCACCTCGTGGCGAAAAGAAACAAAGCCTTCTGATAGCGGCGCCATACCCTCGGGAATCTGGCACAGAGCCGCGCCGACCGCCCTCAAATCTGCGTCACTATCGGCGTTGATCAGTGCGAACTGATCGGTCACAGCCTTGATCACGTCACTCATGGTGGCCCCCCTGTTCACTGCTACCTGAGATTGCGCGGGTAGTTCCTCTGGGGGTGCAGTTTGCGCTTCAGCGGCGCTTGGTATCGCCGACTCCTCAGTGGTGGTGTCTTTGTCGTCACTTGATGACTTACCAAACAAACCGAAGAGCTTCATAGCGCGCCTTATCCCCCAGACAGTGCCTCACAATCTGCCTCGGTGACATCATAGAGCTCAGCCTGTGATGTAGGCAAACCCTGATAACACACCCGCACGTAGCGGAGCTTGCTGAGTGGGTCTGTGTACTCGCTACCCCGGCGCGCGTAGAGGTCGAAGCGAATAACGCTGTCACTGATACCACTCTGCAGTATCAGCAGCAATCCTGTTTGACCAGATCCTGTCGCTTCACCGACCGAGACCGCGTAACCGTCCTGATCGGATAGGTCACAGTTATCGATCGATATGCCCTCTGCAGGGATGATGGATCCGTCGCCCTCTGTGGCCGTAATGAAGTCGGTATCGTAGGGCGACAGCGTCGCTGTTACACCGCAGCGCGGCACCTCAAGATTGTAACTATCCCCCGTGATGGCGTTTTGCGCCACGCTAAGGTAGTCGAGGCTCTCTATCAGTGAGGATCGATACACACCCGACAGATCCAGATCAGGGGAGATGTAGGCCTCACCGGCAACCGCAAAGTCAATGTCGAAAGAATCCCCCGTCTCCTCGTATGAATAAGTCAGACCCAGAGCCCCGGTTTCTTTGTAGGTGACCAACAAGCTGGAGACCGTCCTGACCTGTAGCTGCCCATCAACCAGCTCTTTACACAACCCGGAGCCTGAGGCCTCATCACCGCTCACCACCACATCCGCGACGCACAGCAGATTGACAAACTCCGTCTCATCGGTCGCCTGCGCGTGCCAGAAGAGCGTGCCCGAGCGGGTCAGTACAAAATTATTCTCATCCGTTTCGGTCACCTCGCTCCGGCCCATCGTCAACGAGAACTCACTGTCTGCGCCTCCACCATAGCGACCCCCAAAGTTGGCATCGATATACAGTGAGATTTCGTCCTCTGCCGAGGCAGTGCCCGCTGAGGCACTCACTTTCACAACATAAGTCCCGGGGAGCAAAGCCTCTCCGGAAATAGTCTTCGCCGCCGCATCATGGGTGAGTTCAACTGGCCCGTCGTAGGTCACCGTTGCGTCCCCGGCACTGTCTCCGCTCAGGGTATAACTGAGGGACACGCCCTCATCCGCTCGGTATTTGGTCTGACCGCTGAGCTCGATAAACAGCTGGTTGGTTGGTGTGCCGCCGTCGGTACCGGAGCCCGTACCAGAATCGCTACTCCCCGAACCGATGCCGCAACCGATCAAAAAGCTCGTTAAAGCCAGTTGCAACAGCCAGTGCCAACACTGACCGCGCCCTCTCGACACCCTTCGCTGGACTTGGCCAGGCAAGCGCACTATTCGTCTTCCAGACACACGTAACTCTGGAGCATCACCATTTCTTTATCTCGTCGGTATTTCGAGGAATCCATAAACCACACCACGAGATACTTATACACTTTGTACTCCAGACATAGCTGCGCGCCCATGGCCTCATAGTCGAGCCCCGATTGGAGATCGGGTGATGGCCAGATCACCAGCGCGTGGTCTGAGATATGCGCATCATCAATGGTCGATACCGACTTAACGCGCTCCAAAAACGCCTTTTGCGCCTTGGTTTGGGCCAACGCCGTGACAGCGCAAAGGCTCAACACCACGCATAAAAGGCTTCGTGCACAACGTGATTGAAAACCCACTTTCATCCCGCTTTCCCCTTGACCGTAATTTCTATGCGCCGGTTTTGGGCGCGACCCGCCGCGGTATCATTGGAGGCAATGGGCACGGTGTCTGCATAGCCCGTTACCGTTACTGCATCTGGTGGAATAAAGCCCTCACCCACTAAATAGTCCGCCACCGAGGCAGAGCGCGCGGCAGAGAGATCCCAATTCGATTGAAAGCGCTCACTGAAGGCGACGGGTACGTTGTCGGTATGGCCTGCCACAGTGACCTGACCCGGGCTCTCGGCCAACGCCTGACCCACGCTCGATAAAACCGTATAAAAAGTGCTGCGCAAATCGGCACTGCCGCTGACAAACGCGCCCTGATCAGCAAGCGAAATTTTGACCTCGTCGTTGATGCGCTCAACGTTGACCTGGCCATTAGCAATTTCGGTAGTCAACCGACTGCGGATTTGCTCGTACTCACTCTGCGCAATGTCCTCGCCCTCAGTGCTGTCAGAACCGGACGCACTATCAAAGGACTCTGCCTGAGTTGACGGTGAGCGGAGCACCTGAACCTCGGATACCACCTCAGCCTGCGCTTGCGCCACCTTGGCAAACAGCGCGACGGTGTCCTCGTCGAGGCGCTGTCCCGACTCAAGCCCCGTGTCTCCCTGATTCTCCCCCTCCTTTTGATTGGGGGTCATCACAACGCTAATCTTGCCGTCTGTCTCGGTGACCTCCACCTGACCCCGGGTAATTTCCTGTTTCAGCGCACTGCGCACTTTTTCCAGGTCGGTCGAGTTTGGCGTGTTGGAAGGCTTATTAGTGATTTTTAATTCGGGATCCGGCGGCTGCTCCTCGTCCGTGGTCTGCTCACTGATCGTTTTGAGCGCCGTGGGCTCCACTTTGGCTTGCATGAATTGATTGGCAATAATGTTGTCGGCGGTAGGAGGCTCCACCACCGGCACCACGCGCTGCACGCCCATGCTGTCGTTCATCGAACCGCTGACTTCCTTGAACTTTGGCACGTTCATCGCCGCAAAAGACAACAGCAGTACAAAAAACGCCATGAGTAGCGTGGCCATATCCGCAAACGTGGCCATCCATGCCGGCGCGCCGCCACCCGCACACTTGGGACATTCGATGGGCGGAAGCTCTTCGGGCGGCTCGGGGGGAGGGCCAAGATCAACTTCTTCTTCAGGCACAACCGGGGCTGGCGCCTCAGATTCAGCGACCTCCGCCGCCTCAGTCTCCTCGACCTCGACGCGCTCGTCATCTTTTTGGTCGTCTTCAGCCACGACTCACGCTCTCCACCGGGCTCAGTTGTCGTCCACGATCACTTCGATACGGCGATTGCGGGCACGCCCGGTGGCCGTATCGTTGCTATCGAGTGGACGCGTGTCGGCAAAGCCCGCAATTTGGACATTGCCGCCTTCCATGTTCGTAGAATTCAGCAAAAAATCCGCGATGGACGCCGCGCGGGCGGCCGATAAATCCCAGTTGGATTTGAAGCGCTCGCTGAACGCAACCGGCACGTTGTCGGTGTGCCCCTCGACCATCACGCTACCCGGGTACTTGGCGAGGCTGTTTCCCAACCGCGTTAAAGTAGGCGTAAAAGCTTGACGCAAATCAGACGAGCCCGAGGTAAAACTGCCTTGGCTGGCGAGCCGGACAATAATCTTGTCGCCGTCCTTTTCGACTTCTGCCAGTCCTGCCGCGATTTCTTCTGAGAGGTCAGCGCGCAATCGATCGTACTTTGACATGCCCGAGCTATCGCCACTGCGCGATTGGCGCCGGTTGGCATTGGCGCCGGTCTGACTGCCCTGAGCTTGATCGGCAAGATGCACACCGACTTTGGATCTCAGTTCGGCCGATACCTCTGCCACCTTGGCTACGGCATCCAGCGTTTCTTGAGCCACCTGTCCGCCCTTACCCTCTCCTTCGCTACCCTGCTGACCGCCAGCGGAGGCCGGCTCGAGCAGCGTCACTTTGATCTCACCGTTCTCGATGCGGACGTCGGCCATGCCTTTATTCAGCTCTTCTTCGAGCGCTTCCTGCACCTGCTGAAAATCGCTGTCGAGAGGGTCATCGTATTCGCCCTCTTCGGTTTTCTTCTCGATAAAATCACCGCGCACAAAATCCGACTGCTGCTCTTTAACGTCCATGACCGAGCGCTCTGCTACCGCCGGTGTGAAGTTCTCAACCATGATGCTGCGAGCCATGGGAATCGTGACCTTGGGCACGATTTTTTCGATACCAAATGCCTGTTTAAGCGAGCCCGCCACCTGCTTGAATTTAGGCACCTCGGTTTCGGCAAAGCTCAACAGCAATACGAAGAAAGCCATCAGCAGGGTTGCCATGTCAGCAAAGGTCGCCATCCAGGCCGGGGCGCCACCGCCCGCACATTTGGGGCAATCGTCTTTGGGCTCCTCGGGCTTTGGCGGACCGGGCGGCGGCAGGTCGGCCTCCACCAATGCTTCTTCATCCGACTCGGCATCACCCTCTGGAGTTTCTTCTGCAGCACCCTCCTCGGGCGCCGCCGCGTCGCCATCTTCGCTGACTGCGGGTGGCTCAGCTACCGCATCACCCTCTGAGGCTGCGTCTGGCGCGGTTGCTTCCGCTTCGGTTGCGGGGGGGTCAACCGATTCTGATGTTGCGGAAGCCTCAGGTTCCGGCGCGCCTCCCTCGGCGCCAGTAGCGTCCTCTGCAGCCTCCGCTACCTCGCCTTCCTCAGGCTCTCGTGGCACGGGCGCATCGCCCGCGGCCGCTGCAACATCACCCGCCGCTGCCGCAGTCTCTGGGGCATCGGGTTTAATGTCGTCGTCGTCGGCCATGCCATGCTATCTCAATAAAGAGAAGAAACCGGCATCAAGCCGCGGCGATCTTTTCGCGACTTTTGGGAGAGACAAAAGAGGCAAGCATGTCGCCCAACACTCTGGGGTTGCCACCCTCTTGCATAAACAGCACGCCCTCGATGATGAGCTCATTGTTGTTGGCCTCGAGGACCGACGCGTTTTCGAGCTTCTGGGCAATGGGCAGACAAATAACGTTGGCCAGGATCGCACCATACATGGTGGTCAGCAGTGCTACCGCCATGGCAGGTCCAATCGCTTTGGGGTCCGACATGTTCCCCAGCATGATCACCAGACCCGCCAGCGTGCCGACCATCCCCATGGCGGGGGCAATCTCCCCCCAAGCCCTGAAGATGTTAGCGCCCATCTCATGGCGCACCTTCATCATATCGTTGTCGCGGTTGAGGGAACTCTTGATAATGTCGCCATCAGTCCCGTCTACCAACATCGACACCGCCTTGGCCATAAAAGGGTTACCAATGTCTTGTCCCTCGAGGGCGATCATGCCGTCTTTTCGCGCGATGTTTGCCAGCTCAACAATCTGGGTAATCAGCTCCACAGGGTCGTCGATCTTGCGGGAAAAGGCCTTGCCCATCACGCCCACGGCACCCAGAAACTCGCCTAAGGAGGACCTCGCCATGACGACCGCGATAGAACCCGCGACCACAATGAGTAGCGAGGCTGTATCGACAAAGGCCGCGGCATTCTCGGAAATGGCCATGAAAATGAGGCCGAAGGCCCCCACCAAGCCGACAATTGTTGCAATATCCATGAACCGCTCCTCGAGTAATGGCCTAGATGAAGTGTGTCTTCGCCTAATATAGCAACTCCATTTGTGCCCTTCCTAGGGCACAAATGGCGAAATTGGCATTGTTTGCTCCACCCGAACCTTCTGGTGTGCCCGACAACACTTTTACACAGGAAAATATCGGCTTTTTGCCTTAAAGCTTGACCCTTGCGCCAGTTGGGTTCCGGGTAGCCAGCACGCAGTCAAACGTGGCCCGATGTGGTAGCGTGTAGACCAATAAAGCGCCGACGCTACCAGCCGATAATGGTGGTAGGTGCTCATAAAAGGTAGCAAACCCGATAAGACGCGCAACGAGACGCGCGGACTTGCCCTGACTGATCCCAAAGTGGCAAATCAGGGCGGGCCGCTCTCAACAGGAGAGCCGCGGGCGCTGACTGACAACAAGGTTGGGGATACGCGTGATAGCAAAGCCGAACAAACCTCTCACTCTCGTCTGCTGGGCAAGCGCAGCGTTGCTGCTGCTGGCCGGCTGCAGCGATCAGCGTAATCAACCCGAGTGTGGCGATGTGATCAAAAGCCGACTCGACAAGCATGATTTTGAAATCTTTGACGGTGGCATGGCGCTCCACAAACCGACGGGACTGACGGTGACCCAGTGCGCGGTAGGCCAGAGAATGAGCAACTATCGGTGCCGCGGCGAGTCCTTAAAAATGACCTGGGACGAGGCCATGGCCTACGCCGAGGAAGTCCGCGAAAAAACCGGTGAGCCCTGGCGGCTGCCAGAAAAAGACGAAATCCCCGATTTTCTTGAGGACGAATGCATCAACCCCGCGGTGAACCCTTACGTGTTTCCTGATCTGGAGGTCGCGAACTTCTGGACCGCCTCAAAAGGGCTACACCAGGATAAATTCCGCTGCTCCATTTACACCTATCAGGGCCGGGTTTTTTGCCGACAGGCGCGGGATATTCCTCAGCCGTTTTTGCTGGTGAAAGGCGACTGAGCTCACTCAGGCCGCCAACGTAGAAAGAAACCTGACTGTATCCCGGAGATTTGCGGCAGCGGGGCCTTGATTCAATCAATCCGTCTCTGCAGGCAAAAAGCATGAGCGCATTGCTTACTACCCGGTTGGTCCGCGATCAGCCAATGCCAGGGCGTCGGCACCTAGCCGTCATTTTGAAGGGAGATGCGTTTTTGGCTCAAACCTGCGGCACGCTTTGCCGTCGGCGCGAAGCACATCAATGCACGGCAGCTGCTTGGACTTGAACCCCATCACCTCACACGCGTAGGGAAAGGCCTTGCGATGGGTGATTTTAAAGTAGCGACACCGCCAACAGTTGGGCTCACTCGCCACCGGCCGGCTCTCTGTCTTTTTGGCGAGCGCTCTCCTCTTCGGCCAATGCCTGCTCTGCGAGCTCATCAAATCGGGCTTTAGCCTCTATCAAAGCCTGCTCCCGCTTTTTAGGAAGGTAGTACTCCTGATACGCCCTATAACCCACA
>VMBT01000689.1_pt1 | contig 20180 bp, 21 predicted proteins | sample 4404301 | NCBI WGS metagenome assembly VMBT01 (sample SAMN12238535, study PRJNA552566) | marine metagenome | isolation source: Coastal seawater | place: USA: coastal Georgia, Sapelo Island | collected 2008-08/2009-08
ATCTTAGAATTTAATCCAGCTATTCTTTTTACCGTCGATAGTCCCGATTTTACTGTATGGAGAGAAGGTAGAGTAAAAAAAATTAAAAAATTTATTGATCATATTTTACTTCTATTTAATTTTGAAAAACTTTACTTTGATAAAGAAAATGTAAGCTGTGAATTTGTTGGTCATCCTCTATTAGAGAATAGAGTAGAAGATAAAATCGATATCAATCAATTTGTTGGAAAAAACAAGGCATTATTTTCTATATTTGCAGGGAGTCGAATTTCAGAAATTAATGTTTTAATGCCCATATTTCTTAATTTTATAAAATATATGGAAAAAAAATATAATGATATTACATATGTTTTTCATTCAACAAAAGCTCACAAAGATTTAATTCATTCATATATTAAAAATAGCAACACGCTTAACTGTGAAGTTGTAAGTGATGATAAGCTAAAAGGACATTTACTCAAAAAATCTATATTTGCAATTGCTAAGTCTGGAACAGTTTCTCTTGAAATTTGTAATGCAAAAATTCCTTCAATCATTGTTTACAAAATGAATTTAATAAATTTTTTAATTGTAAAAATGTTGGTTAAAATAAAATATGCAAACATTATTAATATTGCTGCTAAAGAAGAAATCATACCAGAATTGTTACAATCAAAATGTAATTCTAAAAATATTTATAACGAAGTTAGTAAATTTTTAGACACTCCATCTTTAGTAGAAGAGCAGGTGCGAAAGACACAAACTATACTAAATCAATTTAAAACTTCAAAATCACCTTCTGAACAAACTAGTGAGGCACTTAATAAGATAATATTAAAATAATATTTTATATTTTATAAAATTTTTATATTCTGCTAAGCCTTTTGATCACTTCTTTTTTATCAAGAGATAAAATTACATCATAGAGTCCCGGACCAAATCTTGAACCAACTAGCCCTATTCTAAGTGGTTGCCCAACACCTTTAAAATTTGTTTTATATTTATCAATTAAAGATTTGATTATGGGTTCTATTTTTTCTTTATTAATTAACTCGATTCTATCAAATTCAACTATAAAATCTTTAATTATTAATTTTGATAGATCATCGATTAATTTTTTATCTTCATCACCAATTTTAATTTCATCTAGAATGATATATTGAGCATTATTATAGATATCTTCTAGAGTTTTTGCTTTGTTCTTTAAAAAGTTCATACTTTTAATTAAAATTGCATCTTTAGACCCATCAAAAGATTTTTTATATTTTTTGACATAATCTTTTAATTGGTTAAATAAATCTTTTTCATCAATCATTTTAATATAAGTTTCATTTAGAGATAAAATTCTACTCATATCTAATTTAGAAGGTGATTTACCTACTCCATTTAGATCAAATAAATCAATACTTTCTTGTTTAGTGAAGATTTCCTTATCTTTGTATGACCAACCTAATCTTAACAGGTAATTTCTTAGAGCATCAGCCATAATTCCAATTTTTACATAGTCGTCAATTGTTGAAGCGTTGTCTCTCTTTGATAATTTTTTTCCTTTGTCACTATGAATTAAAGGTATGTGGGCAAAATTAGGGACACCCCATCCCATTGCTTCATAAATTTGTTTTTGTTTAAAAGAGTTAATCATATGATCATCTCCTCTTATGACGTGCGTTACTTTCATTTCATTATCATCAACAGTTGCTGATAATTGATAAGTTGGGGTTTTGTCTTTTCTTAAAATTACAAAATCTTCAATAGTAGCATTCGAAATATTTCTTTCACCTTGAACCAAATCTTTAATCAAAGTTGATCCTGATATTTTACTTTTAAATCTTATTACTGCTGGACTATCTTTTTTTTCCTTTAGATCTCTACATTTTCTATTATATACAAAAGGTAAATTTCTTTTTTTTGCTAAACTTTTCTGTTCTTCAAGTTCTTGCTCAGTGCAATAGCAAGGGTATGCAAATCCTTTTGTTATTAATTCATTTGCTACTGATACATGCTTTTCTATATTTTTAGATTGTATATATGGCTCACCATCGTGTTCAATTCCCAACCATTGAAGCGATGAAATGATCTGTTCTTTAAACTCCTCTTTAGATCTTTCCTTATCTGTATCTTCTATTCTAAGAAAATATTTTCCTTTATTTTTTCTTGCTAGCAACCAATTAAACAAAGCTGTTCTAACACCACCAATATGAAGAGGCCCAGTAGGAGAGGGCGCAAACCTACAAATAAAACTCATTTAATCTAATTAGACTATTTTAGTGAAAGTTTCTATATAAAGAGACTAGCTTGCCTTGAATTTTAATCCTATTAGCAGCATAAATTTTAGTTCCGTAATTTTTATTTGCTGCTTCCAAAGCAATTGTATTACCTTTTTTTCGAATTCTTTTTAAAGTTGCTTCTTGATCGTCAATTAATACAACAGCAATTTGTCCGCTATCTACATTATTTGTTTTTTTAACTATAACTGTATCCCCATCATTGATACCTGCCTCAATCATAGAGTCTCCTTTAACTTTTAAACCATAATGTTCTCCATTATTTTGAAGATTTTCAGGTAAAGCTACTCTGTCAACTTCTTGTTGAATAGCTTCTATTGGAGTTCCAGCTGCAATACTTCCAAGTATCGAAATTTCGCTAGACTTATTATCAGAAGATTTATCTAGCCCACCTTTAATTACACTTGGTGTAAAACTATTGAAAATATCATTAGCACTGGCGTTTTCAGGCAGCTTAATAACCTCAAGTGCTCTAGCTTTGTGAGCTAATCTTTTCACAAAGCCTCTTTCCTCTAAAGCAGAAATTAATCTGTGAATTCCAGATTTCGACTTGAGGTTGAGTGAATCTTTCATTTCTTCGTAAGAAGGCGATATGCCCGTCGATCTAATCTTCTTATTTATGAAGAGTAATAAATTTTTTTGTTTTTTTGTAAGCATAAGAACAAACCTTGTACATCTATGTTCTATAAAAGTTCTCTTTTATTAGCAACCGCTTATTAGGGTCAATTTTAAAGGGTAATTGATTGTATTTCTTTAATTAATTGATTTGTTTTGCCGCTCGATAAAAGTGATTCACCGATTAGAAAGTTTTTAATACCGGTATTATCATAAATAAATTGAGCATCCTCCTTAGTCTTAATACCGCTCTCAGAAATCAAAGGATTATTATGAGAAGCTAATTTTTTTGAAATTTTAATAGTATTATTTAATGACACATTTAATGTTTTAAGGTCTCTATTATTTATTCCAATTAAAGCTTCTTTATAATCTAATGATTTTTCTGCTTCATATTCATCATGAACTTCAACAATAACACTTAAATTATATTTAATAGCCTCATCATAAATTTCTTTTGCTTGACTATCAGAAAGAGCTGACAAAATAATCAAGATACAATCACAACCAAAACTTTTAGAGTAAGCAATTTGAAAAGGATCAATAAAAAAATCTTTAGCTAATATAGGTAATTTAATATCTTTTTTTATATCTTTTATAAATTCTAAATTACCTAAAAAAAACTTTTCCTCAGTTAATACAGATAGACAAGCAGCATCATTATCAGAATAGATATTTGCAATTTTTTTATGATCAAAATTTTCAACTATAATACCTGCAGATGGACTTGCTTTTTTAATCTCAGCTATTAAAGAGACTTTATTATTTTTTTCTCGTTGAATTATAGTATTTTTAAAGTCAAAAAAATTATTAAAGTTTTTAATATTTTTTTGAATTTCAGAAGATGAGATATTTTTTTTAATTTTATTTATATCTTCTTTTTTTTGCTTAATAATTTTTTCAAGAACATTCTCCATTAAATAGCCTGAATTTTAAGTAAATGTTCATAAGTTTTTCCACTCTTGAGATGTTGCTTTGCTTTTAAAAAACTCTCTTTTATATTTTTTTCTTTATCAGCAACAATAAGTCCTGCTGCACAATTAAGAGCTACAGCATCAGAAAATTCATTATCCTCACCTTTAAAAATATCAATTATTTTACTAGCATTAAATTCAGCATTTTTTCCTTTTAGGTTTTCTTTATTTTTTTTTAAGATACCAAGTTCAACTGGATTTATTTCAAATTCTCTAATCTTAGTGTCATTAAGCTCGATTATTTTTGATTTTGCAAAAGGGGAAATTTCATCCATTCCGTCTTCCCCGTGAACGATAAAAGCTTTTTTAACATTATTTTCTTTCAACGCTTCCGCAAAAGGCATCATCCATTTTTTATCAAAAACACCTACAACTTGTCTTTTAACTTTTGCTGGACTACTTAATGGCCCAATTAAATTAAATATTGTTTTTTTACCCATTTTTTTTCTAGCACTTGCCACATATTTCATTGCTTGGTGATAATTTGGAGCAAACATAAATGCAAAATGAACTTTATTAATTGAGTTTTCAGCCTCTTGCGCATTTAAATTAATTTTGATTTTTAAAGCTTCTAATACATCAGCGGATCCACAATTAGAGGATACCGCTTTGTTGCCGTGTTTAGCTACTTTAATACCTAAACTAGATAGAACTATAGCCGAAGCTGTTGAAATATTTAGAGAATTTTGACCATCTCCACCAGTTCCGCATGTATCAATTGTTCCATCAGGAGAATTAACATGAGTAGCTTTATCTCTTAGAACAAAAATACCTCCAGCAAGCTCATCTTTAGTTTCACCTTTTACCGAAAGAGCTTCTAAAATTTTAATGATATTATCCTCATTATATTTGCCTTCCATAATCTCATTAAAAAGATTTTTACTTTCATCAAATGAAAGATTTTGTTTAGACTCTAGTTTATTAATCAAATTTGACATTAATTAAAGTTTTATAAAATTTTGAATTATTTTCATACCAACTTTTGTATTAATACTTTCTGGATGAAATTGTACACCGTGTAACTCAAATTCTTTATGTTTTATACCCATGATTGTTTTATTTCTTGTCTCAGCAGTTATCTCCAAACAGCTAGGTAAAGTTTTTTTTTCGATTATAAGACTGTGGTATCTTGTGGCGTTAAATGGCGAATTAAAATTTTTAAACAATCCTATTTTTTTGAAATAAATTTTACTCATTTTTCCATGCATTAGGTTTTTAGCTTTTACAATTCTACCACCAAAGACTTGGCCAATAATTTGGTGACCTAAGCACACACCTAAAATTGGTATTTCTTTATGTAAGTCTTTAACAATTTTTAAACAATTTCCAGCTTGAGAGGGATTTCCTGGACCTGGTGATATTACAATTTTTTTATACTGTTTTCTTTTTATATCTTTAGAATTTATTTTATCATTTCTAATAACATCAACTTTACATCTTAATTTTGAGATATAATGGAATAAATTATAGGTAAAGCTATCATAATTATCTATTAATAAAATTTTCATTTAATCCACCGCTTTCATTAATGCTTTAGCTTTATTTACCGTTTCTTGATATTCTTTTTCAGGAACACTATCGGCAACAATTCCTGCACCAGCTTGAACATAAAATTTGTTATCCTTAATTAATGCTGTCCTAAGTGCAATACAGGTGTCAAACTCCTTATTTGAAGTAAAATATCCAACAGCTCCAGCGTATAATTTTCTTTTGTTTTTCTCTAATTCATCAATTATTTCCATTGCTCTAATTTTAGGTGCACCACTAACAGTTCCAGCTGGAAAACCAGATAACAAAGTTTCAAAAATTGAATTCTTTTGATCATGTTTACCAACAACATTAGAAACAATATGCATAACATGTGAATATTTTTCCACATTAAATCTTTCAGTTACTTTAACGGAATTAATTTTTGATACTTTGCCCACATCATTTCTGCCTAAATCAAGTAACATTAAATGTTCTGCTAATTCTTTTTTGTCTTTCATTAAATCATTCTTAAATTTTTGATCTTGTTTAAAAGTTTTGCCTCTTGGCCTTGTCCCCGCAATTGGCCTTATTGTTACTTGTTGATCTCGTAAACGAACTAATATTTCAGGGCTACTTCCAAGAATTTTAAAATCCTCGAAGTTAAAATAAAACATAAATGGAGAAGGATTAGATATTCTTAAATAATTATATATTTCTATGGGGGTTTTGTTAAATTTTCTTTCAAATCTTTGGCTTAAAACGACCTGAAAAATATCTCCTTTAGAAATATATTTTTTGGCCTTAATTACATTATCTTTAAATTTTTTCTTTGAGATATTACTTTTAATTTTATGATTATTTAGTTTATGAGAAAATTTTATTGGTAATTTTATATTACTATAGTCATCAAACTTTTGAAAATTTTCTTTAATTGAATGATATTTTTCAAAATAATTATTTATTTTTGTTTCAGAATAAATGTTTTCAATGAAAAAAATTTTTTTTTTAAAATTATCGTATATGATTAAGTTTTTGGGACGCATTAATCTTACGTCCGGAATATTTAAATCATCAAAACAATTATCAGGTATATTTTCAATATATCTAATTATATCATAAGAAAAGTAGCCTACTAACATAGTACACATTTTTGGCAGAGCTTTTGGAGTATTGATATTAAATTTATTAATTAATTTATTTAGAAAAATTAATGGCTTTTCTTTAATAGATGTTTTTTTTCCCTCAAAGTTTTCGATAATTAAATTTTTATTTATATTCCATATTTTATCGGGATTAAGTCCTATGATAGTGTAGCGACTTCTAATTGTACCTTTTTCAACAGACTCAAAAATGAAACTATTTTTTTCAGCTAAAACAAAATTAAAAAGATTTTCTACCTTTGTATAGTCTTTACAATTTTTAACACTATAAATGATTTGATTTTTCTTCTTTTTGTGATTTGATTTGAAAGAGTTTAGATCAACACTAAGTCTCATTAAAGAGTATTTTTTATTCTTGTTAAAACTTTCTCATTAATCTTGACATCATATCTCTCATTTACCGCAGCATCAAATGTACCATAGATTTGATTTGAGAATCCTAACTTAGCTTTTGTTTCGTATTCAGTGAATTTTTTATTATTTTCATCAAACGGAGGAAACTCAGTTTTAACTGAGTATATAATATAGTTTTTTGTAAGTGTGCTATCCGTGATCAATTGAAGCTCGTTATCTTTAACTTTAAAAATTTCTCTTATGATATCTTTGTTAAATATTGTTTCATCTTCTAAATTTTTTAAAGTTGTATTTTTAATTGGTATGTTATTCTCTTTACCAAAGTTATCAAATTGCTCTTTTTTAAATTTACCTTCTGATAATTGTTTAACTATTTTGATGTTGCTTTCAGCAATATATTTTATTTTTAATTGCGATGTTATTGCATCTCTAATTTCTTTATCTTCCAAATCTCGAGTTATTTGATTAATGCTTTCTACTTCACTTAAAAAATATTTATTATTTAAATTTATAAGAGATGCTTTATTGGCCTCAACATTAAAGATTCTCTCAAATAATCCATCTTCAAGCTTTATGATATCTTGGCCTAATTTATTTTTTTTATTTCGATCAGTTTCATTTATGGTTTTTAAGCTTAAATTGAATTCTTGAGCAAAATCATTAACTTTTTTTCCATCTAAAATTCCATTTTCTATTTCATCAATTCTTTTAAAATATGCCTCATTATATTCCGGTTGGCCTGTTAAATTACTTGGTAACAATTCTACAAAATTAATTTTTTTAAACTCCCTAACTAGAAATTGTTTATTTTCATCATATATTTTTTTGATTTCTTCATCGGTAAATTTTTTATTTTTATACAAATCATCTAATTCAAGATATTGAATTGTCTTGTTTTGATTTTCATTTTGAAATTCTTTATTTATTAAAAAATTTGGCAGATTTATTCCTTCTGATAGATAAGTTAGAAGCTGTCTTTTTTTTTCCTGTTCAGAAATATTTTGCTCAAACATCGTTGGGCTCATTCGATTTTCTAATAAAAATTTCTCATATTCAGTTCTTGAAAATTGATTATCCTTTTTAAATGTTTCATCTGAAGTTATGATTTCTTTCAGCGAATTATTTGATAGCTTTACGCCACCAGTTTCTATTTCCATTGCGATAATTTTTTTCCCAATGTAATCTGACAATATTCTGTCTAATAAATCAGTTTTAGATAAGTTTTTTCTTTGTTCATCAGTTAAATTAAGCTGAGAGAGGTAATTAACAAAATTTTGCACACCTATCTTTTCAGCATCAATATTTACTAAGACATTTTGATTACCAGTTCTAAAAACATCTCCCATACCCCAAAAAACAAAAGGTAAAATAATTAAGCCTATTAATACTTTTGTAAAAAATGATGATGTCGCTTTTTTTATTGATGTAAGCATTAAATTAATTTAATAGATCGTTTTTATTATTAACACACCTATAAATTAAAACATCGAATATGGCAAACAACATAAGATATTTTATTGGAAATTGGAAAATGTTTGGAGAACCCAAATCAATAGCTATTTTAAATAAAATTAATAAATTTGTAAAAAGCGATAAAAAATTAAATAAAAAATACAAGGTGGTTATAACACCTCCTCATACTTTGGTTCAAAGTTACGCAAAGGCTTTTTCTAAACAAAAAATAATTATAGGTGCACAGAATTGTTACCATAAAGATAATTTTGGAGCTAATACAGGTGCCATCAGTCCTTACATGATTAAAAGTGTGAACGCACAGTATGTCATAGTTGGTCATTCAGATAATCGGGCAGAAGGTGACACAGATGAAATGCTTAAGAACAAAGTAGAAAATTCATTAACCAATAAATTAAAAGTCGTTTTTTGTATTGGAGAAAACAAGGATCATAAAAAAAATAATAAAACGTTTAATGTTTTAGAAAAACAATTAAGGAATGTTTTAGATAAGAAATTTAATTCAAAAGATATAATTGTTGCTTATGAACCTATTTGGTCTATAGGCACAGGACAAATTCCTCAGCCTGATGATTTACACGAAACAGTCAAATATATTAAAAAAGTTTTAAAAAATATTTTTGCAAAACAATCTCCAGCTGTTTTGTATGGTGGTTCTGTAGACAGCAAAAATATCGGTCAATTTTCTTCACTTAACGAGATTGATGGTTTTTTAATTGGCGGCGCCTCTAAATCAGATCAAAATTTCATTGATATAATAAAAAATTACTATAAATAAAATTTATGGAAAGTATTTTAATAACAATAAATATCATTTTAGCTGTTATGCTTGTAATAGTTATTTTACTGCAAAGATCTGAAGGTGGCGCATTAGGCTTAGGTGTTTCACAAGATAATTTCACGACATCAAGAACAGCAGGAAGTTTTTTGACAAAATTAACTTCAATACTTGCAACATTTTTTATAATAATAAGCGTAGTATTAGTCTCGATTTCACATAAAGAAATAAAAGAAGTGCAATCTGTTATAGATACCGAACAAGAGAAAAATCAAAATCAAAATCTCCCACAGATTCCTGAAAATCAAAAATAATCTTTGTTTTTAAAATAAATCTAGATATAATATTGTTCCATGGCGCGATATATATTCGTAACTGGCGGCGTGGTTTCATCTTTAGGTAAAGGATTAACTTCAGCTTCACTAGCTTCTCTACTTCAATTACGTGGGTACAAGGTAAGAATTAGAAAACTAGATCCGTATTTAAACGTTGATCCAGGTACAATGAATCCATTTGAGCATGGAGAAGTTTTTGTAACCGATGATGGGGCAGAAACAGATCTTGATTTAGGCCATTATGAAAGATTCACTAATAGACCAGCGGCTAAAGAAGATAATATTACTACAGGTCAGATATATAAAGATATCATTGAAAAAGAAAGAAGAGGTGAATATCTAGGGAGCACCGTCCAGATTATTCCACATGTAACAAATCATATTAAAAAATTTATTTCTAACAAAGTTACCAATGAAGACTTTGTTATTTGTGAAATTGGAGGAACTGTAGGCGATATTGAAAGCTTGCCTTTTTTAGAAGCAATTAGACAATTCTCTAACGAAGAAGGTAGAAATAAAAGCTTATTTATTCACCTTACTTTAGTACCTTATATAGAAGCTTCTGGTGAGCTTAAAACAAAACCAACTCAACATTCAGTAAAAGAGTTAAGAAGCATAGGTATTCAACCTAATATTATTATTTGTAGATCTGAAAAGGAAATACCAAAAGATGAAAAAAGAAAAATATCATTATTTTGCAACGTAGATCCAGAACATGTTATTCAATCTGTTGATGTGAGTTCGATTTACGAAGTTCCAATTAAATATAGCGAAGAGAAGCTAGATAAAAAAATATTGGATATTTTTAACTTAAAAGAAAAAAATAAAGCAAATTTAAAAATTTGGAAAGACATTGTTAAAAAAATTAATTCAAAAAAAGAAAAAATCTCAATTGGTATAGTTGGAAAATATGTCGATCTTAAAGATGCTTACAAATCTTTAGATGAAGCTTTGATACACGGAGGTTTAAGTAATGATGTAGAAGTTAATTCTGAGTGGGTAGACTCAACAAAGATTAACAAAAAAAATGTAGATAAAATTTTAAAAAAATATAGTGCCATTTTAATTCCAGGAGGGTTTGGTGCCAGAGGAACTGAGGGAAAAATTGAAGCTATTGCTTATGCTAGAAAATATAAAGTACCTTTTTTTGGAATTTGTTTTGGGATGCAAATGGCAATTATCGAGTCTGCTAGAAATATGTTAGGTATCAAAAAGGCTACGTCTAGTGAATTTGGAAATGGCGGGACCCATGTTGTTGGTTTAATGTATGAATGGATTAAAGGAAAAAAATTACAAAAAGGAACAGAAACAAATTTAGGTGGTACAATGAGATTAGGAGCTTATAAGGCAAAACTAAAAAAAAATACTCTAATAAGTAAAATTTATAAATCGACTTTAATTCAAGAAAGACACCGACATAGATATGAAGTTAATAAAGAACTTAAATCAAAATTAGAAAAAAAAGGTTTAATTTTCTCAGGCATGTCCCCAGACGGATCTTTACCCGAGACCATCGAGTTAGAAAATCATCCATGGTTTATTGGTGTACAATTCCATCCTGAATTTAAATCTAGACCTTTTGCTCCACATCCTTTATTCTCATCTTTTATTAAAGCGGCAAAAACAAATTCAGAAATTATTAATGACAAATAATAAAGTTAAATGTGCTAATTTTGAAATAGCCAACAATAAGCCCTTCACTTTAATAGCTGGTCCTTGCCAACTTGAAAGTGAGGAACATGCATTAAAAGTTTCTAATGAGCTTAAAAAAATTACGAATGAGCTTAATATTAATTTAATTTACAAAACGTCATTTGATAAAGCTAATAGAACAAGTTTGAAAGGTAAAAGAGGTTTAGGATTAGAAAAGTCTTTATCGATTTTTGATAAAATAAGAAAAGAAGTTGGCATACCGGTTTTAACAGACGTTCATACAGCAGAACAATGTTCAGTTGTTGCTCCTCACGTTGACGTTCTTCAAATCCCAGCTTTTTTGTGTAGACAAACAGATTTATTAATTGCCGCAGCTAAGACAGGAAAAATTGTAAATGTAAAAAAAGGTCAGTTTTTAGCGCCCTGGGATATGGCAAACGTAATTAAAAAATTAGAAGACTCAGGAAACACAAATATTTTAATAACTGAACGTGGAGCAAGTTTTGGTTATAATACTTTAGTCTCTGACATGAGATCATTACCTATTATGGCAAAATATGGGTACCCAATAGTATTTGACGCAACTCACTCAGTGCAACAACCTGGAGGAATGGGTGAAAAGTCAGGCGGTCAAAGAGAATTTGTTCCATATTTATCTAGAGCAGCAATTGCCGTTGGAGTAGGAGCAATCTTTATGGAGACTCATGAAGACCCAGACAATGCTCCTTCAGATGGACCAAATATGGTTCCTTTAAGCGAAATTAAAAATCTTCTTAAACAATTAGTTTCAATCGATACATTAATTAAAAATTAATTAATGAGTAAAATTTTAAAAGTAATTGGTAGGCAAGTATTTGATAGCAGGGGTAACCCAACTGTTGAAGCTGAAGTTTTTTTAAACAATAAAGTTAAAGCTTCAGCCATAGTACCTTCTGGTGCCTCAACTGGTGCCTTCGAAGCTTATGAATTAAGAGATGGGAATAAAAATAATTTTTTAGGTAAAAGTGTAATAAATGCGGCAAATAATATTAATAAATTAATTAATAAAAATATTAAAAATTTAGATCCGAATAATCAACAAAAAATAGATCAAATTTTAATTGATCTTGATGGAACAGAAAATAAAAAAAAGCTTGGTGCAAACGCTATATTAGCTGTTTCACTAGCAACTGCAAAAGCTGCAGCTATTTCTAAGAATAAAGAATTGTATCAATTTTTAGGAAAACAATTTTTATTACCAAAGCCTTTAATGAATATTATCAATGGCGGAGCCCATGCAGATAATGATTTAAAGATCCAGGAGTTTATGATCAGACCAGATTCAGCAACGAATTTTATGGATGCTATGCATAAATGTTTTGTAGTTATTCAAAATTTAAAAAAAATATTACAATCTAAAAATTTTCTAACTAATGTTGGGGATGAAGGTGGGTTTGCTCCATCAATAAATTCAAATGAAGAAGCTTTAGATTTAGTTGTTGATGCAATTGAAAAATCAAGATTTATACCGGGCAAAGATATAAGTATTTGCTTAGATGTTGCAGGAAATGAATTAATAAATGATCAAGGTAAATATTCTCTAAGCTCCGCAACGTACGTAACAGTTGATCAAGGAATAGAGTATTACAAAAATCTTGTTTCTAAATATCCAATTAAATCTATCGAAGATCCTTTCGCAGAAGATGATTGGAATGCTTGGTCAAAGCTCACTAAGGAGATTGGAAAAAAAGTTCAAATAGTAGGTGATGATTTATTTGTGACTAATGTTTCACGATTAAAAAGAGGGATAAAAGAAAAATCAGCTAATTCTATATTAATTAAAGTTAATCAAATTGGAACACTTACTGAAACCTTAGACGTGATTAATTTAGCTAAGAAAAATAATTTTAGCACGATTATCTCTCATCGATCTGGAGACACAGAAGATACATTCATAGCTGATTTGGCAGTAGCTACACAATCAACACAAATTAAAACTGGTTCTCTAGCAAGATCTGAAAGAGTGGCTAAATATAATAGGTTATTAAGAATAGAAGAACAGCTTGGAAAAACTTCTAAAATTGCTAAAGTCTAAGCATGAAAATTTTAGAAATATTAAAAAATAAGAAATTATTTTTTTTTCAAATATTTTTAACGTTGTATATTGCTATTAATTTAGTTGGTGGAGACAGAGGTTTAGTTTCTTATTTTGAAAAAAAAAATTATGAGGAAAAACTATCTTCAAAACATCTTCAACTAAGTAAAGAAATTGAAGAAATTGAACACAAAAATAAATTGTTAGCAGATAAAATTGACATTGATTACATAGATACATTGTATAGATCTAAGCTTAAGTTTGGAACAAAAGATGAGGTTTTAATTAAGCTTAAATAATGAAACCAAGACACCCAGAAAAAACAAAGAATTCTCCAAGTCCTCTAAAAAAGAAACCTGAATGGATCAGATCTAAACTGGTTAATAGTCAAATTTTTTTTAAAACAAAAGAGGTTGTAAATAGAAATAAACTTAATACTGTTTGCCAGGAAGCTAATTGTCCAAACATAACTGAGTGTTGGAGTAAAAAACATGCAACTTTTATGATTATGGGGGATACATGCACAAGGGGATGTGCCTTTTGTGATGTTAAAACAGGAAAACCTTCAGCTTTAGATCCATTTGAATCTATTAAAGTTTCAAAAGCCGTTAAAGAACTAGAATTAAACCACGTTGTCATTACCTCAGTTGATAGAGATGACCTTGAGGATGGTGGAGCAAACCATTTTAAAGAAGTAGTTTTAGAAGTTAAAAAGAACAATCCAAATACAACAGTAGAAGTATTGACTCCTGATTTTCTTAAAAAAGGAAATTCTTACGAGAAGGTTTTAGAAGCAAGTCCTGATGTTTTTAATCATAATATTGAAACTGTCCCTAGTTTATATTTAAAAGTTAGACCAGGCTCTAGATACTTTACTTCAGTAGAATTATTAAAATCTGTTAAAGCTAAAAAACCAAATATTTTTACTAAATCAGGAATTATGCTTGGATTAGGTGAAAAAAAAGATGAAATAATTCAAGTGATGGATGATTTAAGAATGGCTGATGTAGATTTTTTAACTATTGGACAATACCTTCAGCCATCTACTAAACACTTTCCTTTAGATCGCTACGTTCATCCAGATGAGTTTTTAGAATTAAAAAATATAGCAACTTCAAAAGGATTTTTGCTAGTTTCTTCTTCTCCACTAACGAGATCCTCTTATCATGCAGATAGTGATTTCAAGATATTAAAAGATGCTAGAGACAAGTCTTTAGAATGTCATCAGCCAAATTAAATAGAATCATAGCTTGTAAAAAACAAAATCTAATCGATATGATTTTAGATATCGAAAAGTATAAAGAATTTGTTCCTTGGTGTTTAGATAGCGTAATACATGAAAGCAAGGATCTAGGTGAAAATATTGAAATCAAAGCTGATTTAAAAGTTGGAAAAAAATTTTTAAATGAAACCTATTCAAGTTTAGTTCTATACTCAAAAAAAAAAGATTTAATATCAGTGACAAATTTAGATGGTCCTTTAAAATATCTAAAAAATGAATGGAAATTTAAGGAAATAAATAACAGTACTTTACTTGAGTTTAATATCGAATTTGAATTAAAAAATAATCTTCTTAATTTAATAATGAAAAAATCTTTTAATTTTGGATTGAATAAAATAGCTGATGCTTTTGAACAAAGAGCTTTAAAGCTTTTTAAATAAATTTTTCAATAAGTTTTAAGGCTTCTTTGACTGAATTTTTTCTAATGTTTTCTCTATTTTTGTTTTTAAAAAGATATTTATTAATAGAAATTTTTTTTCCTTTTTTTATACCAATATAAACAAGTCCTACCGGCTTATTTTTAGATCCGCCTTTAGGTCCAGCAATACCAGTTATAGAAATATTTATTTTTGATTTTGATAGTTTTGACAATCCCTCAACCATTTTAAGACAACATTTTTCACTTACAGCCCCATATCTTTTAATGTTAGAGCTAGAAACTTTTAGGAGTTTTATTTTTGCAAGGTTTGAGTATGTAACTAAACCTATGTTAAAAATTTTAGAAGCGCCACTAATAGATGTGATGCTAGATGACAGCATACCTCCCGTACAAGATTCAGCAACAGAAATTGATAATTTTTTTTTTATCAATCTTTGGATTATATTTTTAATTTCAAACATAATTTAAAACTATAAAAATTAAAAAAAAGACAATTACTGAGTATATACCAGCCAATACATCATCAAGCATTACCCCAAATCCATTTTTAATTTTTTTATCAATTATATTTATTGGGCAAGGATTAAAAATATCAAATAACCTAAATAAAAAAAACACACTAAAAGCATATAAAATAAAATTATTTATATTATTAAATAGAACTAAATTATAAATGCTAAGAAGAGGTATTGATTGACCTACAAATTCATCAATAACAATTTCTTTTGCATCTATTTCAGAGAAAGAATTTTTTAATTCATCCAAAATAAAAATTGAATATAAAAAAATTAAACTAACCAAACCTATTAATATCAAAATATTAACTTTGTAATTAAACAGAGCAATATAGATCAAGCATGTAACAAATGATGCAACAGTTCCAGGAGCATACCTAGAATTGCCCAATCCAAACATTGTAAGAATTAATAAGTTAAATTTTTTACACATATTTAATTACTGAAACAATCACTTCAGCAGCTATTGCTTTTTCTTTTCCAATAACGCCAAGTTTTTCTGTAGTTTTTGCTTTTATATTAATTCTATTAATATTTAACGAACATAAATTTGAAATGTTTTTTAAAATTTTTTCTTTATATTTTTTAATTTTTGGTGTTTGGGTAATAATATTGATATCGATATTATTTATTTCGAATTTATCTGATCTCATTTGATTTCAGACATTTTTCAATAAAACACTTGATTTAATATTTTTAAATTTTTTCCTTTTATCTGAAAATTTTTCTCCAATATCACCTAAGGAACAAGCTCCTAAAAGGGAGTCAATAATCGCATGTAAAACAGGATCACCATCTGAATGTCCTAATGTACCTAATTTTGAAGGGATAACAATTCCACCTAAAAAAAGCTTTCTTTTTTCAACTAGTCTATGCACATCAAAACCAATTCCAATTCTTAAATTCGATTTGTAAATTTTTTTTAATAAATCAAAATCAGATTGATCAGTAATCTTAAAATTATTTTTTTCTCCATTAATAAACTTAGTACGTTTTAAATTTTCTAATAATGAAAAGTCATCATCCTTATAATTTTTTTTTAATTTTTTATGTAGTTGATATATTTCATTTAATTCAAAAGACTGGGGTGTTTGAGTTAAAAAAAAATCATTTCTTTTTTGATTTGATATTATATTTAATCTTTCTTTTTTTTTTAAAGCGTCTTGTATTTTAAGAATAGGTATTACAGATTTATTTGATTTTAAATTTGTTAAAATATTTTTAATTAATTTTATTGAAAAGTTTGGTCTAGCAGCATCGTGGATAAGTACGTGGGTTGTATTTGTTTTCTTTAAATATTTTAAAGCATTATGCGTAGATTGATTTCTTGTTTTTCCACCTTTAATTTTAGAAATATTTTTAACTCTAATTTGCTTTAAAAGTTTTAAATGTTTTTTATTGTATACAAGTACAATTTTTTTTATTTCTTTAATTTGTTTAATTTTTGCTAAAGCTATTTCTATAAGTGTTTTGCCACCGATTTGATGATATTGCTTTGGAATTTTAGATTTAAATCGACTACTATTTCCACTAGCTAATAAAATAAAAGAAAGTCTCATTGTATTCAAAGTATATAATATTTATATAAATACTTATTACTATTAAATGTTAAAAAAATTAAAAAATTTTAAAACGGTCATAGGCCTATCATTAGTAAGCATATTTTTGTGTATTCTCACTTTTCTGGCTTTTATCAATCCAAAACTACTAAGTTTTTCCGATGATAATTTACAAATATTACTTCTAATTGACGTAGTTTTATTAATTTTATTTTTTACTATAATTTTTAAAAAAAGTTCAAATATATATTTTGAGCATAAAAACAAAAAATTAGGATCAGGAACAAGTTTAAAATATATTTCTTTTTTTACTCTTTTTACTTTTATCCCATCTTTTCTTATAGCCTTGTTTTCATTATTTATTTTTAATTATGGTCTGGAAAATTTCTTTAATTCTCAAATAACAAAAGCCGTTAACAATTCTTATGACGTGGCAAAAAGTTATTCTGATCAAAACAATAAAACGTTAGAGTCAGATGTTTTTTTGATGAGCGTAGGGCTTAATAGAGCATCTCCTTTATTTTATTCTGATCCAAATCGATTTAAAAATATCGCCCGATCTGAAAAATTATTAAGAAGAGTAGATGACATTTTTTTAATTGATAGTTCTGGAAACATAATTTTTTCAGATTCAGAGAGTGTTAATGAATTTTTAATTCCAACAGAGGATGAATTTAATAAAGCTTTAGAAGGAGTAACTGTGCAAATTATTAATGGAGTGGAAGAGAAAACATCAGCGATGATAAAACTTAATACTCTTATTGATACTTATCTATATATTTCTAGAAATGTCGACCCAGAAATAATTAATTATCTAAATGAGACTGAACAAGCAGTAAATTTTTATTATTCAATTGAAAACAAACAAACTGGCATCAAAATTACTTTTGCGATTATCTATATTTTAGTTGTGGGTCTATTACTTTTCTTATCAACTATTATAGCAATCGCATTCGCAGATAGATTAACTAAACCTATTATTAATTTAATAGGTGCCTCTGAAGACATCAGCAAAGGTATTCTAGATACAAAAGTTCCTGAAATTGAAACAGACAAAGAATTTATTAAATTAAATCAAAATTTTAATAGCATGATAGACAGATTAAAAAAACAACAAGAAAAACTATTAGTTTCCGAGCGATATTCTGCTTGGGAGAGTGTTGCTAGAAAACTAGCTCATGAAATTAAGAATCCATTGACTCCTATCCAGTTATCTATTGATAGACTTAAAGATAAATTCTCTAAAAGAATATCAGAAGGGCAAGATGAATTTAAAAATTATTTGTCAACAATAAATAGGCAAATTAAAGATATTGAAAGTCTTGTTAATGAATTTTCGAGTTTTGCAAGAATGCCTACACCAATATTTAAGGAAATGAATTTAGTGGATGTAGTTGAGCGATCAATAGATTTTTACAAACTTTCAACTGATAATAAAATTAATTTTAAAAGCTATAAAAAGATTGTTCATTTTAAATATGATGAAGAACAACTTTATAGAGTGTTTATAAATTTGATAAAAAATTCAGAGGACTCCATTAAAGAAAGGAAAGAAAAAGATAAGAATTTTAAAGGCAAAATTGATATAGAAATAGAAGGTGATAATGACTATATAGATATCTCTATAGTCGATAATGGAATTGGTATTAAAGATACTTCTAAAATAATGACTCCATATTTTACAACAAAAAAAAATGGGACAGGATTAGGTCTACCAATAGTTAATAAAATTATAAATGAACACAAAGGCGAGATGACAATAACAAGCTTAAAAACTGGTGCCAAAGTTCAAATTTTATTTCCTGTATTATAACAATGAAAACTGAAATTTTAGTTATTGATGACAACGCAGATATACGTTTTTTAATCTGTAATATTTTATCCGATAATGGCTACACAGTTAGGTCAGCAGCTAATTATGATCAAGCTTTAAGTGAAATAAATACTAAACTTCCAGATTTAGCCATTGTAGATATTAAATTAGACAAAGGAGACAAAGACGGTATCGATTTATTAAAAGTTTTAATGAATAAAAATAAAGATTTACCTGTAATAATGATCTCTGGTCATGCAACAGTTCAAGTGGCTGTAGAGGCTGTACGTTTAGGTGCATATGAATTTGTAGAAAAACCCTTTTCAACTGAAAAGTTATTGAATTATGTAAAACGTGCGGATGAAGTATTTAAAATTAAGAATGAAAAAATTAATTTTGAAAATAAATTATTTCATTCCTTTGATTTAATAGGACAAAGCCAAGAAATAATTAAAATAAAAAAGATAATAGAAAAATTAGCTTCTGCTGAGAGTAGAATATTAATTTCAGGTCCAACAGGAACTGGCAAGGAGTTAGTTGCAAGAAAAATACATAAAAGTTCTGGGAGAGCTAAAAATCCTTTTATTGTTTTTAATGCTGCTTTACTAAAAGAGAAAAATTATGAGAAACAACTTTTTGGAGAAGAATTAGACAACGGTGCTATAAATTTTGGTATTTTGGAAAAAGCAAATAACGGAACTTTACTATTCGATGAAATTTCGGAAATACCTTTAGAAATTCAATCCAATATTCTAAGAGTTTTAATTGATCAAAAATTTAAAAGAGTTAATGGAACAAAAGATGTTTATGCAAATATTAGAATTATTTCTTCAACATCTAAAGATTTAAAGAATTTAGTTGATGAAAAAAAATTTAGAGAAGATTTATATCATAGAATAAATGTAGTTCCGATCAATCTACCATCATTACAATCTAGAACTGAAGATATACCTTTGCTAATTAACTATTTTAAGAAAAAAGTTGCCGAAATTAATGGAGTACCTGAGGCCGAAATAGATGCAAACAATGATTTACTATATAGTTATAATTGGCCAGGAAATATTAGAGAACTTAGAAATTTAATTGAAAGAGTTACAATATTGTCATTAAATGAAGATAAAAAGGATACAAATAAAATTTTAACTGAAATCTTATCGGAGAATCCAAGTATAAATAATGAAACAATGAACAATACCCTGTCTGTTCCTCTAAAAGAAGCTAGGGAAAAATTTGAAACAAACTACTTAATCAATCAATTGAAGAAAAATAATGGCAATGTCTCAAAAACTGCTGATTTTATTGGAATGGAAAGATCAGCTCTTCATAGAAAACTCAAAGCTTTAGGTATAAAAGGTCTTAATTAAAAAATGAATATAATCATATGTGGAGCCGGCAAAGTCGGCTTTTCAATTAGTAAACAATTATCTGCACAAGGTCATTCCGTAACAGTAATTGACCAATCATCTGAAGATATTAAACGAA
>VMBT01000691.1_pt1 | contig 20141 bp, 18 predicted proteins | sample 4404301 | NCBI WGS metagenome assembly VMBT01 (sample SAMN12238535, study PRJNA552566) | marine metagenome | isolation source: Coastal seawater | place: USA: coastal Georgia, Sapelo Island | collected 2008-08/2009-08
GAGTGCACTCCCCAGATTTCCTAAACCAATAAATAAAATATTGCTAAGGTTCATTTTTATCACCTTAAAAAAATTAGATTAGTATTTGATTGCCTTGTATTTTTTATCATCCGAAATAAAAAAAGAAAGATTTGAGATATTCTAAGAGAAATACATGAATCAAATTTATTTAAGATTTTCTTTTATTCTAAAATTTTATTAAGTTTATATTACTATGACTGATATCAAAAAAATTGGCATTATTGGTGGTTCAGGTGCACTAGGATCTGCGTTAGCTAAAAGATTCATTAAAGAAAGCTTTGAAGTGACGATTGGGTCCAGATCCCCAGAAAAAGTGATCTCCAAAATTAGTGAATCAGACAAGAATTTGGATGTTCAGAATCTAAAGATCCAAGGAATTGCTCAAACTGCCAGTGAAAGTGATTTGATTTTTCTGACGGTACCTTTTGCAGCTCATCAAAAAACTGTTCATGAAATCAAGCCTCATGTTCAAGGGAAAATTGTGGTTGATACTACCGTTCCCCTCGTTCCTCCGAAAGTTGCGAGGGTGCAGTTACCTGACTCAGGATGTGTTGCTCGTAAGACTCAAGAGATGTTGGGGAATGATGTTCAAGTTGTCTCTGCCTTACACAACGTGGCAGCAACAGCACTCGCCAAATCTGAAACACCCGATGGTGAGGTAATGGTCTTCGGTAACAATAAAGAAGCCAGAGAAACTGTGATTCAATTGATTTCAAAAATTTCTTTGAAAGGATGGCATTGTGGATCTATCGACAATGCTGTGGTTGCTGAAAGTTTAACTCCTGTTCTAATTTTTATGAATAAATTTTACAGCTTCAAGGGTTCTGGAATTAAAATTGTTGATGAAAATATGAATGAATAATACTTATTTTTTTTAAATATATTTTTTTACAATTTATATGTTTGATTATGAACACATTTAATGCCCATCTTGGTATCAGAAAAGAGATTCGGGAATTAACCTTTTCACCAATTCGGGAAATTGTACGATTTGCTGAAAATCAAAATGAGGTTGTTCCATTTTGGTTTGGTGAGCCTGACGTCAGTACTCCAGATTTCATTTCTAGAGCAGCAAAAGAAGCACTCGATCGAGGAGAAACTTTCTATGCGCCTAATGCAGGGATTCCAAGATTAAGGGAAGCCATTGCTGATTACATGAACGATCTTTATCAATCTAAGCTCACATTCAAGCAGATCACAGTCTCCGTTTCTGCAATGAATGCAATCATGATTGCAGCACAAGCTTTGGTGCAACAAGCTTCTAAAATTGTTGTCTTATTACCAAGTTGGCCAAACATTCCAGCTGTACAAAAAATAATGGGGGCTAGGGTAGAGGGGGTCCCAATACAAATGAAAGATGGGAAATGGAACCTAGACCTGGACCATCTCTTTGATATCTGCGGAACTGATACATCAGTACTTGTTATCAATTCCCCCAACAATCCCTCTGGCTGGACCATGAGTACCGAGGAGCAAAGAGCAGTGTTGGATTTTGCTCGGAAGAAAGGAATCTGGATCGTCAGTGACGAAGTTTACGCACGTCTTAGCTTCAATCACAGACATGCACCTTCTTTCTGCGAAATAATGGATCCAGATGATAGGGTTGTGGTGGTAAACAGCTTTTCCAAATCATGGGCAATGACTGGCTGGCGTTTGGGATGGCTGACTGCTCCGGTTGAAGTTAGTAAGGAATTTGAAAAACTCACAGAATACAATGTTGCCGGCCCACCACCCTTCATTCAGCAAGCCGGAGTTGTTGCCTTGAGAGACGGAGAAGCCTTCATTCAGGAAAGCAACGAGCGATATCTGAAAGCACTTTCAGTGTTTTCAGATTGGGCCAGTTCAGAAGATCGGATTGAATTTGACAGACCGGAAGCCACTTTTTATGCATTTTTTAGGGTCAATGATGGTACTGACAGCATGAGTATGGCCAAAGATTTACTGATTAACCATAACGTAGGGCTAGCTCCTGGTTGTGCTTTTGGGCAACAATATGATTCTTATCTTCGGCTTTGTTTCGCGGCATCATTACCAAAACTTGAGAGAGGGTTAGAGGGAATCTCTTCGTGGCTTCAGGGTCAAATTGGCAAAAAGTGATCCGCTAACGATTAGAATACATCCCCTACTCGGTATTCCTTTAATCAATAAGGGTGATAATCTTTGCCAACTGATTTTGGATGCAATTGAAGCCAACAAACTCATCCTAAAGGATGGCAGCATCTTGGTGCTTGCTCAGAAAATAGTCTCAAAAGCTGAAGACCGATTTGTCAATTTGAAGACAATCAAACCAACAGCCCTTGCAATCGAGTATTCCGTAAAAACGGATAAAGATCCTAGATTAGTAGAGTTGATTCTTCAGGAGTCAAAAAGCGTCATTCGACATCGCAAGGGGGTCCTTGTTGTCGAAAATCACCAAGGATTGATTATGGCCAACGCTGGTATAGACCATTCCAATGTAGAGCAAGACCCGGAAAATGACTGGGTCCTTCTGCTACCTGAAAATCCGGACAAATCCGCTGCTTCATTGCACAATGAATTGCTAAGAAAAACAGGTTGTAAAATCGGAGTAATCATTAATGACAGCATAGGAAGAGCGTGGCGTAATGGGACGATTGGAACTGCAATCGGAGTGGCAGGTCTCTCCTCAATCGTAGACTTAAGAGGTCGAGCAGACCTCTTCGGCAATCAACTTAGAGTCAGTGAAGAAGCCATTGCAGATGAGCTCGCTTCTGCAGCATCATTAATACAGGGGCAAGCAGATGAGGGTTTACCTGTTGTACTCATTGAGGGATATCGCACAAGTTCTCAGCACATCCCAGCTTCAGAACTAATCAGGCCTGAAGAGAAAGATTTGTTTCGATAGTGGAAAACGAAAAGCAGAATAACTCGCCAAAGTTTATCGCAGTTTCAGGAGGTGTCGGTGGGGCTAAGTTAGCTCTTGGCTTAGAAAAGATCATTCAATCTGAAGACCTGATGGTCATCGGCAATGTTGGGGACGACTTCCGACATTTTGGATTACATATATCTCCAGATATCGACACCCTACTCTATACGTTGTCTGGAAAATCAGATATCGAGAAGGGTTGGGGATTAGCAAATGAAACTTGGGAGTTCATGTCGGCGATGAAGGAACTGGGTGGGGACATATGGTTTCAGCTTGGTGACCGAGATTTAGCTACACATGTAGAACGAACACGACGTCTTCAGCATGGTGAAAGTCTTTCGGAAATCACTGACTATTTCAGAAGGACTTTTGGCATTGGAGCGACAATTATTCCTGCAACCGATGACCAGTTACGTACAATTGTAGAAACAGATATTGGTGTCTTAAATTTCCAGGAGTATTTTGTTCGGGAACGCTGCAATCCACGAATTCAAAATCTGCACTTCCAAGGTTCTGAATCTGCTTACCCCCAAAAAGAATTGACCAAAGCGCTTGGGAGTACAGAATTACAGAGCATTATTTTCTGCCCCTCAAATCCATTGCTCAGCATCGATCCAATTCTCTCAATCCAAGGGCTAAAAAAAGCATTCGCTGAATCGGGAGCGAAAATCGTAGCAGTCACACCTATTGTTGGTGGAGCTGCGATCAAAGGACCTGCCGCAAAAAATTTGAGAGAGCTTGGCTATCCAGTTTCTGCAACTACCGTTGCAAAGCACTACCAAGGATTGATTCATGGATTTGTACTAGACAAGAGAGATCGAGAAGAGACTAAACAAATTGAAAAACTTGGAATCGCAGTTTTAGTTGCTGAAACGATAATGAATGATCTGGAAACAAAGATTCAGCTGGCTGAGAAAACACTTCAGTTTGCCAAATCTATTTGAAACACCCCTCTTCGTTGATTATTGAGCCAGTGTGGGCAGTTATTCCCTTCAAACGAATTCAGCAAGCGAAACAGCGACTTGCACCAATTCTTTCATCTGAGGAGCGAGAACTTCTTTCTTTGAATATGTTGGAGGATGTTCTAGAAGCAGCAATTTCAAGTGAAGTTTTCGATGGGGTGTTGGTGGCAACAAACTGTGAGGAAGCGATCCCAATCATTAGGAGAAAAGGGATTCTCCATCTTCAGACTTCAGCAGACTTGGGGCTAAATCATGCCGCAGGGGAGGCCGCAGATTGGTTACTCAACAAAAATATTGGAACTATGTGTCTGTTCCCCGCAGACATCCCATTGGCTAAAGCTGCGGAGTTTCGGCATCTAGTGAGTTGCCACAGTGTCAAAAGAGGGATGACTATCGTCCCATCACGTGACAAGGGAGGAACCAACTGCTTAATTCTGTCACCACCAGATCGTTTGCCATTCTGTTTCGGCACAGATAGTTACGCGGAGCATATTCGGCAGGGATTACAATTGAAACTTTCCTGCCGAACAAAATTCTCAGATGGGATCGGTCTGGATATCGACACGCCTAGTGACCTGAGAGCAATCTCGATGAGACCCAAGCAATCACTAACTCAAAATTACTTGGAAAAAATCGAGATCCAATCTCGGCTCAATTAACTTTTTTGGTGAGCAGCTTCCCAACTCGGTCCTCCCGTAGAATTTACCCAGTAGCTCTTTGCCCAGCCTACCCCCTGCCAACTTCTTAATTTTGTAGGTCGGAGTCTAAAAAGCCACCTTGGTTGATTCAGGGTAGGCACAAGGTAGGTCGGACCATCGGGTCCCAAATACCTGACTGCCATCTTCTCTGCGATCCCAACCCATTTGCCTTCGACTACATTCTCTTCGACCAGTTCAGCAACTCCCTCACAAATGACTTTTTCCATGGTCTGATCATCATCCACAACCCAACTACAACGAGGATCGTTCTTCAGATATTCCGCCCATTTCGAACGAGCTCGCGGAATGACCCAGAAACATCCATTAACGCAATCGCAGGATGACCCATTTTCACAAACTTCCTGACTTTCCCAATGATGCCAACAAGGAACCGCGAATGGGGACCCATCAGGCTTGAGACAAGCTAAACGCAAGGTATAGCCCTTGGCAAGAAATACATCTATTTCTTCTCGATTCATCTTTCCAACAGGCTTCTGATGTTCGGCGTTTGAATATTTTTCTTCCATTTTGCATCTTGTTTGAAGACTAATTTCACATGAAATTAGTGAATTAGGTCAGATTGTCTGACAAAAATTTCTAGTCGCAGCGTTTGCAACGAAAGATAACTTAGATTGACATCGTCAATTCTTGGAGTATAAGTTTTCCCGTTTTCTCCTTAGTTTTCAACTCAATCGGAGTGTAAAGTGAAAAAAAGATTCCAATTCATGAAAAAAATGGCAGCTGGATTAGCAATTCTTTTTGCTTCCACAGCTTTCCAAGTTTCTGCAGCTGACAGCTTCACAGATGCTGAAATTAGTGCCTCACCCTATTTACAGAGTGTACTGAAGAGAAAAGGTGAGAATTATGACGCAACCGAATTTCGTAAGGATGGCCCCTACCGCATTGCTCTAGCTGCTCAAGGAACCAGTAATTCTTGGTCTGCTTTATTTGACGAGCATGCTAACTGGTATGCTGAGCAATTGGGCCCAAGTGTAGTAGGAGAACTTCTTTACGCCGATGCACAAGCATCAGCTGACAAGCAGGTTCCTCAAGTTGAAGACTTACTTGCTCAGGAACCAGATGCCCTCATTCTTGTACCTATGGGAGCTGCAGCATTGGCAGCCCCAGTGGAACGTGCAATGGCTCAGGGTGTCCCCGTCATTTTGTGCGCAAGTTCGGTTGAAACCGATAATTTTGTGACAGAGGTAGGGACTAATCTTTATGCCAGTGGAGCAGGACTCGCAGAGTATCTAGCCAAGCGTCTGAATGGCAAAGGGAAGGTCCTGATGATGACTGGTATCCCTGGTGTTAGTACATCCGATATTATGGAAGCTGGAGGTAAAGCTACTTTCAAAAAATATCCAGGTATTGAACTAATTGATGTTCAACCAGGTAACTGGTCTACAGCAGAAGCCAAACGAGTGATGGAGACCTGGCTTGTTAAGCATGGAAGCGGAGTGGATGGAATTTGGTCTGGAGGCGCCCAAATGTCTCAAGGAATTGTAAGCGCCTATCTAGACAAGGGTATGAAAATTCCACCGATGGGTGGTGGTGAATTCGCAAACGGATTTTTAAGACAGGCTGTAGAAAACAACTTGGAATATGGAGCTTGGCAATATCCTAATGCGATGATCGTCCTCTGTATGGATGCAGCAATCAACACACTCCGTGGACGGCTGGTTCCTCGATTTATTGACTTTGTCGATCATATTCCCGGAACAGGTACCTTCTCAAATGTTGAGGGTCAGGAGTACTTCAATAAGGACTGGAGCGATGATGTGTTCGGACCAGTTCTTTTCCCAGCAGAAAGGTTGTCGAAGCTAGGATACCTGAGAAAATAATTTTTCTCGTGGTATTGGGGAGATCAGTCGCTGGCTCAAGCCAAATTGCTCCTTTTTCAGTATAATTTAAGCTGTCGCTCTTTGAAAACTTTCACTCGGCTTATAGAGAGCGACAGCAGCAACAAAAATTAAGCCCTTGACCAACCCGCTCACAAATTGATTTACTCCAAGTACTACAAGGAGATTATCAGTAAATGTGAGGAGAAGCACTCCACCGATCACCCCGGTAACAGTCCCCCTTCCTCCAAAAAGACTAGTTCCTCCAATCACAACAGCGATAATCGCATTAAGTTCTAGTTCTTTCCCAATCACCGGGTCCCCCACCCCCATTCTCATTAACCATAGCAAACCTGTAACTGCAGCTAGCAAACTGCAAATCCCGTAAACTCCATAACGAATTTTTTTTACTGGGATCCCAGAGAGCTCAGCAACGGTGAGGTTTCCACCTACGGCGTATACATGCTTTCCAAACACCGTCATATTCAGCAGAAACGCGACCAGTAGTGTAACCAAGCCAAAGAAATAGACAATTATGGGAACCTCTAAAAATTTTTGACTGTAGAGAAGTAAAAAGTCCTTGCTTGAACGACCTATTGGTTTAGTTGTGATGGTCAGAGAAATTCCCTGGAGAATAAATAGGGAGGCAAAAGTTACAACAAACGGGGAGAGATTTAATTCATTGATCAAAAAGGCATGAAGGAGTCCCACACCTAGCCCCAGAGCAAGCGTCAATCCCACTGCCATCATTACGTTATCTGGGTTCCCATCCATTAAAATTGCAGAAACCAGAACGCTTAATTTGACAAGTGAACCAATCGATAGATCAATACCCGCCGTCAAAATTACTAACATCTCTCCGAGAGCAGCCGTACCCAAATAAGCTGCTTGCCGAAGAACATTGGTTAAATTACGGAGGGTCAAAAACCGCTCAGAGTAAATTGACCCCACAGTGATCAGCACAAAAACAAGGCTGTAAACCACTATAATTAAGGAGTGTTTCTGAAGAAAATTACTTTTAGGTGTCATTTCATTCTCATCTTTCAGGCTGCTTTTGATTCGCCCATCGTCGCGTACTCAATAATTTTCTCCTCAGAAGCTTCAGCATGTTCCAATTCAACAACAATTCTCCCTTCAGACATAACAAGAATTCGGTCACTCAATCCAAGAATTTCGGGAAGTTCAGAGGAAATCATCAAAATCGCGATACCCTCTTCAGTAAGTCGGCGCATCAACTGATAGATCTCAAACTTAGCTCCGACATCAACTCCCCTAGTTGGTTCATCCATGATGATTACTTCTGGCTTGGTATGTAGCCATTTTGCCAATACGACTTTTTGTTGGTTTCCACCGCTCAAGAACTGAACATCGAGATGCTCCGAAGCCATAGAAATTGATAGCTGCTTCTTTGAAGATTCAACTAAGGAGCTTTCCATTTTGCGATTCAATAAAAACCAACGTGAGACCTTTTTCAATATCGGGAGGGTGATGTTATTTTTGATAGGAAGCGCAGTGAATAATCCCTGTTGCTTGCGATCTTCTGGTACAAGAGAAATTTTTTTTCGGATCGCATCAGCCGGTGAACTGAATTCAACTCGTTCACCCATTAATTTAATTTCACCTGAGGTTAGTTTATCAGCACCGAATAGCGCCCTGGCTAATTCTGTTCTGCCTGATCCAACCATTCCAGCCAACCCCACAATTTCCCCTCTGTGGAGTTTCAGATTTACCTTTTGAAGGATCGTATCCGTCGAAATTCCATGGGCTTCCAGTACGCATTCTCCAGCTTTATTTAAGGACTGGGGGAATACTTCTTCCAATTTTCTTCCAACCATCGCACTGACAAGTTCAGCTCTAGAGAGACCCTCCATGGATCTTGTAAACACGTGTTGCCCATCTTTGAGAACTGTGACCTCATCAGCTATTCGAAAAACCTCTTCCAATCGGTGGGAAATATAAATGATTGTTACCCCATTATCTTTGAGCGACTGAATAATCCTGAACAATTGTTCTAGTTCGTGTCCTGCCAAAATTGCTGAAGGCTCATCCATCACAATCAAATCCGCATTTCTTGATAGTGCTTTGGAAATCTCGACCATTTGTTGGTAAGCAACGCTCAGCTCTCCAACTTCACGATTCACATTAATCTTTATGCCCATCTGTTCAAGTAGCCTATTCGCCTCTTGCCTCATTCTAGCTGAATCAATGATTCCAACAGCCCTCCTGATTTCTCGACCCAAAAAAATGTTTTCTACTACACTCATTTCTGAAACAAGTGCCAACTCCTGATAGATCACACTGATTCCGACGCTTAGAGCCTCACGAGTTGAGAAACTTTCATAGTTTTTACCTTTGAAACAGATTGTGCCTTTGTCTGGCCGCTGAGCTCCAGAGAGGATTTTGATCAAAGTAGATTTCCCAGCTCCGTTTTCACCTACCAAAGCATGAACACTTCCCTTTTTGCAGCGTATTGACACATCATCTAGTGCTTTCACTCCGCTAAATGACTTCGAGATGTTATTCATCTCTAGAATTAATTGATCGTCTTTCAAAGCTCTGGTTCCGAATTTTGGTTGGTATTGAATCTAAGTGCTTGAGACCGATCTGAGGTTAAGCCTGTTTTTGGGCCAACCCATACAAGCTGACAGCTGCAAGAATTACTAGTCCTTTAATGATGAATTGTGTTTGAGCATCTAACCCCAGAAGAACCACCATTGTACTTAGAATTTGTATGATTAAGACCCCAGCTATTGTCCCGAGCAAGCCTCCTTTGCCTCCGTAGAAAGCAGTACCACCCACGACTGCGGCTGCCACAGAATCTAGATCTAGTCCGGTCGCAATGAATCTATCCACATAACCGACATAGCCCGTGAGGATCACTCCAGAAATCACTGCAAGACAACTTGCTAAAATATAGACTGCAATTTTTATCCTATGGACTGATAGGCCTGAAAGCCTGGCAGCATCTGCATTGCTTCCAACGGCGTAGACTCGACGCCCAAAAGGTGTCATCCTCAACAAAACTAAGAAAACTGCGTTTAGTGCAAACCAAACCATCAAAGGGATGGATAAAAATCCCCAAGACTGGTTCACGATTCCAAGGGTTTCAGGGACAAAGCCGCTTGGCACTCCTCTCGTGAATGCTTGCTGTGCTCCTTGCACCAAAAACAGCATTACTAGTGTTGCTACCAGCGGGGGTACTTTTCTCTTGGTGATCAGCAAGCCATTACCCAGTCCAATCAACGCCCCTAAAATCAGGGCAACAAGAATTGAGAGTGGAATTAACTCATCGCGTCCGTTACTCACTTCTGCAACAACCATCGAAGTCATAACGATCACGCCACCTACAGAAAGATCCAACCCTGCGACCAGCATCACCATGGTCTGCCCAATTGCGATAATGCCCAATTGAGCCGACTGCCTGAACAAAACTGCCAGTGTCTCTTCGTCAAAGAGATCTGGTGTTATGAAACTGGCAACGATCAACAAAATCAACAGAGCCAAATAGACCCCGTAGGCCGCAAAGATTTTTTTAAAGGTCAAATGGTTGCTTTCTGTGTAACCCATCATACGAACTAATTTCCTAGGCTAAATAATATGAATGAGTCAGCATAAAATGTTGATTGCAAATAACAACGGATTGTTCTTCTATGACTAATCAATTATTTTGAGCACTGAACATCTATATGTAAAAGATTTAAGGCTTTCGGAAGGTTTTTAGGTTGGTTTCATGATGAAATCAATTCTTTTTCTGTGAGAAACGTTTGTACACTCCGAGCTATCTGAATATTTTTTTCCAAATCATACTTGAGAAAACTTGCATTCTAAAATCTCAAAAATATTAGAATTAGTTAACTAATAATTCTGATACTTTTTAGTACAAATATTTATATTAAAGCTCTCTATCCTGATTAATCATTACAACCACCTTCTAAATTATGAAAGTTTCAGAAATAGATCAGTTTCGAAATAGAAGACCTGAACCTGAAGAAGCTCTGAATTTGGTCCAACATTACGAGTTGGATTCCCTTTTAAGAATAGCCACTCAGCTCAGAGATCAGCAGCATGGAAAGGTCATTTCTTTCTCCAAAAAAGTATTTATTCCCTTGACCAAACTATGCAGAGATGTTTGTCACTACTGTACGTTTTCAAGAGAGCCAATAAATAATCATTCTTGTTTTATGAGACCTGATGAGGTTCTGAAGTTAGCTCAGGAGGGTGAAAAACTTGGTTGTAAAGAAGCTCTTTTTACGCTGGGTGACAAGCCTGAATTGCGCTACCAGAAATGCAGGAAAGAGCTTCAAGAGCTTGGACACGAATCTACGATCTCTTACCTTGCAGAGATTTCAAAAATGGTTTTGGAATCGACTTCATTACTTCCACATATAAATGCTGGGGTAATGTCGGTGTCAGAATTGGCCAAGTTGAAAGAGGTATCAGTTTCACAAGGATTAATGCTGGAGAGCATATCTAATCGCCTAATGAAAAAAGGGGCTGCGCACTATGGTTCTCCAGATAAAATCCCTGAGGTTCGTCTTGAGATGATCAAGCAAGCAGGGGAGCTCAACATCCCATTTACCTCAGGAATTTTAATCGGTATTGGAGAAAACCGACTAGAGAGAGTTGAGGCTTTGTTAGCGCTTCGGGAATTGCAGGAAAAATACGGACACATTCAAGAAATCATCATACAAAATTTCAAGGCTAAGCCTGGAACTCCGATGCAATATCATCCTGAACCCGAACTCGAGGAAGTTCTCTGGACGGTTGCAATTGCCAGGATTTTGTTTGGCCCTGAAATGAATATACAAACACCTCCAAACCTGAATGCAGACCATCTCGAAAAAATCTTGGATGCAGGCATCAACGACTGGGGAGGAATATCTCCATTGACTCCGGATCATGTGAATCCTGAAGCACCTTGGCCAGAATTGGAGAATTTATCTGAAATGATGACTAGTCTCGGAAAGTGCCTAACAGAGCGATTAGCCATCTATCCAGCCTTCACAGTCAATCACGAACGATGGGTGGATCCCAAGGTTCTCCCTAGGCTCCGAGAGCTTGTTGACCAACAAGGATTTGCCAGAGCAGACAACTGGTTTGCAGGCCAAGACAATTTGCCCAACATTCCGCAAAGATTCTCTTTACATTTTACCAAAGGTCAAATTACTCCCATTGACCAGATACTTGAAAAAATAACAAGTGGCTGTGAAGCAGATGAGAGTGAAGTCGTTCAACTAGTAAATGTTCGGGGTGAGGATTTTTTTCAGGTTTGTCAGGCCGCAGATGATTTACGCAAAATAGTCTGTGGAGAAACGATTACCTACGTAGTTAACCGCAATATCAACTACACTAACGTCTGCTATTTCCGTTGTGGATTTTGTGCATTTTCCAAGGGGAAAATGTCTGAGAACCTACGTGGAAAACCATACAATCTAAATCTAACCGAAATCGTACAACGCTCAAAAGAAGCTTGGGATCGTGGGGCTACCGAAGTTTGCCTGCAGGGGGGAATTCATCCAAGTTACACTGGGAAGACTTACCTGGATATCTGCGAAGCTATCAAGAACGAATTGCCTGACATTCATATTCACGCATTCTCCCCACTTGAGGTCAGCCAGGGTGCAAAGACCTTAGATCTAAAAGTCTCTGATTTTCTTTTTGAACTTAAAAAAGCAGGCCTTGGGACCTTACCTGGAACTGCTGCAGAAATTCTAGATGACGAAGTCAGAAGACTGATTTGCCCGGACAAACTGACGACAGATGAATGGCTGGAAGTAATGGGGCTTGCTCACGAGGCAGGCTTTAGAACTACTGCAACGATCATGTTTGGACATGTGGAAGAGCCCAAACATATCGCTAGGCATCTACTGAGAATTAAACAGTTACAGGGCAGAACGGGTGGATTCACGGAATTCGTGCCACTGCCTTTTGTACATATGGAGTCACCGATTTATCTGAAGGGAAAAGCCAGAAAGGGTCCGACATTTCGTGAGGCTGTGCTGATCCATGCTGTTGCTAGACTCGTCTTACATCCTCACATTCAAAATATTCAAACTTCTTGGGTAAAAATGGGGCCAGAAGGAGTTAAGCATTGTCTCAATGCAGGAGTCAACGATCTTGGAGGAACTCTTATGAACGAGAGCATTACGAGGGCTGCAGGAACAGTGCATGGCCAGGAAATGCTTCCTGAATGGATGGAAAATATCATTGTTGAAGCAGGAAGGCTCCCAGAACAAAGAGATACGCTTTACCGAGCTTCAAGAAATTCACAACAACAAAAATCTTATGGTCACCATCAACTTGTGGGATTCCACGCTTAAATTTTTAAAACTCGAAGTCAACGATTGATCTAATCCTATGGATATGAATCATTTATTCAGGGATTAACACAGCTCGGCCAGTGACCTTACCCTGAGCGAGGTCACGCAGTGCACGATTTGCATCTGAAAGTGGATAAGTCAAAACCTCACTTATTAGTTCTCCTCGCTCAGTCAGATTTGTAATTTCCACTAAATCAGTAAAAGTCCCAACAAAACTCCCCACAATACTAATTTCCCTGGCTACTAATTCTGCTGTAGAAACCCGTACCTCACCACCTGTCCCCACAGCAACATAGCGGCCTTGGTTCGCCAGCAACCGCAAAGCTTGATTTGGTATTCTCTCTTCTCCAAAAAAATCAATAATTGCTCGAACACCCGAGTCCTCTTCTTTTTTAAGAAATTCGAGTTCTTCAATAGATTCGAAACAATTTTCAATACCTGTTTTGTTCGCCAAATCACGGGCAGATTTTCGAGGATCTACGGCAAAGATTTTTCCTGGGGTCAAGCGTGAAAGTAACTGGGCACCTAGATGGCCTACCCCTCCAATTCCAATCACCACGACATTATCCTGAGGGCGTATATGACCCATCAATTTTCTCACAGCACCGTATGCAGTCAAACCTGCATCCCCCAAAGGAGCCAACTCATTCAGATTGGCATCTTTTCCCACTTTGATCAGTGAGCGTTGAGGAAATTTGATGAATTCACAAAAACCTCCACTGGCGTTAATTCCAGGGGTTATTCTCAAAGTTGCTTGTGAATCAATTCCATAGCGTTCCGCTAGACTATCTCCATTAGACTGAAAAGGGTAACAGAGCACCTTGTCACCAATCTCAAAACCTTGAACATCTCCCCCAATAGCTTTTACTACCCCCGCATTCTCATGTCCTAAAATATGTGGCAATGAAGCGAGTGGCATTCCCAGATCCCGACCTGTGATCATATGCAGGTCAGTACGGCAAACCCCTGCAGCCCTGATGTGAACCAAAACTTCATCTCCAGTCGGAGGATCTGGATCTGAAATCTCCTGATAGATGACTAGTTCGGTTCTTCTAAGTTCTGGGTCGTACTGGTGGAGTACAGCAGCTTTCATGGAAGCCTTTTGAGATTAAGTTTAATTTGCTTACGTAGCCATCCAACCACCATCCACGAACAGCTCTACACCTGTGATATAAGTTGCATCTTTTCCAGCTAGAAAATTGATAGCAGAAGCTATTTCGGAGGGTTCAGCCCATCTTTTCATGGGAGTGCGAAACAAAATTTCTTGAGACATTTCATCGCCAGCTTTCTCAATAGTTTTTTCCTCCCTTGCCACCTTTACAAATCCTGGACTAACCGCATTGACCCGAATATTTTCTGGAGCATAACGAATTGCCGCATTTCTGGTCACCGCGCTTACTACACCCTTGCTAGCGTGGTATGCTGCAGATTTTCCAAAACCACCTGAGGCCCCAAAGATACTCGAAACATTTACAATGGAACCACTTTTATTCGATCTCATTAAGGGGATCACTGCCTTAATGCCTAACCAAATCGATTTTGCATTAATATCGAGCATTTCCATCCAACCCGTCTCGTCCTCTTCTTCAACATCAGGCAGGGTTCCTATCCCGGCATTGTTCACCAAAATATCTAATCTCCCAAATCGGCTTTTAACATCTCCAAGGATGGAAGCCCAAGACTCTGCTTTCGAAACATCATGCGTAAGGGAAATGACATTGGCTTTGGTTAAATATTTAATATCCGGCAAAATATCGGTTGCAACTACGTTTATTCCCTCTTCGACAAACCTCTCAACAGTAGCTTCACCTATCCCTCTGGCAGCTCCTGTGACTAGCGCAACTTGTTGATAAATTTTAGACATTTAACTGATAGAGACTTTCTTACCAGATTTTTCTGATTCAATAGCTGCCTCACAAATTTCCTGAACGTGAACAGCATCTTCCAAAGAATCCACCTTCGCATGATTTTCACCAAGTAATTCCTCGATGAAATCCCAAATTTCTTCACGTAATGCCCCAACTGTTCGACCATCAATTTGGGGCCAAAGAGCTAAATCTGGACAATAGCTCCCTGTGTCATCATTGATTGTCAAGGATGGCTCATAGGTCTTCAAATAACTGGACCCTTTGGTACCAATCACCTCCAAGGAGGCTTCGACAACGCCTTTTCCTGCATCGCTTGCATCCTCCCACCCAATAATATTGGCTGGAGCACCGCTGGGCACTAACCACGACGACTCAAGAATAGAAATGGTTCCTGATTCCATCTCAAGCACCATAACCAGAGTTTCCGGTACATTGTAGCCCAATAGATAACCACCCCAGGCACTGACTGATTTGCATCGCTGCTGACTGAACCAAAGAACTAGATCCACATCATGTATCAAAGTCTCGTAAGCAGAGTGAACGCGATATCCATAGGCTTCAAACCATGAACGGGAAATATCTCTTTTTGCCCTAATTTTCCCAATTTCTCCTAACTTTCCAGCTTCTATCTGTTGTTTAAGAACTCTGTGTCGAGGTTCATATCTTAGGATGTAGCCCACTCTGAGTTTTAGGCCTCTCTCAAGGGATATCTTTGCTAATTTCCTGGCCTCAGAGAGTTTAGTTGCCAATGGTTTCTCACAAAATACATGCGATCCACTGTTTAAAGCTGCCTGAACAATTTCAGCATGGGTGTCTTCAGGGGAAACTACTGTTACCGCATCAACATTAATCTCCTGAAACATGTTGAAAGGTTCTGTGTAAATCTTTGCATCTGGGAATTCGTTCCTGGCTTGCTGGACAGCAACCGGATCAATTTCACAAATTGCGTCTACTCTAACATTAGGATGATGCTTCAGGATGTTCGCATGGAGCTTGCCGAAACGACCAAAGCCAATCAATGCGAAAGAAATTTTTTTTGAAGGGGACTGCATTCAGTTTTGCTTGAAAGGCATGATTCTCTTCTCATCAGCACGGTTAAATAAATGAAGCGAATCTTTATTGAGATCAAACCGCAAATGATCCCCTGAGCGAATTTTTTCAGCAGCAGGAACCAAAATTGATAGACTATTTTTACCAACCTTCAGATAGACCAGTTTCTCTGCACCTAAAGTTTCAACCACTGTCACCTTGCCAGCAACTCCCCCCTCCGCAACAAGTTGTGCATCATGTGGACGAAAACCCAAGATAGCTTCAGACTCGGAGATTGAATCCCAGGACTTCGGTAAAACCAGATCAAAAGCATCACTTTTCAAAATTTTTTGGCAGTTTTCTTCTACAACCGCAACATCCAGAAAATTCATCGGGGGGCTTCCAATAAATTCTGCAACAAAACGGTTGGACGGCTCATTAAAAACCTTCTCTGGTGGGTCCAATTGAACAACCTCCCCTTTGTTCATCACAGCTAATCGATGCCCCATGGTCATGGCCTCAACCTGATCATGAGTGACATAAATTACAGTACTATTTAACTCTGTTGTCAGTTCGATCAATTCTTTACGAGTCTGTAGTCGCAATAAAGCATCGAGATTAGATAACGGTTCATCCATCAAAAACACTTGGGGATTCCGCACAACTGCTCTCCCTAAGGCAACACGCTGGCGTTGTCCACCGGATAACTGCTTTGGTTTTCGCTCAAGCAATTCCTCCAAATCCAGCATTTTAGCAACTCGCTGAACTCTTTTTGCAATTTCTTGGTCAGCTACTCCTCTTGCCTTCAAAGCAAATCCTAAATTTCTGCTCACAGTCATGTGGGAATAGAGAGCATAATTTTGAAAAACCATGGCAACATCGCGATCACCCGGGGGTAGATCATTGACAAGGCGGTTTCCAATATGTATCTCGCCCTGGCTCAGAGATTCTAATCCTACAACCATCCGAAGCGTCGTTGTCTTTCCACAACCAGAGGGCCCTACGAAAACTAGAAATTCTCCATCATCAATCTCTACATTGACATCTTTTACTACGGTTGTTTGACCGAAATTTTTATAAAGATTTTTCAGAGCAACTGAAGCCATAGTTCACCAGTTTACTTGATTGCTCCCGCAGAGATTCCGCGGATAAACCATCGTCCAACAATTAAAAACAACAAAAAGACCGGAATAGCTGAACCTACGGCTCCAGCTGCGGCAAATCCCCAATTGACTCTGTACTGACCAAAAACGATTCCTGTTAAACCAATTGGAAGCGTGTGCAAATCATTACTGAGCAAAAGCGTCATCGCAAACAAATATTCTGTCCAGGAAACAATGAATGCAAACATAGCAATCGCGATAATACCAGGAGCTACCTGTGGGATGATTATCTGAATTAATGTTCGCATTCGACCTATGCCATCTACTGCCGCTGCTTCTTCTAATTCTGGGGGTAAACTTTTAAGGAATGCCTGCAACAACCAAATACCAAAAGGTACAGCAAAAGCGGTATTCATCAGCGCACAGCCCAAGTGGCTGTCCACCAGTTCCAAATCATTGAAGATTCGAAAGATTGGAACGACTAATAGCGCTGTCGGAAAGATGTACACGCTCAACAGAAAGAGACTTAAAGCATTTCGACCCCAGAAATAGGTTCGATAAACACTGTAGGCACCTGCAACAATTAAAGGAATTGATATCAAAACTGTATAAATTGCCACGATGAAGCTGTTGATAATCCATTGCCAATATCCAGATTTCGAAAACAAGGAAACATAGTTTTCAATTGTCAATGAATTGGGTATCAAAGACTGATTCCTAACAAGCTCCATGTTTGGACGGAATGAAGCCAATAAAATCCATAAGAAAGGGGCCAGCAGGATAAACAAGATCATTATGATGACGAAGAGTCGTAGTAGCGAAAAAATCGAAAAATTTAACTTCATGATCTATTTTGATAAATCTTGGAAAGTTTCACTCGCGACGACGAACTGTTTCCGATTGGCAAAGATAAAAACAAAGGAGAAAATTATGAGGATAAATAAGAAGATGATCGCTCCTGCTGTAGCCTTTGAAATGTTGTAGCCATAAAAAGCCATGTCATACATTAAGACCGGCACCGTCGTTGTTGAGTCACCTGGTCCACCACGTGTCATCATCCAAATAATATCAAACACATTTGAAGCCCAAAGGGTTCCAACCAAACCCAGAACGGTTAGCGTCGGCATAAGATTGGGAAAGGTGATCGATTTGAATTGTAACCAAGGAGATGCTCCATCAACTTTTGCTGCTTCGTACTCTTCCTCAGGGACGCTTGCTAAGGACGCAAGGAAAATAATCGTCAAGAACGGGATGTATCTCCACGAATTTACAAAGGTCAGACTTATTCCAGCTATGTCTGGATTAGCCAGAAAGAGCACGGGTTTTTGAACTAAATCTATTCCCTTCATAGTTGTGTTCACAATTCCTGAAGAAGCATCAAACATCCAACGCCACAGAATTGCCGTCACCGCTGCAGGTACAGCCCATGGGAGGATGATCCAAGTCCGAACAAAATTTTGCCCCCTGAATGGCTGATTGATCAATAATGCGATTAACAACGCTGCGAAGGTTTGGAAAAAACCATTTGCCAACACCCAGATCGCACTTTTGCCCAGAGAGGCCAGAAATTGTTTGTCCTCAAAAAGTTCAAAATAATTTTTTAGCCCAATGAATTCGTATTCACTTCCAACTACTCTTTGAGAGGTAAAACTGATTTGAATCCCAGATATGATTGGTAAAATCACAACAAGAATGACAAGAATTACAGCAGGTAAGACAAGGAGGAATCCAAGTCTAGCATCACGGCTGCGAAAATCCTGCTTAGTCATGAGAAAGATTGAGGGAAGTTCCAAAGTAGTTGGCTTTGGAAATATTGGAGGGCTTGACAGGCAATATTTCAAATACTGCCTGTCGCTTGATGATCACTTAACGCTTAGCATCAACTCTTCAAGGTATCCAACCGCTTCATCTGGAGAGATATCTTCCACCACCATTTTTTCCATCGCTTTAGCTGTGAAATTCTGGCCTTCAAACTGTCCAACCTGAGGGCAGTAATTGTTCTGCATGAACCCATACATTCCTGTGTACGGGGCCTCATCCAATGAAGTTTGGTGCTGGGCTTTGAATTGGCTCAAGACGGGGGCAGAGAACATAATCTCATTGGTTGTAGAATCGTTGGTCACAGGAAGAAACAAGCCTGGCTCAGACGTTCCCAACCATTCGCCGTAGATTTCTGGACTCAACCAAAAAGACATGAATTTTGCCAGACCTTCTTGTTTTTTTGGATCATCAGTCATGACCATGAATGCATTTGAATACGCTAGGGAGAATCTTTCTCCGCTTCCGTCCTTTGGAACGGGGATAGGAGCCGCTCCAAGGTCATTTGGGCCTAGACCTGAATCATTGATCCAGGCATTCATGAAAGCATTCTTAAAAGTGATCATGGAAGCCCGACCTGACACTAGTGAGCCTTCCACCTCAGCCCAAGCATAAGAACCAATGTCCGGAGGACTGTAAGAAGCCAGCTCTTTCAAAAAAGAATAAGCACGCTTGTTTTGAGGGTTATTGACAATAGGTTTGCATGAATCATCAAAAATCTTCTTGCCACCAAATGCCCCCATCCAAGTATAAATTGACTGAGTTCCAGCTAATGTATCACTAGCAGGAAGAGCAAATCCGTATCTATCGTTCTCAGGATCAGTCAACTTTTTGGCTGCAGCCAAAACATCTTCAGTAGTTTTCGGAGGATGTGGAATTCCTGCTTCTTCAAAATGCTTTTTGTTATACATCAGTAGTTCTAGCATTCCAAAAGCTGGGATTGCCCAAATCTCGCCGTCAGCGCGATATTGATCCACGTATGCATCAATAAATTTTACTTCTTTGGCTACCTGCTCGTAGACGCTTGTTGCTGGCTTTACTCCCTTAGCCCCCATCTCCCTGACATAAACGAAAAACCCTGGAATAGCCTGTTGCAAATCAACAGACACTCCTGCTTCAATCTGAGCGGGAACCCTTGTGAAGGCTTCTCCCCAACCTACCACATTCTGTTTCATCCGATATTCCGGATATTTCTCATTGAACTTATCAACAACCACCTGCATTGCTTCTACACGGCTTGGTGGCTGCTCCATGTGCTGCATCGTCAATTCAATAGGGGCTGCTTGCGCAATTGTTCCCAAAGTAAGCACGGAGGCCGTTACCACTCCAAATTTGCGAAAACTCGCAAAACGAACACTTTTGATTATGTTCAGCATCATAACTGTCCTTCTAGTTGAGGTTAAAAAAACAGTGGTTTGTTAATAAATCAGCCAAAGTGAGTCAAGTTAAATCGGTTTTTGCCGAACATAAATTAAATCTATAATTATTTGAATATAATGAATAATTTTTCTTTAACTGTTGATATTACTGATTCAGTTCTGGATCAAAAAACAAACAATTCTTCAGCATTTCCTCCACAAATCCTTGCTCGATCTTCCAA
>VMBT01000692.1_pt1 | contig 20109 bp, 16 predicted proteins | sample 4404301 | NCBI WGS metagenome assembly VMBT01 (sample SAMN12238535, study PRJNA552566) | marine metagenome | isolation source: Coastal seawater | place: USA: coastal Georgia, Sapelo Island | collected 2008-08/2009-08
AAAACCTGGATGTTTTAATACTTGATAATGCCGCCCAGATAGATTCAATACTAATAGGAATTGAACGTTTCATCAAGAAAAGCGACGATGAAGAAACCCCGAAGGCAAAATGGATAAGTCAAACCAATCAACATCCTAATAAAAATAACTTTATTTTTAATAGTGCTTATATCAATATTTCTCAGAATTTTGAGAGTCTGATTTGGAAAATAACTCACAGTTCTATTTTGACCTCTGCAACTTTATCAAGTCTTGGAAACTTCAATAGACTTAATGAGCAGCTTGGGTTATCAAAAGAGACTGCTAAATATTTAAGACTTCCTTCCCCTTTTGCACTTGGCAAAGTTAATTTTGTTATCCCAAATCTTCAGTCTTCACCAAAAAATTCTTTTGAGCATACTAAGGAAATTTCGAATGAATTAATTAAGCGAATTAATCCCAAGGAAGGCACCTTGGTTTTATTTGCGTCAAAAGCACAAATGGAGCAAGTTACGGAGAATATTGAAGATAAATTAGATGTCGAAATACTCATGCAAGGGGAATACCAGAAAAATGTCATTCTGGATCTTCATTTGCAGCGAATATCATCAGGACAAGGAAGTGTAATCTTTGGACTAGATTCTTTTTCAGAAGGAATTGACCTTAAAGGTGAAGCGTTAAGTCATGTAATAATATCCAAACTAAGATTTAGTATTCCAAACTCTCCAATTGAAAAAACTCAAAGCGAGTACCTACAATCAATTGGTAAAAATTCTTTTAGTGAAATATCTCTACCTGATGCTACTTTAAAACTAATCCAGGCGTGTGGAAGACTCATAAGATCTGAAAATGACTTTGGCAAAATTACTATTTTTGACAAAAGACTAATATCAGAATTTTATGGGAAAAAAATCTTAGATAGTCTTCCGGGATACAATGTTGTGATTGAGGATTAAAACCTCCAGAAAGCTTTGTGGAGAAGCGCCATCAAAGTTAATATTTCTAATCTTCCTAACAACATCGAGAAACTTAAAATCCATTTCGAAATATCTGAAATATTTCCATAGTTTTGAGCAACATCTCCCAAACCCGGTCCTAAATTATTCATCGTTGCAGCAGTTGCAGAAAAGGCCGTAACTTGATCAAACCCAGTAAACATAAGAAGCACTAAAATAATAATAAATCCAATCACATATAACGAAAAGAAACCCCAAACAGATACTAGTGTAGATTCTGGGACTGTGCTTTTATTTAACTTGATATTTATCTGGCCTCTTGGGTGAATAAATTTTCTTACTTCCTTCATGGCTAGCCTAAACATTAAAAGGACTCTTACCACTTTTATACCCCCACCTGTAGAACCCGCTGATGCTCCAATAAAACTTGCAAATATCAATACCACGGGAACAAAATATGGCCAAACTGAGAAATCAGTAGATACAAAACCTGTAGTGGTTGCAATCGAAATTGATTGAAATAATCCATGTCTTAACGAATCAGAACTATTTTCATAAAAGCCAGAAAAAATAAGATATGAGACTACTAGAATTGTAGTAACCAATAAAATTAAAACATAAGTCTTGAATTCTGAATCTTTCCAGTAAAAAGCAATTGATTTTTTCCTGACTGCAAGAAAATGCAGGGAGAAATTAATTCCTGCAAGAAACATAAATATCATTGCTATTAGCTCAATACTTTCAGATTGAAAGAAGCCTATTGATGCATCATGTGTAGAGAAGCCGCCAATGGCAACTGTAGAAAAACTATGACCTATAGCATCAAACAAACTCATCCCAGCAAGAAAATAAGCAAGAGCACAAACAATAGTAAATCCAATGTAGATGAACCATAAAACTTTTGCACTATGAGTTAGTTTAGGCGTAAGTCTTTCTTTTGTGATACCGCTAGACTCAGCATGATATAACTCCATAGTGCCAGCCCCAAGCATTGGAAGTAGAGCAACCGCAAGGACGATAATACCCATACCTCCCAGCCACTGAAGTTGTTGCCTGTAATATAAGATAGATTTTGGCAAGTTATCTAGGCCTGATATCACTGTCGCACCGGTAGTGGTCAATCCCGACATGGACTCAAAAAAAGCATCTGAGAAACCCATATTTAGGATATCAGAAGTAATGAAAGGGATAGTAGCGAACAATGAGAGGATAAACCAAAAACTTACTACAACGATAATCCCTTCACGTATTCTAAATTCTGATGATGAATCACGAAATGGATAATAACAAGCTATCCCACTTATAACAGTGAAAAATAAAGCATAGATAAATGGATAGGTGTGATTCTCTCCATAGAATAAATCAACAAAGACTGGTGGTATTTGGGTCAAACTAAAAACCAACAATAAGAGGCCAATAGTTTTAAAGATTATGCTTAGATGCATATCATTCCTCTGAGAATAATCTCTCTACCTCATGAATCTTTGAAACATCAGTTAGAAGCAATAAGACATGATCATTTTCTTCAATGACTAACTCCCTAGAACTCATAATCACCTCATCATTTCTAACGACGGTTCCTACAATCACACCATCTGGCAAATTAAGCTCAGAGATTTGTTTGCCAATTACTGGATTATTTCCGTCTTTAATTCTTGCTACAATCTCAATTGCTTCGGCAGTTCCATGGCGAAGTGAATGAACCTCCATAGTGCCTCTAGTTCTAATATGTTTTAAGATTGCACTGGTTGTAATCTGATCGGGAGAGATAACCATATCTACATCTTCACTTTGCTCAGCGAGGTCCTCATATACATCTCTTTTGACTAATGCAACTGTTTTGTGAGCACCCAGTCTTTTGGCTAAAATAGATACGATTACATTGATTTCATCAGAATCGGTTAAGGCAAGAAATAGATCTGTATTTTCAATATTTTCATCAAGAAGCAGCTCTTCATCAGACGCATTACCTTGAAGAACGTCGGTATTGTAGAGCTCATCTGCAATTTCCAGAGCTCTCTCCTTGTCTCTTTCAATTATCTTGACTTTGTGCTTTTTCTCAAGATAAGCCGCAAGATTTAAACCAATACGACCCCCTCCTGCAATAATGATGTTCTTGTAGGGTCTATCCTGTCTCCTAAATTCCTTTAATACTCTGGGAACATCTTTCTTTTTTGTGGCAAAGTAAACATGATCTTGACCATGAATAATGGTATCTCCATAAGCGGGGATGGCTTTACCATTTCTGTAAAGGCTTAAAATTCTAACCTCGGTCTTTGGTAAGTGGTCATGTAGATCCTTAATTGGATGACCAACAATTGGTGTCCCAGAATATGCTTTGGTCTCAACCAACTGAACTAAGCCATTCTCAAAATCAAATAAATGCTCTGCACCAGGTTGTTCCACAATGCCTTTAATATAATCTGTGACAATAAGCTCTGGAGTAATGACAAAGTCAATCGGGATAGCATATGGCGCAAATAAGTCTTCATTCTTTAGAAACTCGCCAGTTCTTATTCTTGCAATCTTCTTATCGACTTTATAAAGTGTATGTGCCATTTGGCAAGCTAACATATTTCTTTCGTCAGACTGGGTAACAGCAATGACCATATCCATACTTTGAATATCTGCAGTTTCTAGAACTGTTGGATATGCAGCATTGCCTATAACGGTTTTGATATCCAGTTTCCTTTGAAGGTTGGCAAGTTTCTCAGCATCTCTATCAACAATAGTCAAATCATTAGCTTTATCTCTTGATAAAAATTTTGCAAGAGATGTTCCAACCTGACCTGCGCCTAATATGAGGATTTTCATGGCTTATCAATTCCTAAATCTTTAAGTTTTCGGTAAAGAGTAGTTCTCTCTAAACCTGCCTTCTCAGCCACTCTGGCAATATTATGTTGATTGTTTTCTAAATGATAATTAAAGTATCTTCTCTCAAAATTATTTCTAGCCTCTTTAATAGTCAAATTAAAATCTGCACTATCATTCGAGTTGTGACTACTTCCGGTTTTACCTGACATGGCCTCTCGGACAATTGACAATAGATCATGAGGTGGTTTTTGAAGAAAATCAATGGCTCCAAGTTTCATAGATCTGACAATATCGTTATGCTGTGCATGTCCCGACATCATGATGATAGGAGTGGAAAAACCCTTTAATTGCAACTCTTCAAGAAAAGAAATTCCATCTTGTCCTGGCATCCAAACATCCATCATAACAAGATCATATTCATTCTCAGATATCAGAAGTCTTGCTTCTTCAGTATTTACAGCACATGAAACAGAATAATTAACATCTTCAAGTATTCCTTGCAAACTCTCATTGTTGGCAACTTCATCGTCTATTATTAAAATTTTTCCTAATGACATACTAATTTCCTAAAGGTAATTCAATTACTATTCTTGCACCATGAGGTTTAATGTTTTTGGCAAAAATATTACCATTATGCTGTTCCACTATATTATGAACAATTGCTAAACCCAATCCACTACCGGTAATCTTTGTAGATGCATAGGGTTCAAAAATTTTATCAATAATATTACTATCAAAGCCTTCTCCATCATCATCAATTATAACTCTGACCCTGTTTTTAGTTTTATCAAGCTCTGATTTGATTTTAATATTTATTAAATCTGAGGTGCTTGCCTCCTTAGAGTTTTTAATTAAATTAATAAAAAGTCTTTTGATGGATTCACTATCAAGATAGATATCTGGCAAAGATCCATTTAGATCAAGACTAACATTAACTTCTTGATCGGCATCATACAACTCTATTGCATGATTGATAATAGAATTTAAGTTCTGAGACTTCTTACTTATTTTTGGGGTATTAGCAAATTCAGAGAATGCCTCTACCATTATTGACATTGACTTAACTTGCTCAATAATGGTACTCGTGGTCTTCTCCATAATTTCAAGATCTCTACCTTTTAGAGTTTCTAAAAACTTGTTCCTCAATCTATCTGCTGACAAAAGTATTGGAGTGAGAGGATTCTTAACTTCATGGGCCATTTTCATAGCCACCTCTCCCCAGGCTGCTTTTTTCTGCGCCCTATTAAGTTCAGTTATATCGTTTAAAACAATTAAATAGCCCAATGTTTTTGACTTTGTTCTTAATTTTGCTCCTTGGCATAGAATTAATTTATTTTGTTCAGGAAAGGTAATTGTAATATCTGAATTCCATTTTTCATTAGTGAAATTTTGATTGATTAGATCAACTAATATCTTTAATTTTTTGTTTTCTTTGGCAAGATCTCTATATGAAATCCCAACATAGGTTTTATTGTTATCTAAATCCAGCATATCCTCAACAATAGGATTCAAAAACTGTATTCTTTTTTTGCTATCTAAGGCAATTACACCATATGAATATTGAAGAATGGTCTCGAGATAAACATTATGAGTATCAAGACCTTCTCGCGAGAGCCTAATCTGATTCGACATTTCATTAAAATATTTAATCAAAAGATTAAGGTCGGTATCTTCTCCGTCGCTTTTAACCTGAACATCATAATTTCCTCTAGAAATTTCTTTGGTAGCTTTCGACAGATTATGCAGTGGACTCATCAATCTATTAATCATTCTTATAACGATTACCAGAACTGCAAGGACTGTTAATAAAATCGTCGTTGAAAAGTCAACAAGAAATCTTTTGCGCATAATTGGATTATCAGCTGAATATTTAAATGCATTGCCTGCTTTCCATTGCTCAAAAGTGTTATTTAGATTAATTAGTGAATTATTAGTTTTGTAGACTGAAGAGAGAATTAAATAATCTTTTATAGGTGCTCTTACTAAATACCTCGAATTGATAATGGTCTGAATTAAATAATCATTTTTATTTGCACCGACCTGATAGGCTGAAAAGGTAAATGGTTGATTTTTATCGATTAAATCTACGCTATCCTGATCAGGATAACATGTTGAATCTTTTTTTGTTTCAGCAATCAATTTGTATTCATCATCATACAAACTTAACTGGCATGCAATACTGTTATTAACTAAAGATTCAAGAACGGTTTGCATCGCAACACTAGATGTGACTTGTTCGGCATTCTCATCCTGGTATTTTTCAAATCCCTCGATAATTCTCAAGTTTTCTGAAGTGACATCGAGATAAACCTGTGAGAAAGTTTTGAAAGTATCATTTTGAACCTCGTCTACGGCTCTAACCAACCTTTGGTTAAAACTCTGAACGGTTCCATCAAGCTTTGCCAAGGTATCTTGAATTGATTGAAAAGAAAATAAATAAAATGATAAAACTGGAACGATGGTTAGAATTGGAATGATTTTTACAAATGTCCAAGTGAACTTTGAGCCCAACACTTCTCTGCTCTGATTACGTTTGAGTTTTTTAATGGTAAAGAACAGGAATATTCCTGCTAGAGACGATATAACAAGATTGTAGACAAGAAGAAAATATGGCCAATTAGTATTTATTAAATCAGGGTTGAGCCCAAGGTAGAACATTCCAGATAATGACAATACAAAAGCCGAAACCCAAAAAAGCACTGGAAAGGAAAGAATCAATAAATAGTTTTTAGTTCTCAAAAAACATTCGTCTTATTCAATTATCGCTATTATCACATAATATTAATGGAGACATATTAAGTTGTTGTTAAAATGCAACAATGATTAAAAGCAATGTAGATCTTGAAAATTTTTGTTTGAAAATCAGTAAATCAGATCATATTGCTATCGATACTGAATTCAAAAGAACTGATACTTATTTTCCAATTTTATGCCTGATTCAAATTGCAACGGATGAGTTCCTAGAAATTATTGATCCCATATCTATAAATAACTTTCAACCTCTAATTAATCTTCTAAAAAATCATAAGATTACCTGGATTTTTCATTCTGCCCGTCAAGATCTTGAATTGATATTTAATGAGTTTGGCCTATTGCCAAAAAAAATATTCGATACTCAAATTGCTGCTAATTTCCTTGATTTTGATTATCAAATCTCATATCAGGCGATTATTGAAAAAGTTTGTAATGTATCACTCGAAAAGAAATACACCAGAATTGATTGGTCTAAAAGACCTCTGCTAGCTGGTGCAATCGATTATGCTGCTGATGATGTAAGGTATTTAATTAAATTAAAAAATATCCTTGAAAAAAAGTTAATTAGTGAAAAAAAATTAGATTGGGCTAATGAGGATTTCAGGGCTATATTAAATTCAAATTTATACCATTCAGATATATTTGAGGGCTGGAAAAAGGTTAAGGGGTTTTCTAAAATTAATAAAATTAAATATCAGTATGCATATGCTGTGTCTGCTTGGAGAGAAAAATGTGCAATTAAGAAAGATAAACCGAGAAAATGGATTATGAGTGATGAACAAATTTTTTCACTTGCAAATGGAAACTACTCACTTAGTAAAAGCAAAAAACAAGACCTTGATAGCTTTTGTGAACATTTTAAAAATGAAATTAATAATTTTAAATTTGATAAAAAAATCAATATTCTTACAAAATTAGAATCTGAACAAAAGAAGCAACTACAAAGTAGTCTAGTAGCTATAGCAAATCAGTATAATTTGAAACCTGAAGTGCTTTTTAATAAAAAATCGATTATAAGTTTTATTAAAACTAGACAAAAAGCCAATTTTCAATCAGGTTGGCGATATAGTTTATTAAAAGAGGAGTTATCAAAGTGGGAAACCTTTTAAAACCAGTCTCAGCAGGAAACATTCCTGATGAAGTTAACGTAATCATTGAAATTCCGGCTAATTCATCCCCGGTAAAATATGAGGTGGATAAGGACACAGGGGCAATGTTTGTAGATCGTTTTATCTCAACACCAATGTTTTATCCTTGTAACTATGGTTTTGTTCCACAAACGCTTGCAGATGATGGAGACCCTGCAGATGTTCTAGTAATTACTCCTTTCCCTCTTATTCATGACAGTGTCATTACTGCTAGACCAATTGGAATCCTAAAAATGACTGATGAATCAGGACAGGATGCAAAGATACTTGCTGTTCCAACCAATAAACTCTGTAGATCCTACCAAAATATGCAATCAATTGATGATGTGGGTGGTGCTTTAAAAGATCAGATTGAGCACTTCTTTAGGTACTACAAAGATCTTGATGAAGGAAAATGGGTCGAAATTGAAGGCTGGGGAAATGCAGAAGAAGCTAAACAAGAACTTTTAGCCTCTTATGAGAATTACCAAAAACAACTTTGATTCAAAACTCATTTCGAATTAGCTCTGGATTATATAAAGGGTTAAAATTCAAATTTCCTTCAAGTGAAGGACTGAGGCCAACCAAGTCAATTGTTAAAGAAACTTTATTCAATTGGTTACAATTCGCAATTCCAGGATCAAAGGTTCTGGATCTTTTTTCAGGTAGCGGATCACTAGCATTTGAAGCAATATCAAGAGAAGCAATTTCAGTTACCATTGTTGAAAAAGATAAAACAGTCTTCGATTCCTTAAAAAAAAATTCTAATTTTTTAAAAGCCAGTTCATCAATTCAACTTATCAATGATGATGCATTGAACTACATTGAACGAATTAAAAATACAAGATTTGATATTATTTTTCTTGATCCTCCATTTTTCAAGAATTATCTTGACTTGTGTTTATCAAAAATAGAAGTAAATCAAATTATCGGAAAAAAATCCAAAATTTATATAGAATCGGAATTTGAAATATCAGAAGATTTTTTAAAAAAAAATTTGGTTTCATCTTTTGAATTAAAGAAAAATAAAAAATCTGGAGATGTGTATTATTCTTTGGTTGAAATTTTATGATTAAAGCGATTTATCCCGGATCTTTTGATCCAATTACTAATGGTCATATTGATGTTATCAAAAGAGCTTCTAGAATATTTGATCAAGTCACAATAGCGGTTTCTCAGAATATAAATAAGAAATCTTTTTTATCCGAAAAGGAAAAGATTGAGGCGATTAATCTTTCTTTAGAAGGCTTAAAAAACGTTGAAGTAATAGCCTTTGATTCACTTCTTGTTGATTTTGCTAAAAAAATTAATGCTCAAATCATTCTAAGAGGTTTGCGCGCCGTTTCAGACTTTGAGTATGAGTTTCAACTCGCTGGCATGAATAAACATCTTGATAAAAATATTGAGACATTTTTTCTTACTCCATCTGAAGAATTTTCTAATATCTCTTCATCTCTTGTTAGGGAAATTCTAATGCTTGGTGGTGATATTTCAAGCTTTGTGCCACAAAAGGTAGAAAAGATCCTCCTATCCAAATTAAAAAAATAGTTTTGACTTGAAAAAAAAATCTTAATCCACATATAGGTTTGTATCAAATATATGGAGTTAAGAAATGTCTAAAATTATTGGTATTGATCTTGGTACTACAAACTCATGTGTTGCCGTGATGGACGGCAAAAATATCAAGATTATTGAAAACTCTGAAGGAGATAGAACGACTCCTTCTATTGTTGCTTATCAGAAGGATTCTGATGAAGTTCTTGTTGGCCAACCAGCAAAACGTCAAGCTGTCACAAACCCAGAGAACACGCTTTACGCTATTAAGCGTCTAATTGGTCGTCGCTTTGATGAAGAGGCGGTTCAAAAAGATATCAGCCTCGTTCCTTACAAAATTGTGAAGGCTGATAATGGTGATGCATGGGTTGAGGTGAAAGGAAAAAAAATGGCTGCTCCAGAGATCTCTGCAAAAGTAATCCAAAAAATGAAACAAACTGCTGAAGATTATCTCGGTGAAAAAATTACTGAAGCAGTGATAACAGTTCCAGCTTACTTTAACGACTCACAAAGACAAGCTACTAAAGATGCTGGAAAGATTGCTGGTCTAGATGTCAAAAGAATTATCAATGAACCAACTGCCGCTGCTCTTGCTTATGGCGTTGACAAAGGTAAAGGCGATAAAAAACTTGCTGTTTATGATTTAGGCGGTGGTACATTTGATATCTCAATTATTGAGATGGAAGATATTGATGGTGAGAAACACTTTGAGGTGTTATCTACTAATGGTGACACTTTCCTTGGTGGTGAGGATTTCGATCAAAAAATTATCAATCATCTAGTGGATGAATTCAAGAAAGACCAAGGTGTGGATCTTAAGAATGATCCATTGGCTCTTCAAAGACTTAAAGAGGCGGCAGAAAAAGCGAAGATTGAACTTTCTTCATCTGAACAAACACAAGTTAATTTGCCATATATTACCGCTGATGCATCAGGTCCTAAGCATTTAGATATTAAGATCTCTAGATCTAAACTAGAATCAATGGTAGCAGACTTGATTCAACGCTCTATTGACCCTTGTAAAACTGCACTTAAGGATGCGGGTTTAAATGCTTCAGATATCGATGAAGTGATTTTGGTTGGTGGTTCTACTAGAATGCCTAAAGTTCAGCAAAAGGTTAAAGAATTCTTTGGCAAAGAACCTAAAAAAGATGTTAACCCTGATGAAGCAGTCGCTATGGGTGCTGCCATTCAAGGTGGTGTTCTAGGTGGTGATGTAAATGACGTTCTTTTGCTTGATGTCACTCCACTTTCTCTTGGTATTGAGACTTTAGGTGGGGTAATGACCAAATTAATTGAAAAGAATACGACTATTCCGACCAATAAATCTCAGGTTTTCTCAACCGCACAAGATAATCAATCAGCTGTGACAGTTCATGTTCTTCAAGGTGAGAGAGAAGTTGCCAGTGCCAATAAATCACTTGGCCAATTTAATCTTGAAGGAATTGATGCTGCACCTAAGGGACAACCCCAGATTGAGGTGACTTTTGATATTGACTCTGATGGAATCCTTAAGGTTTCTGCTAAAGATAAAAATACTGGAAAAGAGCAAAATATAACCATTAAAGCTAGCTCAGGTCTTTCGGATGAAGAAGTCGAGAAAATGGTTAAAGATGCCGAAGCTCATGCCGAGGAAGATAAAAAATTCCAAGAGTTAGTCTCTACTAAAAATATGGCTGATGGACTTGTCTATTCAACTAAACAAAGCCTTGAAGAGTTGAAGGATGAAATTTCTGAAGATGAGAAAAAACAGATTGAAGAAGCTGTTTCTGAATTGGAAGAAGTGATTAAAGGCGATGATAAAGAAGCTATCGATGCCAAAGTTCAAAACTTATCTGAAAAGGCTCAGGTTCTTGCTCAAAAAGCTCAAGAAAAGGCAGGCAATGATAATGCAGGTGATTCTGCTTCCGCTGATAAGGCTGATGATGTCGTTGATGCTGATTTTGAAGAAGTTAAAGAAGACAAGTAATTTGTCAAATTCTACCCCCTCTATGTCATAAGACATAGAGGGCTTTATTTTTTATAAGATGTCAAAAAGAGATTATTACGAAGTTCTTGGAGTTACCAAAGGAGCACAAGAAGCCGAAATCAAGAAAGCCTATAAAAGGCTAGCTATGAAACATCATCCTGATAGGAACAAGGATGATAAAGAAGCGGCTGAAAAGAAATTTAAAGAGATTCAGGAGGCATATTCAGTTTTATCTGACTCTCAAAAAAGACAAGCATACGATCAGTTTGGACATGCTGGTGTTGATGGTAGTGCCGGTGGTTTTGGAGGCGGTTTCGGTGGTGGAAATCCATTTGGATCTGGTGGTTTCGGAGATATTTTTGGAGATATCTTTGGCTCAAGTGGTGGTTCTCATCGCGATAATCGTGGTGCTGATTTGCAATATGATGTCGAGATTAATCTAAAAGAGGCTGTTGAAGGTACAACCATCAAGGTCAGAATCCCGAAGAATGAAAAATGTGAAACCTGTGATGGTAGTGGTGCCAAGCCTGGAACATCTGCTTCAACTTGCGGAACATGTGGTGGATCTGGTCATGTTGCCATGCAACAAGGTTTTTTTGCTGTTCAGCGCACCTGTCCAGAGTGCTCAGGACATGGAAAGAAAATTGAATCTCCGTGTTCAACTTGTCATGGACAGGGGGTTACCCGAAAAGAAAAAACGCTATCTGTAAAGATTCCTGCTGGTGTTGATACCGGTAATAGAATCAGACTTTCAGGTGAAGGTGAGGCTGGACTAAGAGGTGGACCTAGTGGAGATCTTTATGTTCAGGTTCATGTAAAAGATCATGAGATTTTCCATCGAGAAGGTAATGATCTCTATTGCGAAGTTCCTATTGACTTCACAACTGCAGCATTAGGTGGTTCAGTTGAAATACCAACATTAGATAGTCGAGTCAAAATCAAGATCCCTGAAGGCACTCAAACCGGAAAACTTTTTAGAATGAGAGGAAAAGGTGTTCCTTCAGTTAGACACAGCGCTAAGGGTGATTTACTGTGCCAAGTCAAAGTTGAAACTCCGGTCAATTTAAGCAAAAAGCAGAAAGATATTCTTCAAGACTTTGCTAAGAGCTGTGGGAAGAAACATCATCCTGAGTCTGACACCTTCTTTGGTAAAATGAAATCTTTTTTTGAATAATAGAGATTTACATTGAGAATTAAAGACATTAAAGCTAGAGAAGTTCTTGACTCTAGAGGTAACCCGACTGTTGAATGTGATGTTATTTTAGATGATGGAACTATGGGTTCAGCTATGGTGCCTTCAGGAGCATCGACTGGACAAAAAGAAGCTTTAGAATTAAGGGATGGTGATAAAAATAGATACCTTGGTAAGGGTGTCTTAACTGCTGTCAACAATGTAAATACTGAAATCAATGAAGCATTAATTGGTTTTGATATCAATGATCTTCAAAGCATTGACCAGAAAATGATTGATCTGGATGGAACTCCTACTAAATCTAGACTTGGTGCAAATGCTATCTTAGCAGTCTCATTGGCATGTGCACATGCAAATGCGAATCGTCAGAACCTTGCACTTTATCATTCTTTTGAGGGTATGACAGACTATCAACTTCCTGTTCCAATGATGAATATCATCAATGGTGGTGAACACGCTAATAACAGTGTTGATCTTCAAGAGTTTATGATTATCCCTGCAGGTGCGCCTTCCTTTAAAGAGGCTTTGAGATATGGGGCAGAAGTTTTCCACCATCTCAAAAAAGTATTGGATGAGGATGGGTTTAATACGGCTGTTGGTGATGAGGGTGGATTTGCTCCTGATCTTGCCTCAAATGAAGATGCATTAAAAGTCATTATGAAGGCGATTGAAAATGCTGGCTATACTCCTGGTAAAGATATTTTTATTGGTATTGATGCAGCTAGCTCTGAATTCTTTTCAGATGGAAAATATCATCTGAAAAGTGAAGGCAAATCTCTTTCATCAGAAGAGTTTGCTAACTATTTATCTGATTGGGTTTCTAAATATCCAATCATTTCCATTGAAGATGGAATGGATGAGAATGATTGGGAAGGCTGGAAAATGTTAACCGACCTGTTAGGTTCAAAAGTACAGTTAGTGGGTGATGATTTATTTGTCACTAACAGCTCAATCCTATCTGATGGCATCAAAGCTGGGGTTGCTAATTCAATTCTTATCAAAGTTAATCAAATTGGAACTCTTACAGAGACTTTCAATGCAATGAAAATTGCTAGCTCTAATAATTATACTGCTGTCATGTCTCACCGTTCAGGAGAAACTGAAGACACTACTATTGCTGATTTGGCAGTTGCTACCGGGTGTGGACAGATTAAAACAGGCTCTCTTTCTCGATCTGATCGTTTGGCAAAATACAACAGACTTATACGAATTGAAGAAGAGTTAGGTTCTAAGGCTGTTTATCCTGGTCTCTCTGTCTTTCCTTTATAAACTTTAAAATCTAAATCTTGGAAGAACTTTCAATCTTTTGGCTTTCTGTTTTACTGGTCATCCTTATTTTCATCTCTGCTTTCTTCTCCGGTAGTGAGACCTCTATGATGGCAATAAATCGATACAGACTTCGATCACTTGCAAAAAAACATCGAGGCGCAAAGAGAACGCAAAGATTATTAGAAAATGTGGATGAACTTATTGGAGCAATTCTTCTAGGCAATAACTTTGTTAACATCCTTGCATCAAGTATTGCTACAATTATTGCCATCCACCTCTGGGGCGAAGGAAGTGTTATTTATGCCTCGGTTCTTCTCACGTTTGTCATACTGATTTTTGCTGAAACCACACCTAAAACTTTCGCTGCCAAATTTCCAGAAAAAGTGGCCATCCCCTCTTCATTGGTTATTAGTCTAGTTATAAAAATATTTAAACCTTTTGTTTGGCTAGTCTCTCTTTTTTCAAAATCGATTCTCAAAATCTTGGGCGTTAGTAATAATGATCAAGATACACATGTAAGTTCTGAAGAGCTCAAAATGGTAGTTGATGACGCTAAAAGAGTCATATCAAGCAAATATCAAAAGATGTTAAAAAATATTATTGATCTTGAAAATGTTCGTGTAGAGGACATTATGATTCCAAGAAATGAACTTATCAGTGTTGATATTAATAAGCAAGATGAACTTCTCGAATACCTTAAAAGGGTTCAACATACTAGATTACTTATATACAAAGACACGCCGGACAATATTACAGGGGTTCTTCATATGAGAAATGTTGTAAATCTTTATGCCAATGAGGAATTTAGCATCGATAATGTTATTGATAAAATCAGAGAGCCTTATTTCGTTCCAGAGGGCACTTCCTTATCGGATCAATTAGAACACTTCCAAAAGCAGAAACGTCGCTTAGGTTTGGTAGTTAATGAATATGGTGAAGTCAGGGGAATGATTGTTCTAGAAGATATTCTTGAAGAGATTGTTGGGCAATTCACTTCCAATCAAAGTGAAAATATTGAAGAGATCATTAAGCAAGATGATGGAAGTTATCTAATTGACCCTAGAGTAAGCATCAGAGAATTAAATGATGCGCTTGATACGGACTTCTCGCCAGATAGAGCTAAAACATTGAACGGCTTAATACTTGATGAATTGCAGATGATCCCAACTAGAGACATCAGTCTAAAAGTAGACTCTATCATGATTGAAATTCTTCAAATTTCTGGAAATGCAATTAAGCTTGTCAAGGTGACAAAGCTTGACCCATCTGAATAGCATCTTTTGCATCCATAGGTAAGTTTGCAAATTCAGAACCAGGACTTAATAGAATAACTGTAGAACCCATATTAAATCGCCCAAATTCTTCGCCCTTTTTAAAAATAATTGGCTCATCAAAAGAATATTGTTTTACTTCTTTTTTGTATGGAGGTGTAATTTGACCAATACTGTTAATATGCATTGATCCAACAAAAATAGCTCCAACCAGAATAAGGACCACTTCTCCAAAATTAGTTTCAAAATAGCAGACTACCCGCTCATTTCTCGAAAAAATTTTATCAATAGAGCTGACTGTTTTATCATTCACTGAAAAAAGATCGCCAGGCACATACTCTGCCATGATCAGTTTTCCATCAAAAGGCATATGAATTCGATGATAATCTTTTGGAGAAAGATAAATGGTTAGATATGAACCATCAATGAAGTCGCTATATCGTTTATTATTTGCTAATAGTGATTTTGCAGAAAAATGAAATCCTTTTGCTTGAAATATCTGCCCATCATTAATTCTTCCATAACTTGAGATAGAACCATCAACAGGTGAGATAATCTGTTTTTTAGCAATCTTTCTTGAATCTTTTCTAAGTTCCCTTATAAAGAAATCATTGAAGCAATCATAGCTATTAATATCATCATTTGCTGCCTCGGTCATATTGACGTCGTAAAGTTTAATGAAGTTCTTAATTAAAAAATTTTTAAACCAGGTAGTTTTAACCCGGGTTAATCGATACATTAAATTTGATAATAGATGCTGAGGAAGAAGAAATTGTAGCTTGGTCATTTAATTAATTTTTTAGACAAGTAATCTACAGCAGCCTGATATGGGACCTCGATTTTTTCATCGCTATTTCTTGCTTTATATTCCACATTTCCATTATCAGCATGGGTATCACTAATAACAAAACGATGGGGAATTCCAAGAAGTTCGGAATCAGCAAACATAATTCCAGGTCGCTCTTTTCTGTCATCAATTAAAACATCAATATTGGCCTTGATGCAATTCTCATAAAGTTCGTCCGCTAAGTTCTTAACTCTTTGAGACTTATGATAATTAATAGGAGTAATCACGAGCTGGAATGGCGCTATTGACTCTGGGAATATGATTCCTTTATCATCATAGTTTTGTTCAATTGCAGCAGCAATGACTCTCGTAACTCCAATACCATAACAACCCATTATCATTGTCTGCCCTTTGCCAGACTCTCCGATAATATTTGCATTCATAGCGCTTGAGTACTTGGTGCCAAGTTGGAATATATGACCAACCTCAATACCGCGTTTAATGCTTAATTTGCCTTTTCCGTCTGGAGAAACATCTCCATCCACTACATTTCTTAAATCGGCTTGAGTGAATTCTTTAACGTCTCTTTCCCAGTTGACTCCTCTGAGGTGATGATCATCTTCATTTGCTCCACAATAGAAATCACTCATTGCAGCTGCAGCATAATCTACGATGAGCTTACAAGGTAGATTATTTACTCCTATGGAGCCAAAAGAGCAGCCAAGGATTTTTTTGGTCTCTTCATCGGTTGCAAAAGTAAGGGGTTTAAGAATGCCTTCAATTTTTTCAGCTTTGACTTCATTCAGTTCATGATCACCTCTTAAAGCCAGAGCAATTACTCCACCCTCATCAGATTTAACTATTAATGTCTTAACTTGCTGAGAGGCATCAATATTCAGAAATTTAGAAATCTCATTGATTGTTTTTTGATTGGGTGTTGCAATTTTTTCTAAGGGGCAAGTTGGGCTAGCAGGTGATGCCTGTGGTAATGTCTCTGCTCTTTCAATATTAGCAGCAAAGTTTGAGCTATCAGAGAAACAAATGGCATCCTCTCCACTTTCTGCAAGCACATGGAATTCATGAGAACTATCGCCTCCAATAGAACCTGAATCTGCAAGTACAGGTCGGTATTCTAATCCTAGACGATCAAAAATATTGCAGTATGTTTGATGCATTAATTCATAAGTCTCTTGCAAAGAAGTATGATCATTATGAAAAGAGTAGGCATCTTTCATAATAAATTCCCTTGAGCGCATCACCCCAAATCTAGGTCTAATTTCATCACGGAATTTGGTTTGAATTTGATAAAAATTCATTGGGAGTTGCTTATAACTTTTGATGTAATTTGCAGCTAAATTTGTGATTACCTCTTCATGAGTTGGGCCCAAGCAGAAGTCACGATCATGTCTGTCTTTAAACCTTAATAATTCTGGTCCATACTGCTCCCACCTACCTGATTCCTGCCATAGTTCTGCGGGTTGAGCGACAGGCATCAATACTTCTTGTGCCCCTGAACGATTCATTTCTTCTCTGATGATATGAATCACCTTGTTTAAGACCTTAAAACCCAAAGGGAGATATGTATATAGCCCTGAGGCTAGTTTTGAGACTAGCCCCGCACGAAACATAAGTTGATGCGAGATAATTTGCGCATCTTTTGGTGCTTCCTTGAAGGTAGAAATAAGCAGATTTGAAGCTCTCATAAAGTGATTAAACTTTAGTAAAATTCATTTAACGAGGATTTTACCTAATGCCTGACACAGTTACTCTTATTATTTGGTCAATACCGGTTCTATTTGCAATAACACTTCATGAGGTTGCGCATGGCTGGGTGGCAAATATATTTGGGGATGCAAGCGCTAAAATGCTTGGGCGTCTCACTCTTAATCCTATTAAACATGTTGACCCAATTGGCACTATCTTGGTACCAGCAAGTTTATTAATCATGTCATCTGGGTTCTTATTTGGTTGGGCAAAACCAGTCCCAGTAAATACCAGGGCACTTAGGTCTCCAAAAACAGATATGCTATGGGTTGCTCTAGCTGGTCCAGTTGCAAACATACTCATGTGTATATTTTGGGTTGTTATCTTATGGATTGCTAATTCAATAGACCAAAGTCTTCTATTACATATGGCGGGAGCAGGCATTTTTATTAATCTTCTTTTGGCAATTTTTAATCTACTCCCCATTCCGCCTCTTGATGGTGGACGAGTGGTTAGCAGTCTCTTACCAAATTCTTTATCTTATCAATTTAACCAGCTTGAACCTTATGGACTCTTCATACTCATTGCGATTATGTTTTTAGGCGTTTTTCAAGCTGTAATCTGGCCCATATTGGTTTGGTGTTTGGATTTTTTATCTCTAATTAGTGGTATGTCGATTAAAGGTTTTATTTTCACGAACTTACTTTAAGATGAGCAACTCACTTGAAGTGATCTTGCCCACAAAGGCGCTTCCTTTTGATACTTTTCTGCACCTGAATGAAGTTCAAAAGGTTTTGATAGTATGTCGAACAACTGACTAATTTCATTGTAATTATGATTGTCTTCTGCCTCTCGGATTGCAACTTCTGCCGTGTAGTTCCGAAGAATGTATTTAGGGTTCGATGAGTTAATCAAATCAATTACTTCAGGATTTGATAAATTAACCCTATCGCAATATTCTTTAATCCAAATTTCATGCTCTTTTGATTTTGGGTTGACCTTATCAATTTTAGCAAGACTTAGAAAAGTATTGGTATAGTCTAATTTGAGGTCAAACATAATTTTTAAAAACTGACTAATTAAATCTTTATCAGTGTCTTCGGGACTATCAATGCCAAACTTGTTTCTCATTAGTTTGGAGTATGTCTTAATCATTGTTTTTTCATAGAACTCTAGTCCGTTTTTAATATCTTGAGTTTTTATGAATGGGCTTAATGCATCAGCTAGGCGCATTAAATTCCACAGAGCAACATTTGGTTGTTGGTCAAAAGCATATCTGCCTTGATGATCAGTATGATTGCAAACAAAATTTGGATCATATTCTTCCATAAACCCAAAAGGTCCGTAATCAAGAGTTAATCCCAAAATTGACATGTTATCTGTGTTCATGACTCCATGAGAGAAGCCCACAGCTTGCCAATGAGCAATCATTTCTGCAGTTAATTTTGCGACCTGATTGAAAAATTCAGAATATCTATTATCTGAACCCAGTTCAGAAAAATAATGATCTATTGTGAAATTGAGCAACTTTTCAAGATTTGCTTTATCTCCTTTAGAGGAAAAATACTCAAAATGCCCAAATCTTATATGACTTTTGGCAACTCTTGTCACGATTGCCCCAGGTTCAATTTTTTCTCGATATACCTCAGTTGTGCTGCCTACTAGTGAGAGCACATCGGTAGAAGCTATCCCTAAACCTTTCATTGCTTGAGAACATAAATACTCTCTAATTGATGATCTTAATACCGCTCTTCCGTCACCAGCACGAGAGTATGGGGTCATACCAGCACCCTTTAGTGAGATTTCATATCCATTTTTTTCACCAATTAAACATGATCTTCCATCACCTAACTGGGGAACAAAATAGCCAAACTGGTGTCCTGCATAGACGGTTGATATTGGATCAACATTGTCGTATTTTGTTTCTCCCGAAAAAACCGATAGAAATTCATCTGCACTCAAATCAATTCCTAGCTTATCAGCGAGCTCTTTGTTTTGATGAATTAAAAAATTATTCTCAAGAGGTTGAGTTTTAATTTTGGAATAGAATTCTTTTCCAAGACTTAGGAATTTAAGCGAGTTTTTCTCTAAGGATATCGTTGACTTGTTTGGGGTTCGCTTTTCCATTAGTTGCCTTCATGATTTGCCCAACAAAGAAACCTAAAATTTTTTCATTGCCAGAACGATACTGATCCACCTGCGCAGAGTTATTAGAAATCACCTCTTCAATAATTTTCTCAATTTCACCTGTATCAGTAATTTGTTTTAAACCTTTAGACTCAATAACTTGGTCTACACCACCCTCTTGATTCCAAAGCGCTTTAAAAACATCTTTAGCTATCTTTCCTGAAATAGTATTATCTGAAATTCTTTCAACTAATAATGACAGTTCCTCTGGGGAAATAGGTGATTGAGAAATATCTAACTGGTCCTTGTTAAGCGCTCCAGAAAGTTCGCCCATGACCCAATTCGCGCATAGTTTAGCATTACTATTGTTTGCAATCATTCTCTCATAATAGTCCGCTATTGCTTTACTAGAGGTGATAACATCAGCGTCATAATCACTTAACCCTAGACTCTCAATATAACGCGCCTTTTTCTGATTAGGTAACTCTGGCAACTCTTGCTTTATCTGTTCAAGTAGTTCATCAGTAACTTCAACTGGGAGCAAATCAGGGTCAGGGAAATATTTATAGTCATTCGCCTCCTCTTTTGATCTCATGGAACGAGTTT
>VMBT01000693.1_pt1 | contig 20049 bp, 13 predicted proteins | sample 4404301 | NCBI WGS metagenome assembly VMBT01 (sample SAMN12238535, study PRJNA552566) | marine metagenome | isolation source: Coastal seawater | place: USA: coastal Georgia, Sapelo Island | collected 2008-08/2009-08
CTCATCGGCTCGCATTCCGGCGCCAACGCCATTGCCATTTGGATGATCCTTATGACCCACGGTCCTTTCGGAATGCGGGAGAAAGTGGCCATCCTGAAACAGCGATCAGATTGGGTTTGCAATCAGTTGAAAGAGGCTGGGATCGAGTATTTCCGTCATCCGGAGAGTAACATCGTGACGATCAAGAGTGAATTCGTTCCGGAGAATATTGCACATGACTTCGGACTGGTTCCCGACAATCATACAGCTCCCAATTGGTTCAAGATCGTGATCATGGAACACGTGAGCATGGAACGACTAGAGCCACTCGTTGAAGAACTGGTCGCTATTCCAAGATGATCTTTCCTCTGAATCGGACTTCAGGGAATTGATAATCAATAAAATAGAGTCCTTTTCTCAGACTTGAGAGATCCACGGAATCACTGCTCGTAGTTACGTTAAACACTTCCTTGCCATCTACCGAGGAGACCCTCACCACTCTTTTACCGCTGAACGGTGAATTCAGTTTGATCATCCCTGTACTTGGGTTGGGATAAATGGTGAACTCATGCTCGTGAGGTATGGTTGGAGCACTCACTACGCATTCATTATCCTGATGTTCATAGAAAATGAATCCACCGCGATCGTTACCCACAAGCACATCGGGTCGCCCATCATCGTTCACGTCAGCAACCGTAGGTTTAACTTCTCCGCCAGCATCAAAATCGTAGCACAGATCCATCGATTTGTGATCTGAGTAATATTTCAGCGGATACTCGATAAAATCACTCGTGAGGTCTTTCGATATGTCTCGAAAGGCTTTGATGTTCCCTCCTGCTCCACCAACGATCAGTTCATTTTTACCATTTCCATCCAGATCGGCCAGAAACGGAGAACTGTATCCGTATACAACCGGAAGTAAGGTATCGATGAAGGTATCCTTGGCCTGATCGTACCACGTACCTGGGCGCAATTCGTTGATGATGATCCCTCCCAGGCTGTCGTCAACAAGCGTAAGGTCGGCAACGTTGTTCACGGGTTGGTTGTGGTAATAGAAGACATTTCCATCCACACAACCGATCAGGAGATCATCGATTCCGTCCTCATCCACGTCACCAATATGTGGAGCCGCGGTATACCCTACATTGATGCTGAACGCATTCTTGCTGATCAGTGTAGCTGTCATGGAACTTCCTTTCCCGCTGAGATCATACAATATCAATGACCCCGAATGATGTCCGATCAAAAGTTCCGGATCTCCATCGTTATTGAGATCACCTATGGTCGGGTGCATTCCTGAAATGGAGTCCTTATCCAATCCGAGGAAGTCCTTATCGATCAACTTGTAGATGGCCTTAGTAGGCGATCCAACATTTTCATACAGATAGAGTGCATCGTGTTTATCCGCCGTTTGCAAATGCCCTTGATTTGTGGCTGATATAATATCCTGATCTCCATCACCGTCGTAATCGTAGAACAGAGGGACCGTGTGAGATCCCATATCGATCATTTGATCATTCATCCATGTGCTGTCTTGCTGAATGAACTTCGGTACGGAGGTCGTTCCGGTGTTCTTATAGTAGAGCACGTTGTCGTACTCGGCTATATATCCACTGAACTTATCGGTCAGATTTGGAGCAACGAGAAGATCCTTTTTACCGTCCTGGTCCACATCCACCATGAATGATGCCGGAAACGTATTGACCCTTGCAGGAATATCGTAAGAAGGGAAACGAGCGTCATAAGCGATCATGCTGTCGAGTTTCATTCCCAGGTTGGTCTTCCCATTCTCAAGATAGATCAAGTTGTCGAATCCCGCGTTCCCAAGAATGAGGTCCATATCGCCATCGTCATCCCCATCGAGCAGCAACATGCTGGATCCACCGGCATGCTTCAGATAGCGATAGTACTTGCGATAACAGAACTGATAGCGCTCTAGTATGATCTGGTTGGAACTGGTGCCTTCGGTGAAATCGCCCCAGCATACATCGATCTCTTCGAATGCCGGTGGATCCAGAGGCTGGTCGTTCTCCACAGTGTTGTTTAGGAACAAGGTCACACCGAATCCGATGGTCTGCAAGGTGAGGAAATCTATGTCGCCATCCCCGTCCACATCCTCAATGGCCGGGATATTAGCTGCATCGGCATATATGTCGGATGTGTCTATGATCTGTCCGAAGTTGTACGCACGTAATACATTCTTTGCCACTTCAAAACGAATGTGAGGGTCACTTGGCTGAGTGATGTTCCTGTACAAACTCACACCATTGACCAGATAATTCCTGAACCAAAGGTCTTCTTTGCCGTCATTGTTGTAGTCCTTGAATACGACCCAGGATGTGAAAGTCGGGAATATGTGATCGTATTCCGGGCGATAAGTGTAGTTCCCGCTACCATCTGCGATCAGCGACATCACCTTGTCGCCTGTGCGATCGTACACGAAAAGGTCATGTATGCCATCATTATCAATATCGATCGATTGAAACTGCGGTTGATTAAATCCTCCAAGCAATGCCAATTTCATGGTATCTCCGCTGGAATTGAGAAACTTCAGACCATCAGAAACATGGAACGTAGTTCCCTGACCAAAGCTCATTGTGCAAAAAAATGATAGGAGAATTGTAAAGATCGACCGATTCATACGTAACATATAAAAGTAAGACCCTTAAAGTGAGTCGAATGCTGCATTATAACTTCAAAAGATCGGACGTCATGCATTCGGTCAATAATATTTACATCAAATAATTCGTGCAGGTCCTCAGGCGTACAGATAGACTGACGTTCACACTGATAACCACGTTGTTCAGTGTTGTACTGGCGCAAGGTCAAAGTGACAGCCTGATACTCGAATTCGCAAATGGTGAGCCTGTTTCCTTTGGGGTGATCCGTTGGCACGCAGGTCAATATTACTCCGATCATACTGGTAAGGTCGATCATGACTTGACTCATGGTAGCAGATTTGAAGTGTACCACATCAATGGGAACGACTCGTTCGTGTATGACACCTCTCAGATTCGATACGTGATCCACTCAGAAGGAATGCTTCTACCGGAACAGAAGGTGAAGGCCCTTCCTCCGCGTGCCCTTTTCTCCAGAGAATTTGCCCGCTTCCCGATCAAAGAGTCACCCACGGAGCGGATAAAGCGAGCCTATGGCCTGACCAACATGAGTAAAGAACTCAAAGCGGTAAGTCGGGCAAGTCATTGTGGTGTTGTGGTAAGCGGACCCATTTCCCACTTTTATGACCTGTACAGCAAGGAAGCAAAGTCCAAAAGAGAGTTTATGCGCTTGGAACGCATCTAGACGAACAAGGTGCAGCTAGAGGAATATTTCAAAAGCTCAGTAGTGGTAATGCTTTTGCCAAATTGTAAGACTTGCTCTGCAGACCTCGAACGTTTTCGAAATTTCTGCTCCATACATCCCGATGTCATTGACCAATTGAACAAATTAGAGCTGCTGGAGCGTATACGCAGATGTGGAATGGAAATCGTAGCGCAGGATATTATACTGAACGAATTGTGGTCGGATGTGCATTATCCTCCCCTTCTGCGCTACTGAAAGGGGGAAGTATTGGCGCATCTTTGTTCTATGGACATTGCCAGCTTCTATCGGAGATTCATTCAATGCGGTCAAAAATTCACCACAGACAGCCGTAAGGCAGGTGAGGCTCGCATCTTCTTTGCGCTAAAAGGGGCAAATTTCGATGGCAATGCATATGCTGCCAGTGCGGTGGACGCCGGATGTGAATTAGCGGTCGTCGATGATGCAAAGGCGGCGGTCGATGAGCGCTTCGTGCTGGTGGACGATGTGCTGTCATTCATGCAGGAGCTGGCAACATTTCACCGAAGACAACTCAATATCCCGGTGATAGCCGTTGCAGGTAGCAATGGCAAGACCACAACCAAGGAGTTGTTGGGAGCAGTTCTGGAATGCGCTTACCGCGTTCACATTACACAAGGCAATTTTAATAACCTGATCGGTACTCCGATCACGCTCCTGGAAATGCCACTGGATACAGAATGCGCCGTGATCGAGATCGGGACCAACCAATTCGGTGAGATCAAGCGTTTGTGTGAGATCGTGGAACCAACCCACGGGATCATAACAAATATCGGTAAGGAACACTTGGAAGGATTCGGTGACATAGAGGGTGTTATTCGCGAAGAAAGCGAACTCTATCTGTATCTACAGGAGCATCAGGGCAGAGCTTATGTCAATGCAGACGACAGTATCCTCATCAATATGGCTCGTCGCCTGCAACGGGTCAAAACCTACAGTATGGGACCGGATGGAGACGTGACCGGAACTATCCGACAACGCTTTCCGGGATTGGAAGTGGAGGTGAATGATGTCGTTCTGAAGTCGAACTTAAGCGGTGATTATAACGCAGAGAACATTCTTACTGCAGCTACTATAGGGCTGGATATTGGACTGAATATCAATCAGATAGCTCGTGGCATTTCGAACTACACCCCTTCCAATAATCGGTCGCAATACATGGAAACAGATCGCAATCACGTGATCATGGATGCGTACAACGCCAACCCTACCAGTATGGCTAAAGCACTCGAGAGTTTCCGAAATATTGATTCCTCCAAGAAACTACTTCTGCTTGGCGACATGCTGGAAATGGGCGATCACGCAGCGGCAGAGCACCGCGACCTGGCTGATCTTGCTCTTGCCATGCCAGAGGCTAAATGTGTGTTCATCGGTGAGGAATTTCACAAACTGAATGGAGACCTGAATTTGAAATCCTACGCTGATGTAGATGCATTTCTTGCAGACTACCCACTTGGTGACATCAAAGATCATTGGATCCTTATCAAAGGATCGAGAGGTGTGCGCATGGAGAAGATACTCGATAGCTTATGAAGTTCACATTGGAGTCGACCATAGAGATCCTGGAACGAACTCCCGCTGTACTCAGGGATTTACTGGACGGGCTTTCTGATGGCTGGATCAGAAGCAACGAAGGGGGCGATACCTGGAGCCCTTATGATGTGGTTGGTCATCTTATAATCGGTGAGCGGACTGACTGGATGGTAAGAACCAGGGTCATTTTGTAAACTGAAGGAGATAAGACCTTTGTACCTTTCGATAGATTTGCTCAATTTTAGTTAGACAAGTCTCTGTCCATCAACGACCTGCACAAAAGGATCGGCAAAGAGAAGATCTAAACTTAGGATGGTTTCGGCTCAGTTGTTTCAGGACCTTTTGCACCGATCGTGAACGCTCATTATCGGTTGAGCAAACCCTCCTTATACGCTTTGATGAGCAATGCGCTCCGATTGTGATGTGGAGCAACATATTGGCTGAACTGATCCAATGCTTCCGGGTAATTACGCAGATCGTGCTGCACCTCTGTCCAGAGATCCGCCCAAACGAGATCATTCCCCTTTCTGATATTCTCGATGATCTTCAAGAGCAAGACATCATTGATCACTCGTAATCCTACTTGCCGCGTGGTGATTGCTTGTGTATTGGGCGATAGACCGAGTATCCTGCTCAAGTGGTCATAACCACCACAGGATCCCAGAACCACCAACTCAGATTCAGGAGTGATGTAGGAGATCGTCTCGGAGACGTAGTAACTATGTCCTCGGTGTACGATGGCATCCGGTTCGATCCCTTTGTCGTCGAACATGGCTCTGATCGCTTTTTGTCCGGCGATCTCAGAAGAAGGTTTGTTGAAATACAGACTTACATGCTGTCCGCGTGTTGCCCTTATCTCGATATAGGATCCATGATCGAATTGTTGCCAATTCTCGTTATAGAAACGCTTAATGAAATTCTCATAGTTCAACCACCCGTCTGCATCCTCATAGAAGAAATGCTGCTGGATGTGCACACTATCCGCGCCCATGTATGCTTCTTTTCCCAATCCGCTGTTCTCAGCGATCAAGTCTGCATAGTATTTCGAGCCCTTTCCAATTTCAAGTATCCCGGTGAGGTGCTTGTAGAGTTCTTTCTCCTCAGGCTTCTTATCCGGAGCTTTCATGTGCTCCAAAATGCTTGTTTTGAGTTGCTCTTTCAGCCCTCCTTCCAGTCCGCTGTAAATGTCAACGATATTGACCGCAACCTGTAGCGGATTGGATTTCGTCCTTAAGTCGTCGCAAAGACGGTCAAAGAGGCGTTTAGGCTCCTCCGGTGACATATCTTCGAACAATGCCGGAACCATATTATAGGTCACGCACATTTCCAGGAACACCTCGTACTTGTGCATCCCGATACCGTTCCAGAAGTTCATGATCGTTTGACCACCCAAGGCGGCCTTCCACTTGTTGAACATTCCCAGAAAGCTCGTCGTGAAGATCTCCTCATGTCCGTACACCATGAGCATATAGATATCCCTCGCCGACGACAAACTGGTATCGATCAAGGCAAACCGCACTGTGTCGGGGTATTCATGCAGGTCATTGATCTCCCGAATGGCATGTAAGGAGGTATACCGCAATTCTTCGACGATGTCCCTTTCCCCTATCATGCCTTCTTGCAAAACCAGATCACCCAGTTTTTGGAAGAGATCATTTCGATCCCGACTGAATTGCTCCGCTTCCGTCAGTGAAGTTCCGTTTTGAACATCACGCAACAAGAGAAAGGATTTGCTACCTGCCGCATTCTGCTCATAAATAGCAGTAAACAATGCCAACACCTCATCGGATTCAGCTCCACGGCGAATACCCATGGATACTGCATTTGACGACGACATATAATGGCTAGTTTGCAATGGCACGGTGTAAACCAATGCCTTGAGGATATCCGGGAAATAGGCTTGATGACTGAGTTCACCCATCTTCTTCAAAAGCGAAGAAGGACTTTCGTACGCAGCATATTCTAGAAGAAATCGAGCAAATTTCCGTTGACTGAAAAATGGAATGAGTTCAAGGGCTCTTTCAAGGTCTACTTTTAACAGTTGGAATAAGCGATCCTCATCTTCCATTACAATGCAATGAAGTATCATATCAAAGCGCTCAGAAGCGCTGTTAAATTCAGCATAATTACGTCTACCGATCTGCCTGAGGATTCCATAGAACTCAAACAGCATCTGCTTTCGTTCGAGAATATTGACGTCTGTCTCGGCGATCACCTGCTGGATCTCATCCACTCTATTTATATACGTGAGAGTAGCTCGCTCTGTCGCTTCTGCCGATGGAAAGCCGATAGTACGATCGAGACTTCCGTCAATGAGATCGAGCTGGCGCTGCCAGTTGTCGATCTTCGACATGTTCGGTTGGAGTATATCCGGTTGAGCTTTCAATAATGAAAGCGTACAGATCAGCGATATGATCCAAAGTGCCCTCACGAGATTTTCTTCTGTATCTCCCAAATTGCGATCCCGGCTGAGACGGAAACGTTGAGCGAATGTTTGGTACCATATTGTGGTATTTCCACAAAGTCGTCACAAAGGGCGAGTACGTCGTCACTCACACCGTCCACTTCATTTCCAAACACAAGCAGGATGTCCTTTCCACTTTCAACTGCCAGATCCTGGATCTCAATACTCTGGTCAGTCTGCTCCACTGCAACAACCCGTGTACCGGTTTCTTTCAACTTTACGATCGTTTCAACAGCAGACTTGGTATGCGACCATTCCATGCTCAACTCGGCACCGATCGCAGATTTAGTGATCTCGCGATGTGGTGGTGTTCCGGTGATGCCACCGAGGTAGAGATGTGATACTGCAAATGCATCACATGTTCTGAAAACCGATCCTACGTTGAGCATGCTTCGCACATTATCCAGCAAAACTGATACCTTTTTCTTTTCGGTCTTCCGGAACTCCTTCGGAGACAATCTGTTTAGCTCTATATTCTTTAATTTGCGAACCATCCGAACAGCATCAGAAATTGGCCCCAAAAGTACGTAAGCAAAGCGAAACTCCACTGATGCGCCAGTACGCGCAGATCAAGGCAAAATACCCGGGAGCACTGGTCCTCTTCCGCGTAGGGGATTTTTACGAGACGTTTAACGAGGATGCGGTGAATGCATCCAAAGTTCTGGACATCGTGCTTACAAAACGAGCCAATGGCAAAGCTTCGCATGTGGAGCTGGCCGGATTTCCCCACCATGCGCTGGACAATTATCTCCCCAAGCTCGTCCGTGCGGGTTATCGAGTAGCAATTTGTGATCAGCTGGAAGATCCATCTAAGGCCAAGAAGCTGGTCAAACGTGGAGTAACAGAGCTCGTCACTCCCGGTGTAACCTTGAACGATAAAGTCCTCGAATCCAGGACCAGCAACTATCTCGCTTGCATCGCCAATGACAAAAAGGAATACGGGATCTGCTTCCTGGATATCTCGACGGGAGAATTTCTGGTAGCGGAAGGAAATCATGACACGTTGCAGAAGTTGCTCCGAAGCATGAACCCAACAGAGGTGGTCTACTCAAGGGCATTGGACAAAGGGTTGAGAGAACAACTGGAGACCGTATATCATACGTACAATCTAGATGAATGGATCATCAGCTATGACTTCGGATATGACCGATTGATCCAACAATTCGATGCTAAATCGCTCAAAGGATTCGGAGTGGAAAACATGCAGCTCGGGATCGCAGCGGCAGGTGCCGCATTGTATTATCTGGAGCAAACGCATCATACAGACCTTGGGCACATCAGCGGTATTGGACGGCTCGACGACAGTCAGTACGTGTGGATGGATCCATTCACGATGCGAAATCTTGAGATCCTGTTCTCCAATCATCCCGATGGTAAGAGCTTGCTCAACGTTCTGGACTGCACTCAAACCCCAATGGGAGGACGCTTGCTCAAGCGTTGGTTGAGTTTGCCGTTGAAAGACAAACACGCTCTCGAGCGCCGACTCGACATTGTTCAACTCGGAGTGGAGGATTCTGAGAAACGGTCAGAAACACGAAACTTACTGAACGGTATTGGTGATCTGGAGCGATTGGTCAGCAAGATCTCCAGTTTCCGAGTAAACCCGAGGGAACTCAAGATCCTGCAGCATTCGATCAAAGCAATTCAGGAGATCTCTGCCTTGCTAGGCACTTTGAAGAATAAAGCCTTGCAGCAAGTACTGCAGCAGCTCCATCCACTCGACAAGCTTCATGATCGACTGGAATCTGAAATAAAGGAAGAACCTCCTTTGCTTGTGGCTAAAGGAGACGTGTTCAAATCAGGAGTTGACAAGCGCCTCGATGAGATCCGTGATCTCGCATTCAGCGGGAAAGACCGACTGGCAGCCATGCAGCAACGCGAAACAGAAAGTACCGGCATCCCTTCGCTGAAGATCGGATTCAACAACGTCTTTGGCTACTATATCGAGGTCACCAATGCTCACAAGGACAAGGTCCCCGACGAGTGGATCCGGAAGCAGACCTTGGTGAACGCTGAGCGATACATCACGGAGGAGCTCAAAGAATACGAGCAAAAGATCCTCACCGCGGAAGATCAGTTGCAAGAGATCGAGCGTAAGATGTACGAATCACTTTTGGCTGACCTGCAGGAATTCATTCCTGTACTTCAAACGAATGCGAGAGCCTTGGCTTCGCTGGATTGTCTCTTTTCATTTGCCGAGGTATCGGCAGAGCAGAAGTATTGTCGACCCGAGTTGGACGACAGCAAAACGCTGGCCTTAAAAGACGGTCGCCACCCTGTGATCGAACAGGAGCTACCACGTGGCGAAGATTATATTCCGAACGACGTGTTGTTGAACGACAGCGACCACCAACTGATCATCCTCACCGGTCCTAACATGTCTGGTAAATCAGCACTACTCCGACAAACGGCTTTAGCCGTGGTCATGGCACAGATCGGATGCTTTGTAGCTGCCCAACACGCTCAGATCGGTATGGTCGATAAGATCTATACCCGCGTCGGTGCCAGCGACAATATTTCCCAGGGCGAATCGACATTCATGGTGGAAATGACCGAAACGGCGAGTATTCTCAACAACTTGAGCGATCGAAGCCTGATCCTCCTCGATGAGATAGGCCGCGGAACCAGCACCTTTGACGGGGTCTCGTTGGCTTGGTCCATTGCAGAATTTCTCGCATCTCACGAAACGCACCCCAAGACGCTGTTTGCAACACATTACCACGAATTGAACGAGTTGGAGGAAAAAAGCGAACATGTTGTGAACTATCATGTGACCACCAAGGAAGTCGGAAAGAAGGTGATATTCCTGCGCAAGCTGAAAAAGGGCGGCTCGGAACACAGCTTTGGACTCCATGTGGCAAGAATGGCAGGCGTCCCATCTAAAGTGGTGCGACGTGCGGAAAAGATCCTTGAACAGCTCGAAGCAAAACGCAGCGATATCAGCGGCAGAGAAGGTTTGAAGAAAATGCGACAAACCGATGTGCAGCTAAACATGTTTGATATATCCGATCCCCAGCTCAAAGAACTTCGTGATGAGATGTTGAAACTCGATACGAATTCCATGACTCCGATCGAAGCATTATTGAAATTGAATGAACTCAAACAGAGTCTCAGTGAAGATTAAGATCCTCGTGACGCTGATCCTTTCCATCAGCTCACTATGCGTATTTTCCCAAAACAACCACTACTGGGTGTATTTCGACAAAGACATTCATCCCGATGTGGTCTCTGTTTCAAGAGCCTACAGCGATCATTTTGGAATAGAGCTGATCGGACATAGCAAGTGGTTCCACAGTGCATGTGTCAGTGCTCCCTCACTACCGGGAGCTGTGTATCCTGGAGTGATCAAGGTCGAACCACTCGGCCGCTACCAGGTCAAAAGGCATGGGGCAATGAGTTCGGGAGACTCTGTTTACGGACATGCACTGCACCAGCTAAACATGCTGGGAATTGACTCGTTTCACAGATTGGGTTTTAAAGGCCGAGGTGTTCGCATAGCGCTATTCGACGCTGGTTTCAATCATGCTGATTCGCTGGAGGTATTTGACAGTATCCGCCGTGAAGGAAGATTGAAAGCATTTTACGATTTCGTCGATAATGACAGCTTGATCTTTGAGGAAGATAATCACGGGATGTGGGTGTGGTCTGTGGTTGGTGGTAACTGGCCCGACTCGTTGATCGGTGCAGCACCGGATGCCGAATATGTGCTGGCCAGAACCGAAAATGTACATTCTGAAACACATTTGGAAGAATACAGCTGGGTGAAAGCTATGGAATGGGCCGACTCTATCGGGGTTGACATTATCCATTCTTCTCTTGGCTACACCACATTTGACACGCTGGAAGGTGATTACAGTTATGAAGACCTCGACGGAAATACCACGGTGATCACAAGGGCAGCTCAGATGGCTTACGACAAAGGGATATTCATCACCAACAGTGCAGGCAATGAAGGCGACAATCCTTGGCTGAGGATCTCGGCTCCCTGCGATGGTGAGAATGTGCTGTGTGTCGGATCCGTGGACTCATTCAGGAATGTGAGCAAATTCTCCGGTAAGGGTCCAAGCTATGACGGCCGCGTGAAACCCGATGTGGTTGCCATGGGGCAACGCACCAGTTTTGTGGTAGCCGAATCGCGTGTTCGGCAAGGTAATGGTACTTCTTTCTCAGGTCCACTCATGGCGGGGTTCGTAGCACTGCTCAAGGAAAAGTGGCCTGACATGAGCAATGATCGGATCTTTAGGGCAGTGACCATGAGTGCACACAAATACGAAGATCCCGATACGGCATTCGGATACGGAATTCCAAACATATTCCGCGCGGATTCCATCCTGCAGGGGATGCTATCCGTAGATCCGACTGTACCAGATCAGAAACCACTGTCTATTTATCCGAATCCGGCTCATTCAAAACTGCACATTCAAGGGCTTGAGCATTTCAAGACCATTCGATTTTTCGACTTGCAGGGACGAGAAGTACTGCTTCGAGAAGATCTTGGAACTAGTGACATCACTCTGGAGATCAATGATCTACCGGACGGAATGTACCTATTGGAAGCAACTCTGGCAGATGGAATGAGACATCGGGAACGGGTCCGTATCATCCATTGATTTTTGCGTGAATTTTATTTGCAGAAAATGAGGAATACTTATCTTTGACGTCCCCAAAACGGGGTGTACCAAAAGCGAAAGTAGCTCAGCTGGTAGAGCATCACCTTGCCAAGGTGAGGGTCGCGAGTTCGAATCTCGTCTTTCGCTCCAGACAAAAAGAAAGGGAACCATCACGGTTCCCTTTTTTAATGAGACAAAATACCCGAGTTATAAAACCCGAAACCTTCAAACCGATCACTTGTGGCTCATCCGCCACTCAGAAGGTTTACCTGTAAATGGACTGTTGAATTTTGAAACAAATCGCGCTTCCGTCAGTACTTCAATGGTCCAGTCTTGTTGATAGTTTGTCCCTTCGTCGATGATCAACATGGTTGAATCACGGTTGAAGCGATAGGTCCCCTGAAAGCTTCCATCGAAATCATACCCACCCGTCGCATTGAAGGATATGGTCTTGCCACTTGAGGAAACGTCATAAGCGCCGTCGTGATATGCCGTGTCAATATTCCAAAAGCGTGCTACCTGTTCGATAATTGAAACTTCCGGGGGTTCGTTCTCGCCATTGTTCTTGTCGTCGTTGACAGGAGTGACGGTGTCGTCACCGCAAGCAGCGAACATGATCATCGTGATCCAAATACCAAGTTGAAAGAAATTGCTTTTCATGGTTAGTCTGTTTTATGTTGGTTATTCTGTCTCTTCAGAGAATCAACTCTGAAAGCCAATGCACATCTGATAGAGCCGACAACAAGGCTCCATGTTGTACGGAAGGCACTATTAAGTGATGAACGACATGAATCTGTGATGAACTGCAGTTGGGCTCCTGGTGTCTCTTCTTTTTGTCTGATACAAAAAGAAGCAAAAAGATCAGAGAGTGTGTGAAGCACGTCGTTTGGCCTGTCGCTAACAGCCAGCCCCTCTCCCAGCCGGCCAAACCCCTCGCGCAACCTCCGCACACACTCTCATTCCCCTGCTCATCGCCTGTCCCTAACCTTCTTAAAACCCCTGTCGTTGATCCTCCGAAAACCCGAACTTCGAAGCGGCGTATATCAGCTCGTAGTCACCGCTCATTACATTCACTAAAGACTACGCCCAGTTAAGATTTCCAATATCCTCATTCAAGCATCGATCTGTAGTTGCGCGATTCATCGCGCAGCAAAATCATGCTATAAACGTCAACGGGGCTCGAGTATTTCTATAAGTTTATCCGATAGTTGCAACAACTTATGAATGCATTCCTAGGCTTTGCTAATTTTGGCTATCAAAATTCAAAACCATGTGGAAGGCATTATCATTCGGAGCTTTGATATCGATCTGGGGCTGTGTTTCAACACAGGCTATTGAACTCGAAGAAGAGAAACCTGATTCCCTGAAGAACATCTCACTATCCGGACTGAAGTTCCGAAGCATAGGTCCGGGGATCACCGGAGGTCGGATCGTTGACATTGCCGTCAACCCTGAAGATCACAGCGAATACTTCGTGGCATCGGGACACGGTTCTCTTTGGAAAACAGAGAATCACGGTGTGACTTTCAGTCCAAGTTTTGAAGGACAAGGATCATTTGCCATGGGCGCTGTAGAGCTCGACCCGAGCAACCCCAACATTGTGTGGGTGGGAACCGGCGAACACAACAATCAAAGCAACGTGATCTACGGTGACGGTGTATACCGAAGTGAGGACGGTGGAAAATCATGGAAGAACATGGGGCTGAAGAACAGCGAACACATTGGTGGCATCGTGATCCATCCTGAGAACTCCAATATCGTGTATGTCGCGGCATACGGATCAGTGCGCAATCCCAATGAAGATCGGGGCGTCTACAAGACCACAGATGGTGGAAAGACCTGGAACAAAGTCCTCTACGTGAACGACCACACAGGCTGTTTTGAGATCCATATGGACCCTTCCGATCCGGATATTCTCTACGCTTCTATGAATCAGCGAATCCGTAAGGACTACACGGTCTTGCGGGGAGGCCCTGAGTCAGCAATTTATCGCTCCCTCGATGGAGGTGAGAATTGGGACAAGGTGATGAAAGGAATTGCTGCCAAGCAAAGTGGCCGCATAGGTCTGGCCATTTCACCGGCAGACCCGTTCGTCGTCTATGCGTGTGTAGAAGCTAAGGAAAGCGGAGGCACGTACCGCAGCGATGATCGGGGTGCCAGTTGGAGTAAACAAAGCGATTATGTGACCTCCTACCCTTTTTACATGCAGAAGATCGTAGCTGATCCGAAAGATGTGAATACCCTGTACGGACTTGCCGTAAAGATCCAGGTAAGTCGTGATGGTGGAAAATCGTTCAGCGATCTGGGTGAGTCTAAAAAACACGTAGACAACCATGCGCTTTGGATAGACCCCAACGATACGCGCCACATGCTCTCAGGTTGTGACGGTGGTGTTTACGAGACCTGGGATGGAGCACATAACTGGGACTTCAAGGCCAATATGCCGATCACGGAGATCTACAAGGTAAGCACAGACAATGCCAAACCATTTTACAATGTCTATATAGGTACTCAGGACAACCTGAGTCTGGTTGGTCCTTCTCAAACGATCAACAGTAGCGGGATTCTCAATGCCGACTGGACTTTCACCAAAGCAGGCGATGGATTTGAATCCCAAGCGGATTGGAAAGACGATAATATCGTATATGCACAGTCGCAGTTCGGGCACTTGATCCGGTACGACAAACAAAGTGGAGAGCGACTTGTCATCCAACCACAGCAAGAGCTTGACAGTGGATATCGCTTTGATTGGGACGCACCTCTGTTGATCAGTAAACATGATAACAAGCGCCTCTATTTCGCTGCTCAGGTGGTATTCCGAACAAATGATCAGGGGAATTCCTGGGAGGAGATCAGCGGGGATCTTACTCGTGGTGTACCTCAGGAAATGTATCGGCTTGGCGGAAAGAGCTGGTCCATAGACGATATGGTATCGAAAGGCTCACAAGCCAAGATCAGTGCAATAGCCGAATCTCCGTTAAACGAGGACATTCTTTTCGTCGGTAGTGGCGACGGGCTCATTCACTACTCACATGATGGAGGTAAGACGTGGGATCGATCGAAACAACCTGAAGGAGTGAATTCCGGTACGAGGATCCATCATATCATCGCATCTGAGCACGACTCTATGGTGGCTTATGCCGCTTGTCATGCGCTGAACTCCGGTAATTACAAGCCATTGTTGTTCAAGACAGCCGATGGAGGAAAGACCTGGAGATCGATCTCTTCCAATTTGCCGGAACGAGGTTCTACCTACAGTATCGCAGAAGATCACGTCAAGAATGGTTTGTTGTTCGTGGGAACCCAATTCGGACTGTATATTTCGGTAGATGATGGTAAGGAATGGGTCAAGTTCATGAACGGACTCCCAACTACCACTATCATGGATATGGAGATCCATCGAGGCGAAAACGACCTCGTCGTCTCCACCTTTGGTCGGGGTGTGTATATTCTGGATGACTATTCTCCACTGCGCAAATTGAATAACGAAACGGTGAATGAATCACTGATCCTTTTTGACACACCTGATGCGCTCATGTACATCGAGGCAAATCCATTTGGATACAGCGGTGTGAGTTTCCAGGGAGCATCCTTGTATAGCGCCTCAAATCCAGACATTGGAGCTACGTTCACGTATTATCTCAAGGATGGTCATGAAAGCCTGAAGGACAAACGTCAGAAGGAAGAGAAGGAACTGAAGAAAAAAGACGCTGACATAGAATATCCCGACTATGAAAAGTTAAAAGATGAGCAAAAGGAGCAAGAGCCCTACCTCTTGTTTACTATTTCAGATGAGAGTGGAAACGTCATCCGAAAGATGAAAAGGAACGTGAGCAAAGGTCTTCACCGCTTCACCTGGGACCTGCGATACGATGGATTTGGTCCGTTTGTGAATACGAACGAGAAGGATCACAAAGGGCGAGGTTATATGGTTGCTCCCGGGACCTATCATCTCAGCCTACACAAGTTTGATGGGAACGCGTGGACTGAACTCATCGATAAACACACATTCCAGTGTGTGCCGCTTAACAATACGACCATTCCTGTGGAGGACATCGATTCTCTGATCCGTTTCAATGAGAAAGTAGCTGAGTTGCTGCGAGTGGTTCAAGGAGCAGAGCGCTACAGAAAGGAAATGGAGGAGGATGTGGATTACATCGCTAAAGCTGTGTTGTTCACGCATACTGTCCCTAAGGAGACTCAACTTTCGATCAGAAAGGTAGAAGAACGCCTCGCGAATTTGAACGAACACATGAACGGCGATCCGCTTCGGACGAGATATGAAGGTGCGGGTGCTCCAACTACCAGGAGTCGTATTCAAAACATAACCTGGGCCTTGTGGTCTACTCGCAGCGCGCCTACGCAAACATTCGTTCGCGGGTATGAGCTGGCACGTGCTGATGTAGATGGTATTTTAAATGAGATACGAAGCATCAACACGGATATCGAGAAGCTACGTGAGTTATTGGACGAGTATCAAGCTCCTTATACACCCGGAAGGATACCTGAGTTCAAAGAGTAAGATTGGGTTTTGGGGTGTCCCGCCAAAGGCGAGCAAGTGGGTTGTTGGGTTCAATTAATCTAAAAACGAACACTGTCCGTAGTCTTCAGGAGAAGCCGGTCACTGCGGAATGTTGACTAACGAAAGGTCTTATTAAAATTTTGTCACGGATTGCAAATCCGCGACAGTGAAGAGATTGAGTTTGTACTCAAATCTGTCTGAACGGAACTTCGAATTAGTAAAGGATTCGAGTTGTAAAATGTGTGAATGGCGGATGGTGAATTCTTCCATTTTGTATCGATGGTTGCGAATAGCGAGATGATAAATGCGTTTTGGACAGCTTGAAAGCCAAAAGATATATCTTTTGGCTTTCGGAGTAATCTATCAATTAATAAGCATCTTCAGCCACTGGCCTGATCCCAATGACAATTGCGAGAAGACCTTATTGTTTTACATTGTAAGACTCAAGAGTCCAATCTTGTCCATTGTCTAGGATGAATCTAATTTTTCCAACTCCTTTCGCCCAAAAAACTTCTTTGATCAAAGCTGGATGACTGGTTTCTTCTATGATAAAATGCTTAACAGATAGATAGGTGGAGTCCCCAATTCTGAGAGAATCATAGAAGCGATTCAGCCTAATACTTTCAGGAATTAGTATTGGATATTTAACAGAAGTATCGGAGAAGCCAGAATATTGAGTTTCTTCATATAGTGGAAATGCCGGATTATTGAATCTCGCAACTGAGTGTTCTTGAAGTTCATTAGAGAAAAATGGCTGTATCCAAACGTAAATTGTAGCATTCGAATCGACCTCATCAAATAAACTGGACCTTATTTGATATGAGTAATTATCATATTTATTTTCATAATATTCCTCTTCATATGCTACGTTAAAAGAATGCCAAGAAACAGTTAACGTATCCAATTGATGAGATGTAGCTTCTTGATAAACCCATTTAGAACCAGTTTTGAAAAAAGTGTACGACAAAGTTTCGTCATCAACCTTTTCATGAAAAACACTCTCTTCAGGTGAACAGCCAACTATCAACGTTGATAACCCTGTGAATGAGATGAATACGAATCGCAGAAAGGGTATTTTATAGTTGACAGATTTAACCATATTAAACAAGTTCCCTCTTAGCTGTTGGACTGAGTTAAAGATAAGCGAACATTGGGGAACATCTATATCTGCTTCACACATTCACCTGTTTTGTGCTGGACATTCCGAACTCGCTGCGCTCTTCGGTACAGGCTTCTCCACCGGCTTTTGAGCATAAAAAAGCCCCGCAAAGCGGGGCAGTACTATGAAGTTACAGTGTGAGTTTGAGTGCGAGTAGGGAGAAAAAACAGTTTGATTTACCTTCCTCATTACTCTGAACTCACACTCCAAACTGTTTTTGTACCCGGAGCCGGGGTCGAACCGGCACGGCCGCAATGGCCACAGGATTTTAAGTCCTGCGTGTCTACCAGTTTCACCATCCGGGCTACTGGTGATACAAAAATGGGGTTCTTCATTCAGATTCCCGCAGAATTCAAAAGAAAAGTAGTTGAGATTTGCCTGTCTACCATCCCGACTATCAGTCGGGATCACGATCCGGGCTACTGGTGATGCAAAAATGGGATTCCACCATGAGAATCCCTCAACCAAAAATTGAAATCTATTGGGAGCATCTCAAATCTCGACGCCGAGAGTCAGATAGTAGCTCCTTGGCTCGGAAGGTATGATACCGGGTCCGGGATATCCCGTGGCTCGGCGGGTGAAATAATTGCGATCCATCACGTTATTGATTCCGCATTCAACGCGGAAGCGCTTGATACGGTATGCCAATGAAAGATCCCAAACGTCATAGGCCGGAATCTCTCCGATGATACCCTCACGGCTGTCACCTTCCAAAGCAGCAGTGTTGTTCTCTGCATCCGTGAATTGCTCCGACAAGTAGGTGTATTGCAAGCTTCCAGTGAGGTTCTTGTAGCCAAAACGCAACCCAGTTTTCAAATTCGCTGCAGGTACGAATTCCACAGACTTCCCAACCACATTACTCTCTTCACTTTCAATGTACTCGGAATGTGTCAGTGCCAGATTCACGAAGGCATTCAGTTTGTATTTGGAAGAATCCATGCCGGTGAGTCGACGAAGGTTCAATTCTGAAAATGCCTCCAACCCAAGTATCTTTGCATCTCCGATATTCTTGCGCAATCGATCGCCTTTGTTCGGACCGCTCTCAACCAACACTGTGCCTATTCGGTCGTTATATCGCATGATATATCCGCTCAGATCCAAGGTGAGAACATCGTTCACTCTACCTCTTATCCCAGCGTCGGTGGTATACCCTGACTCATCGCGGATGAGTGGGTCGATGATGAAGGTCGGATTCACTACCCGAATGTCACTAAAGGTCACTGAGCGATAATTCTCCGAGAAGTTGGCATACACCTGCAAACGATTCTTCAAATTATAACTGCTTCCAACTCCAAGTAACAGGAATTGGCGCTTCAAATTGCGGTTATCCGAACTGTCGTTCCGGTAGATCTCGTTCCCTGCATTATCGTAGCGCACGATCGTGTACTCCCCTTCCGATCTCGTGTGGATGTATTCCGCTCGGAACCCCGGAGTGAACGCAAAACGATCGTTCAATCGAAAGATGTTCTCTCCGAAAAGGGCCAGGTTCTCATTAGGGAAAAGGAAATTCGATTGGTTTGGATATGAAGGATATTGCAAAGTCCGAAAGGTCAGGTCCAGATCACTCCCACTTGCACCAGGCCCCTGCTGCGATGTATTTCTGGCTTTGTAATACTTGGAACCGATCAGTGCCGTATTCCGTCGACCGAGGATGCGGTATCTGTGCAAGAAGCGTCCTTCTACGCTCCAGTTATTGAATTCGCCGAAGATCAGATCGCGAGGTTGATCCTCCTCCAGGTCGGGTTCTGTGATCGGATTGCGTTCCGGTCGCAAAGGGTCACCACGAAATCCCAATGCACCTCGATCAGCATCCAACCAATGTGCCGTCAGTGAATAGGTGGTCTTAGGAGTAATTCGATGCTCCAATTTGAATGCTGCTAGCAACCAATTGACACTGAACCAGTTGCGTGACCGATTCGAGTCGAATATGTCTTCTTTGAACTGGGCATCGGTGAGTCCCCCTGCCTGCTGAGCTTCGTATCTGAGATGTGTGAGTTCACCGGTGATGTGTAAATCCGATATAGGTTGAAAATGCACCGAAAGGTGACTATTGAGCGATGCGAATTCAGAATTGGGTCGAAAGCCATTTCCCATTTTCAAATTGACAAAAGAGTAATAGCTCCATTTCCTGTAGGTTCCACTCAGACTGTTGAAACTGGTGAATAGTCCGAATGAACCCACCGTCTGCCTGCTCAAAACCGACAACGGTTTGGTGCGTACCGGATCTTTAAAACGGAAATTGATCAACCCACCGAATTGCGTACCGTACTGCAGTGAAGCCGCACCACGAACCACCTGGATCTCACGCAAGGCTTCAGCCGGCGGCGTATAGTAGCTTTCCGGGTAACCTAATACATCTGCACTGATATCGTATCCATTCTGGCGGGTATTGAAGTTTGCTGTGCGGTTGGGGTCCAGGCCTCTCCCACCTACATTGAGTAGT
>VMBT01000695.1_pt1 | contig 20015 bp, 16 predicted proteins | sample 4404301 | NCBI WGS metagenome assembly VMBT01 (sample SAMN12238535, study PRJNA552566) | marine metagenome | isolation source: Coastal seawater | place: USA: coastal Georgia, Sapelo Island | collected 2008-08/2009-08
TCAAGAGCGCGTAAGTATGATTAACGATCGGCAACTACCAATCGTTGATGCAGAGCTTGAGACGTTCTTTGCAAATAAAAAACTTAATCTAGTTGCTACCACTGATGAGAAAGAAGCCTACTCCTCCGCAGATTTTGTGATCGTGGCAACCCCCACTGACTATGATCCTGCAACGAATGAGTTCAACACATCTACTGTCGAAAACGTTATTGATGGTGTTTTGAGTGTAAATAGAAATTCCACCATCGTAATAAAATCGACCATTCCTGTAGGTTTCACGAGAAATGTGCGCCAAAGGCTCGGGACCCAACAGATAATTTTTTCGCCAGAGTTTCTTCGTGAGGGACGCGCTCTTTTTGATAACCTGCATCCCAGTCGGATCATCATTGGTGATCAGGGTGAAAAAGCACGCCAATTTGCCAATCTTTTGATTGAAGGATCAGCTGAGGAAGATGTTCCAGTTCTTTTCACCGGAGCTGATGAAGCCGAGGCAATAAAACTATTCTCAAATACCTATTTAGCCATGCGAGTAGCTTATTTTAATGAATTAGATAGCTATGCATTGGCTGCGGGTATGAATACTCGGGAAATCATAGAAGGAGTTGGATTAGATCCCAGGATTGGCGCTCATTACAACAATCCCTCCTTTGGCTACGGTGGTTATTGCCTCCCTAAAGATACCAAGCAGCTCCTCGCTAATTACTCAGAAATACCTCAGAACCTTATCCGAGCAATTGTTGATGCAAACAGTACTAGAAAAGACTTTCTGGCCGATCAAATAATCTCAAAAAAGCCTAGTATCGTCGGCGTTCATCGTCTTGTCATGAAAGCAGGTTCAGATAATTTCCGGCAATCATCAATTCAAGGCATAATGAAAAGAATTAAGGCTAAAGGAATTGAAGTCATAGTTTATGAACCAAATTTAACGGAACGATACTTCTTTAATTCTCGTGTGATCGAGGATCTTGAAGCGTTTAAAGCACAATCTGACATCATCATTGCCAACAGGCTTACAAGCGAGATTAAGGATGTTGCGGAAAAGGTATTCACCCGAGACTTATTCGGAACTGATTAAAATACAGTTTTAGCTACTGAAGCTTTCAAAAAATAAAAATACTCGGAACCAACACAGCACCTCCAATCCTAAGAATTTAGGAATGCTCTCTTCAATGAATATTGCTAGTAACTAAACTCAGAAAAGATTAGCCTACACGTCTAGGCAGATAGTTAGGAGAAGTTGCATGTCCGAAGATCGTATGGCCAAGGGACGCAAAATTCGTCAGGAATTAATCGGCGATAAGCTAATCGGTGACATGGCAAAATCCGTTTATACCGACCCTATCATGCAAAAATTTGGAGATTATGCCACTGATGCCGTATTTGGTGGCCTATGGGGAAGACCTGGATTAGATCTGAAAACTCGGACTTTAATATGTGTGATTTCGGATACATCTACAGGTCGCTGGCCAGAGTTAAAGATTCATCTTCGAATGGCAAGACGACAAGGCTGGACTGAAGATGAATTGTCTGAGGCCCTCCTTCACCTTTCTGGCTATGTAGGGCTACCGCTAGTAAGAGAGGCAATGTTGATTGCTAGAGAAACATTTACTGAATTAAGCGATGAGGAAAAAGCTTAAAAAATACCCGCTTCGAGGCCAGAAGCAAAAGCTAAGCCAAGCTGCTCACAATCTGTTTCAAATGACTTGTTATATGGCCCTCTAAATATAAGCGGCTCTTGCACTGCGCGCCATCGAAGACCAGTCACGATGCGCTCAACTCCCTTCATAGCACCGGTACCGTCACTGCCGGCGCGGATATACAATGCGTAGGGCATACCTTCTTTTTTAGAAATTGTCGGATAATAAATCCGGTCAAAGAAATCTTTGACAGCTCCAGCCATGTAGGCAAGATTTTCCGTAATACCTAGGATTAACCCATCTGCATCTAACACGTCATACGGTGTGGCTTCCACGGGTGCTCGAGCTTTTATACTAATATCTAATAATTGGGGATTTTCAGCTCCTCTTCTAACAGCTGCAAACAAAGCTCGGGTGTTAAGAGATGGGGCATGAGCAATGATTAATAGTTTTTTCAACTTTTGCTCACCATACAGCCGACGAAATGCAGAAGCTCACTTCGCATTCCTAAAATGTGACAACATCTATTAAACGTTGAATTCCGTGACGTGAAATTATTGTCTAATTCACTTTTTTTCCCTGAATTTTTTGTGACAGGCCCCACAGGTTTTTACCAAGTTCGTAAATGGCTGTTTAAGGGATCTCTGATCTGACGCAGCATCTTTTATAGCAATGGCTCTTGTTTGAAGATCATCTGAAATTTTTGCGAAACCATCCCAGTCTTGCCAAATAGAAGAACTTGCTTCGCTTGGTCCACCTTCACTCCCTTTTGGAAACAAATTGATAAAACTTTTCCCAGCATGCTTCTCAATTATTGAAGCATTCTCAATGACCACATTACTTGAATAGCTGTCACTGCTTAGTTGCCCTTTGATAGCCTTAACAGCAGAAGCAATTTCTTTCATTGCTTCCATTCTTTCCAGTACTACCCCAGTGGCGCCCATATGTGCTTGAGCTCCGTTGACCACCAGAACTGCTAATCCTGCGAACAATAGGAATTTGCGCATAAATTCTAATCCTCTCAATGGCCAGTCAGTAATCGTAATGGCTTATCACCCTTAATAGTGGTCCTATGCATTAATCTACGCGTATTTTCCTCATCAAACGGGCATGCACGATGCATAGTGGATCTGTTATCCCACATCACTATATCACCGGGTTGCCAAACGTGCTGATATTCAGCTTCTGGTTTTTTAGCGATTTCCATTACTTCGGCGAGCAAGTCCTGACTATCTGCTTCATTCATGCCCACAAAGTACCTAACCCAGATGTCCGATAAAAAAAGAGCCTTCCGACCGGTCTCCGGGTGCGCTCGAACTGCAGGATGAACAATTGGTGGTGTCTTAGCTCTTTGAATTTCTGATAAAGGACCACGAATGCTAGCCATTCTCCGGTCATAACTCCACACGTAGTCATAAACGGCATCAAGCTCATCAAACATTAACTGGAGCCTTTTTGGTAAAGCATCATAAGCTGCAGCCATACTCACAAAAGCCGTCTCACCACCCTCCTCAGGACACTCAAGACATCGGAAAACAGACCCCAGACTTGGTTCTTTCAAATATGCGAGGTCTGAGTGATATTCTTTTGCACCACCATGTGCACCTATGTATCTGCCGTTTTCAGTGATGTTAGAGACAACAAAAATCTCTGGGTGACCCGGCAATAAAAACTGGGTTAAGACATGTTCTTCTAGTGGACCAAAGCGTTTAGAAAATTCTACTTGATCAAGCGGTGAAATGTGCCCTTGATTTCTGATGAGCAGAACGCCTGACTCTGCAAAATCTTGTCTCAATTTTGAAAACACATCATCTGTAATCGCTTCTGAGAGATCTATACCTGAGATCTCGAGGCCAAAAGACGGTGTCAGGGACCTTTTCACATAGGCGGACATCTGTCCCTCCAATCACAGTTGCGGCGCGCGCAACTCCTAGTCAAAGGATATGAACTCTACAAAACATTGTTGCTTAACTTGGAGATAAATTCAAAGCCTGGCTACAAACAAGTATCAATAACAAGCAATCAAGGCCTTCAGATTAAAGGACTAGAAAGCTAGCAACTGTTAAACAATTTAACTGTTGCGAGTGCTGCCAAGTTCTCAACTTGGCAGGGTACCTGCGCACCTACAATGGCCACCCAAGCGCACTCGACTGACCTTTAAAGATAAGATCAGTCTTAGGCTCAAGAACAGAGTTATTTGCCAATTAAGGTGTAGAACTCTCGCCGCAACTCTGAATCAGATTTAAAAGCGCCCCGCATTGACGTTGTCACGGTATCTACACCAGGCATATGCACTCCTCGTGTAGTCATACATTGGTGCTGAGCCTCTACGTAGACTGCTACACCTCTTGGCTCAAGAACAGACTCAATTGCATTAGCGATCTGAGCTGTCATAGTTTCTTGAACCTGCATGCGCTTTGAGTAAATCTCAACCACACGAGCAAGCTTGGAAATTCCTACAACGCGATTATTGGGCAGATAAGCAACATGTGCCTTGCCAATGATAGGCACAATATGATGTTCACAGTGGCTTTCCACACGGATATCCCGCATCAGCACAATCTCATCATACCCATCAACTTCCTCGAATGTTCGAGCAAGTGCATCGATAGGGTCTTGATTATACCCAGCAAAAAAATCATCCCATGCACGAACAACACGATTTGGCGTATCGATTAATCCCTCACGAGTGGGGTCATCCCCTGCCCAGCGGATTAAAGTACGTACAGCGGCCTCTGCTTCCGAGCGGCTCGGACGCTCCTGGGCCAACGGGGCGGTTTCGTTCGCCGCGACGGCAAGGTTGCGATCAGTCACGAGGTCGACTAGCTCCTTCTCAAATGAGCACTAATGCTACTTGTTAGTTTAACTGATCTTTAATGTAGAACGCTACCACCTGAATTGCGAGGCCTTTAAGACAATTAGAACTTAATTTGAACTCCGATTGCCAATCCGAAATAACGGAATCATGAAAAACATTACAATACTGGCGGCAGTATAAAGCGCAAAAGCATCAAGGAACCCCAGCATTTGTGCTTGTTTAGCAACACCTGAGCTGATCCGAGCTACTCCATCCGCAGCACTAATATTTGCAGCTCCACTAGCAATTGCAGCACTTAAATTTTCATTAAAAGGATTAATGAATTCTGCAAGTCGACCATAATTGATAGACGATGACCGAACTAATGCAGTTACTGATAGGCTTATAAAAATGGATGAGCCTAAATTTCTTAATAAATGAAAAATTGCTGAAGTTTCCGCCAAATAAGCCGAATCAATAGTTCTGAAGGTTGCAACCGTCAGCGGGGGCCACAATATGCCGACGGAATAACCCTGTAACCCACTAGCAATAGCCACTTCAACAAATGAAACATCGACAGAGAAAGTCATCATCCAAACGCCGGAGGCGCATTGAATTGCACAACCAAGAGTTAATCCAATTCTGGGATCTAACCGCCCAACCCACATCGCTGAGAAAAACCCAAGTACTGCTCCGGCACCGCGTGCGCCCAAGAGCTCTCCAATCACTTGATTAGGGTATCCCATCAAACCCTGTAACATCGGCGGAAACAAAACCATGGGGGTAAAGTTTAGCATTCCGTAAACAGTCACGAAAATTAGCCCGAGGGCGTAATTACGGTCTTTAAGATGTTTAAGATTCAGGAATGGCTTTGATGTCGTAAGGCTGTGCGCGATAAAAAGATACAAAGCTAGAATAGCTAACCCAGCTTCAATTAAAATTTCTAAACTATCGAACCAATCTTGCCGATTACCACGATCAAGCATGAGTTGAAGGGAGCCTACCGCCACGCAAAGTGTGAGAAAGCCGGTCCAATCAAGTTTCGAAGGATTTCTGCTGCGACTATCCGGTATGAATAACAACAAGCCTGCAAGGCCTACTGCTGCCGCTGGTACAATCATGTAAAATGCCCAACGCCAATCGTAGAGATCTGCCAAGTAACCACCGAACACTGGGCCAATCACTGGCCCAATGACGACACCCATCCCAAATACGGAAGTAGCAAAAGCTTGTTTTGCCTTAGGGAATGAATCAAGAATTGTCGCTTGAGCTAAGGGAACCAATGGCGCCCCAAAAGCCCCTTGAAAAATTCGCGCTATAACCAGAAGTTCAAGATTGGGAGCTAGCGCACACGCCAACGTGGAAAACATGAAGCCAGCTTGGGCATAAATCATCGTTCTCCGGCGGCCAAAAGTGCTGGCAAGCCAACCTGTCATAGGAGTGGCAACAGCTGTTGCTAGAATATTAAATGTTACAACCCACGCAATTTGATCTTGGGTAGCTGATAAAGAGCCCTGCATTTGCGGCAGGATCACACTCACCACCAGAATGGTCGTCGCATACAGCGTTGTTGCCATTGTGGCAGATAATAAGATGAGTGCTCGTTGTAGTGGTGTATAATCTTCTGGAGCGGCCGCCTTTATCGCCATCTTCAGACTTCCCTAATGCCCTTAGATAACTTCAAAAAGACCCGCGGCTCCCATGCCTCCACCCACGCACATCGTGCAGACTACATACTTGGCACCCCTGCGTTTTCCTTCGATAAGCGCATGCCCAACCATTCGTGCACCAGACATTCCATAAGGGTGACCAATTGAGATGGCCCCACCATTAACATTAAGAAGTTCATTCGGGATGCCCAACTTGTCGCGACAGTAGAGGACCTGAACTGCAAACGCTTCGTTCAATTCCCACAGTCCGATGTCATCCATCGTCAGTCCAAATTTCTTTAGGAGCTTCGGTACGGCAAAAATCGGACCTATACCCATCTCGTCAGGTTCACACCCTGCCACAGCAATCCCTTTATACAGTCCGAGCGGGCTGATACCTCTTTTAGCAGCTTCGGCCGCTTCCATTACAACAGCAGCGCTAGCACCATCGGATAACTGGCTTGCGTTTCCAGCAGTTATTGATCCGCCCTCAATAACTGGCTTGAGATTAGATAGGCCCTCTGCATTTGTATCTGGGCGGTTACCTTCGTCTTTTGTGAGCTTAACTCTTTCACGTGTAGCTGTTTTAGTCACCTTGTCAAAGACGACTTTTTCTACATCAATAGGAATAATTTCATCATTAAATTTACCTGCAGTCTGAGCAGCGGCTGTTCTCTGCTGTGATTGCAGTCCATATGCATCCTGAGCCTCTCGAGAAATCTGATACCGATTTGCAACTGTTTCAGCAGTATCAAGCATCGCCATATAAATATTGGGATGTTTGCTAACAAGGTTGGGATCTTCTGCCCGGTATGAATTACGGTGCTCGTTCTGAACTAAGCTAATCGACTCAAGGCCACCACCGACAATGATATTCATATTATCGGCAATTACCTGTTTCGCGGCTGTTGCGATTGCCATCATGCCAGAAGCGCATTGGCGGTCGATACTCATCCCGGCTACAGTAGTTGGAAGGCCACCAGCGAGTGCAGCTAAACGCCCAATGTTATATCCAGTGGAGCCCTGCTGCATTGCTGCTCCCATCAAACAATCTTCGACCTCAGATGGATCCACTCCGGCTCTAGCAACAGCCTCATTAATCACATGTCCTGCCAAGGAGGGCGCATCTAGGTCGTTAAAAGCACCTCGGTAGGCCTTCCCAATTGGCGTCCGAGCAGTGGATACGATAACAGCTTCTCGCATTTTTCTCTCTTTATGACAGCAATTTGATTGCCAGATCTTTCTTACAGAATTTCTAAAACAGCTTCTGGGGGCCGGCCAAGCCTTGCCTGCCGTCCCCGAATAACGACTGGCCTTTCAATCAAAATAGGATGGTCAGCCATAGCTTGAATGCGATCTGCATCGTTATCTAGCTCAAGCTCTTTAAATATAGGTTCCTTCACCCGCATTAAATCAAACGGCTTGATATCAAGAAGTTTAATTACCTTCTTAATTTCATCGGCAGTCGGCGGAGTTTTCAAGTATTCCACTATTACAGGCTCAATACCGTTCTCTCTGAGTAGCTCTAGCGTCAACCTTGACTTACTGCACCGAGGATTATGCCAGATCCAAGTCTGATCCTTCATTATGCAACTCCTTCTAGGCTAATTTGCAAGAGCTGCCTCAATTGCTGAGAGAGCCTCATTGATTTTTTCTCCATCTGGGCCACCGGCTTGTGCCATATCCGGGCGACCTCCGCCACCTTTTCCGCCAACCGCAGCCGATCCAACTCTAACCAACGAGACAGCATCTAATTTGTCTTTCATATCTTCAGTAACCGCCACGACAAGAGATGCCTTACCCTCATTTTCCGCTACAACCGCGACAACTCCAGAGCCAACTTGTGCCTTCAACGCATCTGCCATTGACTTGAGTTCCTTGGCAGGAACACCATTTAAAGCACGGCCAATAAAACTCACCTCGCCGATGGACTTCGCTTCGGGTGCCGATGCCCCTGCAGCTCCCCCTGCTGCCAATTTCCGCCTTAAATCTGCAGCTTCACGTTCCAGCTTTCGCCGATCCTCTATTAATTGTGCAATCCTAACGGGAGCATCTTCCGGCGTTGTTTTTAGTGCACCCGAAATTTCGTCCAATAAACGACGGCGTTCCACCACATAGGCTTGTGCTGCCGCACCAGTCACGGCTTCTATTCTTCTTACCCCAGCACCAACAGCGCTCTCAGACATGATAATGAAATTACCGATATCGCCAGTGCGTGAGACATGGATACCGCCGCAAAGTTCGACCGACCATTCCTTACTACTTTGTCCTAAACTAGGGCCTCCCATTGAAACCACTCGGACTTCATCGCCATATTTTTCGCCAAAGAGGGCCATAGCACCTGCCTCAATAGCTTGGTCAGTTGGCATTACCCGGGTTTCTACCAGCGTATTCATCCGGATCCTGTCATTAACCGCCTTTTCAACTTCCAAGACCTCATCAATGGTTATGGCTTTAGGGTGAGAGATATCGAAACGCAGACGCTCTGGAGCAACAAGAGAGCCTTTTTGAGCAACATGTGCCCCGAGTGAGTCGCGAAGGGCCGCATGTAAAAGATGGGTGGCGGAATGATTACGCTTTATGTGGCTGCGACGTTCTCCGTCAACCGCAAGTTCAACCGCATCACCAATTTTTAAAACACCCGTTTCAACTTCAACTTGATGAACCCATAGGTCTCCAACTTTTTTCTGGACATCCATTACTCTGGCTGACACACCATCGATACCTGTAAGACGCCCACAATCCCCAATCTGGCCACCAGATTCTGCATAGAAAGGGGTTTGATTCAAAATAACCAAGCCATTTTCATTGGGGTTCAAGCAATCAACTTCTTTGCCCCCTGCAATTAAGGCACCCACAACGCCTTCCGCATTTTCTTGCGCATAACCTAAAAATTCTGTTGCTCCAAAGCGCTCGCGCATATCAAACCAGACTGCGTCATTAGCTGTATCACCAGAGCCAGCCCAAGCCTGCCGAGCAGCCGCGCGCTGCCTATCCATTGCAGCATCGAACCCTGTAACATCTACAGTACGGCCTTGGCCGCGCAGAATATCCTGGGTCAGGTCAAGAGGAAATCCGTAAGTATCATAAAGACGGAACGCTGTATCACCATCAAGAGGCGCAGTTGCCTCTAGCTCCCCGGTCGCCTCATCAAGCAACTTTAAGCCCCGATCAAGCGTAACTTTAAACCGCTCCTCTTCCAGTTTAAGTGTCTCTGTAATGAGAGGAAGTGCTCGCCTTAATTCAGGATAATCATCACCCATCTCACGCGCTAAAGTCGGAGCGACCTCAAAGAGCAAGGGGTCTTTTGCGCCCAACATATGGGCGTGCCGCATGCCCCTTCTCATAATGCGCCGAAGTACATATCCTCGCCCTTCATTCGACGGAAGCACGCCATCTGCTATTAAAAAGCTAGAAGCACGAACATGGTCTGCTATGACGCGATGGCTCGCTTTTTGAGAACCGTCCGGATCAATTTTGGTACGAGCAGCCACATCTTCAATAAGTGCCCGCATTAAATCTATATCGTAGTTATCGTGCTTGCCTTGCAGAACAGCCGCAACTCTTTCCAATCCCATTCCCGTATCGATTGATGGGCGAGGAAGATCAACTCTTTCCTCTTTGGATATCTGCTCGTATTGCATAAATACGAGATTCCAAATTTCGATAAAGCGGTCACCATCTTCGTCTGGAGAACCCGGTGGGCCACCAGGGATATGATCACCATGATCATAAAAAATTTCTGAACAAGGCCCACACGGCCCCGTATCTCCCATCGACCAGAAATTATCCGAGGTAGAAATTCGGATAATTTTATCATCACTGAGACCAGCTATTTTTTTCCAAAGATCTGCCGCCTGCTCATCTTCCGAATAAACTGTAACTAAGAGCTTTTCTTTTGATAGCCCAAATTCCTTAGTGACAAGATTCCAAGCGAGCTCAATGGCTAAGTCTTTAAAGTAATCCCCAAAGGAGAAATTTCCGAGCATCTCAAAAAATGTGTGATGCCGTGCTGTATACCCAACATTTTCTAAATCATTATGCTTCCCACCAGCACGCACACATTTCTGACTGGTGACGGCTCGACTATACGGACGGTTTTCCATCCCAGTAAAAACATTCTTGAATTGCACCATACCCGCGTTGGTAAACAACAAAGTCGGGTCATTAAGGGGCACCAGAGGGCTAGATGAGACAATCTCATGACTGTTCCGCCCAAAATAGTCGAGAAACGCCCGGCGAATTCCGTTTGCCGTTTCCATCTCACACCTCTGTACTATGAGTCATCCAAGCTGCGATCTAGCCCGTTGAGCACTGTAGTGTCCAGAGGGTATCACCTCAAAACTATGCCTTAATTAGATTAGAAAACCAATCATAGAGCACCATCAGCCTCACCATCATCGTCTTCTTCAGTTGGGTCTCCAATCATCATTTTTTCGGCGACCAATCCTGCGTTCTGACGAATACGGGTATCAATTATTTTGGCGATATCTTCATTTTGGCTAAGGAAGGTTTTAGCGTTTTCACGCCCTTGGCCTAACCGCTCACCATCAAAAGAGAACCACGAACCTGATTTTTCGACAATATTTGCCTTCACACCAAGGTCTATCAGCTCGCCCGTCTTAGAGACGCCTTGACCATACATGATGTCAAATTCAACTGTCTTAAAGGGAGGCGCTACCTTATTTTTTACTACTCGTACTCTTGTTTGGTTCCCAACCACTTCGTCGCGATCCTTGATTTGGCCAATACGACGGATATCTAAGCGAACTGACGAATAAAACTTCAGAGCATTACCACCAGTAGTTGTTTCGGGGCTTCCAAACATAACACCAATCTTCATACGAATTTGGTTAATGAAAATTACTAAGGTTCGGCTTTTTGAAATTGAGGCTGTCAGTTTGCGCAGTGCCTGGCTCATTAATCGAGCCTGCAATCCAGGAAGGGAGTCCCCCATTTCACCTTCGATTTCCGCACGCGGTGTTAGAGCTGCAACACTGTCTACGACTAGTACATCGACTGCTTGTGAACGCACTAATGTATCTGCAATCTCAAGGGCCTGTTCCCCTGTATCGGGCTGAGCAATTAAAAGCTCCTCCACATCTGCACCAAGTTTTCGAGCATAAACTGGGTCTAAAGCATGTTCAGCATCGACAAACGCGGCAACACCGCCAAGCTTTTGCGCCTCTGCTAATATATGCAAGGCAAGTGTAGTCTTGCCTGAGCTTTCTGGCCCATAAATTTCGATGATGCGACCGCGAGGTACGCCGCCGACACCCAGAGCAATATCTAAACCAAGAGACCCAGTTGAGATGGCCTCAATCTCCATGGATTTCTGTTCACCTAACTTCATAATTGAGCCCTTACCAAAGGCGCGCTCAATCTGGCCAAGTGCTGCTTCTAAAGCTTTTTGTTTTTCCATATCGGGGCTCTTCTCTACTAATCGAAGCGGGGAATCGATCATTAATACCTCCATAATCACACAGTCGGTGGCCTTAAACCAGCACACATTTTAATATAATGTACCATTAATGTTCTTTTTTGGTCAATATTTGTTCTAATTGACGAACGTATAAACCACTTAAAATTGTGAACGAATAAGAAAAATAGTTTGGTTCACAGAGCAGGAAAAGTAATTGCTCGACTAATTCTCTATTACCGTGAAGAAAAAAGGCTAATAAAAGTCATTTAAATAAATACCGCGAGACGACCTTAATGATACTCGATAGCCTCTATGCCATAACGACTAATTAAAGCTGGCACTGGGGCATTAGCTTGCTGTGGAAAACTAACCTCTTCATTGATAAGGCTTAGCGCTGTTTTAAGCGCCCCTCGAGTTGGAGAGGGAGTCCTAGGCATATTCATGGCATCGCGAATTGGTATCCATTGTAAGTCCACCAACTCACCTGACCCCGCTATTTCACCATGCGCTAAACTTGCATCCACTATGAAAAATCGCGCATCAAATCGACGAAAATTATCAGGAGGAGTAACTGCTCTAAAGAGATAATCGAGAGCATCTAGGGCTGGAGCGAAGCCAGTATCGAAAAACTGACGCCAATCTTTAGCTAAACTGCTTGTATCAACCTGCTCTTTAAAACGCCGGCCAAGCACCAGACCAGTTTCTTCAAATGTTTCTCTGATCGCTGCCAAAGCCAGGGCTCTTGCCTTACGAGCACTAACACGCCCCTTTCGTCGTAAACGTTGCATAGTTTCTGAGGCTAACTCTCCTGATGCTGGAGGAGTATGATCATCTGGATCAACTCGCCCTCCAGGGAAAACCAGAGTGTTAGGCATAAATTTATGCGCTGCGCTGCGATACCCCATCAGAACCGATGGCTCTATTCCGCGCCTGATTATTACCGCTGTTGCAGCATCAATGGGCTTTGGCAGCGGGGCGCCGTCTGGACGTCTTTGAGAGGGATCAAGTTTTCGCATTAAATCAAAGTAAGCCTTAGAAATTATTTGGTGTTATTGTTGGGTATCCAACCTAATTGAAAGAACTTTTCCAAACTCACTTGTGGAAAGCGAGCCACCAAGGTCAGGAGTTCGTGTTTTCTCGTCGGTAAGCATTACATCCAACGCCTCATCTAAGTTAGCAGCAGCTGCAAAAAGAGTATTTTCTGAACGCCTCTCAGCCAAATCCCGTAACATCATCGCTGTAGATCGAAGAATGGATGTTGGGTTTGCAATGCCCTGACCTGCTATATCTGGAGCAGAACCATGCGCGGCCTGAGCAAGAGAAATACTATCTCCGCGATTTAAAGACCCAGCTAACCCCAGGCCTCCCGTAACTTCAGCTGCTAAATTAGAAAGGATATCGCCATACATATTTGAACAAAGGACAACGTCAAAACTTTCAGGCTTTCGAACTAAATCCGATGCCATTGCATCAACATGCACATCGTCAATTTCGATATCCGGGTATTGTTTTCCAATATGCTCGGCAGCCTCCAAGAACATGCCACATGTCATCTTCAAAACGTTAGCTTTGTGCACCACTGTTACTTTTTTCCGCCTGAGGGCCGCCATCTGAAACGCAATATGTGCAATTCGTTCACTAGCTGATTTTGTAATTTTCCGGACGGACATTGCCAATTCGGACGTAGGCATAAATTCACCGCCTCCGAAAAATAGACTTCTGTCAGCATAAAAACCTTCGGTATTCTCACGCACTATAACCAAATCAACACCAGTCTTTAAAGCTGGCATACCAATAGCAGACCGGCTCGGTCTAATGTTCGCAAATAGATCCAAATTCTTCCTTGCAGCCGCTGAAGGCCCAATTCCCCCCTCCTCCGGAGACGGATAAGCAGCAGTGTCGGTAGGCCCCATAATTACGCCGTCAGCTTTTCTGCAGGCATCTTCGATATCGGAGCTCCACGTTGCTCCACTCTCTTTGAGAGCATCAAAGCCGATAGGTTTTGTATTTATTTCTAGCCCTAGTCCTAGCTTTGCATCCAAGACCTCAAGTGCTTGTTTCGCTGTAGCAATAATTTCAGGACCAATTCCATCTCCTGGAAGAACAAGAATTTTCAGGGACACCACTAACTCCGTAGGTTTTTTTCTCAAAAATAAGATAAGTAAGAACAAAGTTCCTTATTTATGTTTAAGTGTTGACATACCAGCATTGAACGTGCGCTTGTCAAAAAAATCAGAAAAAAGTGATAACAAAATCTCAGCAACTGCTAATCAAGGAAAGTTACTGTGAGCGAGACTACTAAAAAAATCGAAACAACTGTTTTGCATGCTGGCCATAGAGCAGATCCGACAACGGGCTCTGTAGCAGTACCGATTCATCAAACCACTTCATTCCAGTTCCGTGATGCAGAGCATGCAGCCAATCTGTTTGCTCTATCCGAACTTGGCAACATTTATACACGTATAATGAACCCTACCTGTGATGTCCTCGAGCAGCGAGTGACTGCGATGGAAGGTGGGGCAGCAGGTCTAGCTCTAGGGTCGGGTCAAGCAGCAAGTGCTTTTTGTATTCAGAACATAGCAAAAGCTGGTGATAATTTCGTTGCATCAACCGACCTTTACGGTGGAACCTGGAATTTATTTGCTAACACCATGAAGGATATGGGCATTGAGTGCCGGTTCGTTGACCCAAGTGACCCTGAAAACTTTCGCCGCGCGGTAGACGATAAAACACGCGCCTTTTATGCAGAAACTTTACCTAATCCAAAACTCAATGTGTTTCCAATTTCAGAGGTAGCAGCCATTGGTCGCGAGTTAGGCATACCTCTAATCATGGATAACACTGCGGCATCTGGGATTTGTAGGCCACTAGAGCATGGCGCTGCCATCGTTATGTATTCAACAACAAAGTATATTGGCGGCCATGGTACATCGATCGGTGGACTTGTTGTCGACGGTGGCAATTTTGACTGGGAGGCTCACGCCGAGCGTCAGCCTTATCTTAATCAGCCTGACCCAAGCTATCATGGAGCTGTATGGACTCAAGCAGTTAAGGGCATTGGTCCAGTTGCTTACATTATTAAGATGCGCACAACATTGCTGCGAGACCTCGGGTCAGCAATGTCTCCCTTCAATGCCTTTATGTTTTTACAAGGCCTAGAAACTCTTCCTCTTCGGATGGAACGACACTGTAGTAATACTGTAGCGGTTGCCGAGTGGTTGGCTAAGCACCCTGCAGTTGAAACAGTTATTCATCCCAGCCAACAGACAGGTGAACTAAAAGCTCGGGCTGATAAATACCTAAATGGTCAATACGGCGGCCTTTGTGGCATGGTCCTTAAAGGTGGAAAGGATGCCGGAGCAAAGTTCATTGATAGCCTAAAAATGTTCTATCATGTCGCAAACATAGGTGATGCGAGAAGTCTTGCAATTCATCCAGCGACAACAACTCACAGTCAGCTTTCCGCTGAAGAGCAAGAGGCCACAGGCGTTTCAGCTGGGTATGTACGTCTTTCAATCGGCATTGAACATATTGATGATATCATTTCCGATTTGGACCAAGCGTTAGCGCAGGTTTAATCAGTTGAGATCTATCAACGGAGCTTAATGCAGACAAATTAGGGCCATGGAATTTTCCATGGCCCTTTTTAATTACATGCAAAATTTAAGAAAATATTGTAACGTCATAAGATTGCACGGATGATGTCTCTTAATTTTTCCAACATTTGGTTAGAGAGACCAGACACTAGAACACAGCTAGGCCTTCAATTCTTAGCCCTTGACTAGCTCTGGGCTATTACGAAATTTACGCCTCAGACACCTACTTCTTCGCGTACTGTATTGCTACGCGCCCAACAGTTTCTCTAGCCACAATCATTTTAGAGACCTGGGCGGTACCATCACCAATCTCAAGTCCCATGACGTCTCGGAGGCGTTGCTGATGGGGTAAATCGCGGCTGTAACCAAGGTGCCCATGCGTGAGGAGACACTGGTGGATTGCATCAACTGATATCTTTGGACCCATCCATTTAACCATGGCGGCTTCTTTTGTGTGAGGCTTTCCCTGATCACGAAGCCAAAGACACTCATAAGCCAAAAGACGAGCAGCGCGGACCTGCGCATCCGCTTCAGCAAGCGGAAACGTGACCCCTTGGAACTGCGCTAAAGGACCACCAAAAGCTTCTCGATCTGTAATGTAACTCCACGTCTCATCAATAGAAGCTCGAGCTGACCCCAAACATTGTAAAGCTATGAGTGCGCGGGAGTAATCAAAACCTTGCATGACGCGTATGAACCCCATACCGACGTCACCTACTCGACGCGTGTCAGGTACACGTACGCTATCGAACCAAATTGACCCCCTCCCCACAGAAATACTGCCAAGATCATTGTAATTTGATCTGGATACACCTGGCGCATTCAAGTCAATTAAAAACGCAGTAATACCCCTTGCACCTTCATTAATTTCTCCGGTCCTGGCTGCCACGAGAACGAAATCAGCTTGATTAGCGCAAGAAATTGATGCCTTTTCCCCATCAATAATCCAGTCCCCACCATCTTTCCGAGCGCGCAACTGAAGATTTGCAGCGTCTGTTCCACCGCGAGGTTCAGTAAGTCCTAAGCTTGGAATTAGCTCGCCAGCTGCAAGTTTTGGAAGATATTCTGTTGCCAAATCCTTCGACGCAAACTGCGCGATAACTCCACCGATAAGCGATCCTAATAATTGTATGTAAGCGATATTCAGATCACCCCGACCAATCTCCTCAATCACAGCACCTTGTGTAAGACCAGAGGCGCCAATACCTCCATATTCTTCGGGTAGGTCTGGCGCAACCAACCCAAGGTCACCCATTTCTTTAAGCAAATCACGATCAAAATGATCAACGGCTTCCCTGGATTGATAGTAGGGCAGAAGTTTCTCGTCAGCGAAGCGTCGTGCTGCCTCCTGAATGGCCTGACCCACTGCATCAAACTCAAATTGCATAAGACTACCCTTTAAATTCAGCACGGATCGATGAACCGTGCTGATTAATTTTTGGAGCCGATCCATAGAATGGGGTGTCACCAGACCTTCGCACTGGAGGAGACGGCATATCAATGACACCCTCCTCTGTCTGAACCTCGATACGCCTTAATGCAGGGTGGCTAACCATATCTTCAACGCTGTTAACGCTGGAATGTGCAATATCAGCCTTCCTTAGACGCTCCTGCAAGGTAGGTTGGTCAATTCCTTTCAAGACGCGATCTATTTCACCTTCAACAAATTCTCTATTGGCCATTCTCGCCTTGTTTGGCTGACATCTCTCATCGGTCGCCATACTTTCTTGCTCAAGTACTATTTCAGCAAAACGTCCCCACTCTCGCTCGTTTTGAATGGCAATCATAGTTAATCGCCCATCACCAGTTGCGTAGGCCCCATATGGCACAAGAGCGTTGTGGCGAAGTCCTGTTCGAGGCCAATCCCTGCCTCCATGCTGTTGGAACATTACCGGAGCCGCCATTAAATCAGCCATCGCATCAAACATCGAAACAGCAATACCAGAGCCACAACCAGTCTTTTCTCGTGCGTAAAGCGCTTCAAGAACGCCAGTCAATCCGTTTATTCCAGTCGTTAAATCACAGATAGAAACGCCAACTCGAGATGGCTCAGCGGGAGACCCAGTAACAGCCATGAGCCCGCTTTCAGCTTGGACCAAAAGGTCATATGCTTTCGCAGTATCAAACGGAGCAGGCGCCTGTCCGTAACCTGATATATCTACCGTAATAAGCCGTGGATATAATTCTCGGAGTTTTTCTGAACCAAAACCAGCTCGCTCAGTAGCACCCGGCGCAAGGTTTTGAACCCAAACATCAGCTTTAGCCAGCAAACGATGTAACAATGCTTGGTCAGCTTCATTCTTAATATCTATCGAGAGAGATTCCTTCCCACGATTTAACCAAACAAAGAACGATGAAAGACCTCTTGATGTATCATCATACCCACGAGCGAAGTCGCCCTCAGCTCGCTCCAACTTAATGACACGAGCACCAGCATCTGCCATTCGACAGGTAAGAAAGGGAGCCGCAACCGCCTGCTCTAAGCTTACGACCAAGACACCTTCGAGAGGACCAGACATTAATAGGAACGCGGCATGCCGAGCACATGCTCGCCAATAAAGCTGAGGACTAAATTTTGGGATATGGGCGCGGTACGGTGAATACGCGCCTCTCTAAATTTCCGCTCAATACCGTACTCCTCGGCAAATGCAAAACCGCCAAAAGTTTGAAAACAAGTATCTGCTGCTTTCCAAACAGCCTCGGCAGCTAGGTACTTGCCTGCATTTGCCTCTGCCCCACAAGGCAGCCCAGCTTCAAAAAGGGCAGCGGCTTTTTGAATGACAAGCTTAGCTCCCATGAACTGCGCGTAGGCATCAGCAATTGGAAATTGAATGCCTTGATTGGAACCAATAGGCCTGCCAAAAACCTCCCGCTCACGGGAGTATTCACTGGCCTTTTGAGCGAACCATTGGCAATCCCCAAGAGCCTCAGAAGCAACAAGCACACGCTCTGCATTCATACCGTCAAGAATGTACCTAAACCCTTTACCCTCTTCGCCAATAAGAGATGATGCTGGAATACGGAGATTATCAAAAAATATTTCCGTCGTATTATGATTGATCATTGTCTTGATTGGTTTGATCTCTAAACCATTTCCTTTAGCCTCACGCATGTCGACTAAGAATACAGATAGCCCATCTGTTCTCTTCGCAACTTTTTCTTTTGCTGTAGTGCGTGCTAACAAAAGCATTAGGTCAGAATGCTCGGCTCGACTGGTCCAGACCTTCTGACCATTAACAACGTATTCATCACCATCACGAACCGCCGTGGTTCTGAGACTTAGAGTATCGGTGCCACTCGTTGGCTCTGTTACTCCAAAAGCCTGAAGCCTGAGCTCACCTGACGCTATCTTCGGCAGATACATTCTTTTTTGGTCATCTGATCCATGCCTAAGTACAGTGCCCATTGTATACATTTGGGCATGACAGGCGGCCCCAGAACAACCATTCTTATGAATTTCTTCAAGGATTGCGGCACCCGCTGACAACGGTAAACCTGAACCACCATACTCTTCTGGAATTAAAACACCCAAAAAACCGGCATCAGTCAAAGCTTTTACAAACTCGGTAGGATAACCACGCCGTTGATCTAGTTCATGCCAATATTCTGAGGGAAACCCTTCACAAAGCTTAGCGACAGCCTCTCGGATTTCTGGGTAGGTCTCGCCAATCGGCATTACAGGCATGTCAGTTGAAATTGAGACGCTATCGGGCACGACTTTCAGGCTCCAGGACAGTTAAAAGAATATTCCTAAACATTAGCTTTTTTTGATACTATTCTAAAGCCCCTTAGTTGGGGCTTGCAGAGATATGCAGGTAAGACCTAGGTAAAATAAATCAATCTTAGAGGCCTCGGCCATGATAAGCGGTAAAAGCATCCTTTTAATTATCTCAGGCGGAGTAGCTGCCTATAAAAGTTTGGAATTAATTCGTCGCCTTCGCGAACGTGGTGTTTCTGTGCGTTGCGTTCTGACAAAAGGTGGTGCTGAGTTTGTGACGCCACTTTCCGTATCTGCCCTTAGTGAAGAAAAAGTCTACCAAAACATTTTTTCTCTAACAGATGAAAACGAGATGGGTCATATCCGCCTCTCCCGCGAAGCCGACCTAATTGTGGTAGCACCAGCTAGCGCTGATCTTTTGGCTAAAATGGCAAACGGTCATGGCGATGATCTTGCCTCTACCGTTTTATTAGCAACCGACAAAAAAGTTCTGATTGCTCCAACCATGAACGTCCAAATGTGGGAGCACCCAGCTGTCCAACGGAATATCGCGCAGCTCGAGGCTGATGGTGTAATTCGCGTAGGACCGGGATCTGGTGAACTTGCGTGCGGTGAAACCGGGTCAGGCCGAATGGCTGAGCCATTGGACATCGTATCGGCTATCGAAAAGATACTTGATCCGGCTGAGACAATTAAACCACTCGCAGGAAAAAGTGCACTTGTAACGTCTGGCCCAACTTGGGAAGCCATCGATCCAGTGCGTTTTATTGCCAATCGTTCTTCTGGGAAGCAAGGACATGCCGTTGCCAAAGCGCTGCAGGCACTGGGTGCTGAGGTGACTTTGGTCTCTGGACCGACGAAATTGCCCGATCCAACAGGTATGAAGGTTATTCACATCGAAAGCGCGCGTGAACTTTTAGCTGCGTGCATGAATGCCCTTCCCTCTGACATCGCAGTATGCGCGGCAGCTGTCGCTGATTGGCGCGTTGCAAACGAAGCGCCAAACAAAATCAAAAAAGACGATAAGGCAGCTCTACCAACTCTCTCTTTCTCTGAAAATCCTGATATTCTTAAATCAATTTCAACGTCTAAGACCTCTCGCCCTTCCCTAGTTGTTGGTTTTGCAGCGGAAACTGAAAGGCTAATTGAAAACGCGACAGCCAAACTCCAGAAAAAGGCCTGTGACTGGATTTTGG
>VMBT01000696.1_pt1 | contig 20006 bp, 20 predicted proteins | sample 4404301 | NCBI WGS metagenome assembly VMBT01 (sample SAMN12238535, study PRJNA552566) | marine metagenome | isolation source: Coastal seawater | place: USA: coastal Georgia, Sapelo Island | collected 2008-08/2009-08
TATTATTTGCTCTAAAAATATCATTATTTTCATTGTTATTAAAATCTATCGTTTTATTCAGAAATTTAATTGATCCACTTGTTGGTTTATCAATTAATGAAATTAAATTAAGTAATGTTGATTTTCCAGATCCAGAGGGGCCCATTATGGAATAAATTTTACCTAATTGGAATTTAAAGTTTATTTTTTTTAAAACATTAATATTTTTTTTATCAAAAAAAGTTTTAGATAAGTTTTTTAATTCAATAGAATTATTCATACTTTAAAGATTTTACTGGATCAAGTTTTGCTGCTTTAATTGCGGGAAAAATTGAAACTAAAATTGTTATAAAAATTGAGCATATTGAAATTAAAAAAATTGAGTTAAAATTAATTTCTGATGGCATTGTACTTAAAAAATAAATTTCTTCTGGAAATAAGGTTAAATCAAAAGTTTCACTCAAAAATACTCTTAAATTTTCAACGTAATATGAAAAAGTTATCCCTATAACAATTCCAAAAAAGGTAGCTGTTGATCCAATAATTACCCCAACTAAAAAGAAAATTTTAATAATAGATTTATTTAAAACTCCTATTGATTTTAATATAGCAATATCTCTTGTTTTATTTTTTACAAGAATTGTAAGTCCAGAAATAATATTGAATGCAGCAACAATTATAATTAGTGATAGTATGATAAACATTACATTTCTCTCAACTTTTAAAGCAGAAAATAAAGATCTATTCATATCTGCCCAAGTAAAAACTAAATCATTAGGGTAATTTTTTTGAATAAGATTTTTTTGTTGTTCTATATTTTTTGGATCTTTTAGATAAATTTCTAAGTTACGATCGTCTGTAGAAAGATTGGAAAATTCTTCAAGAGTATTAAGATTTAAGAAAATAACGTTATTGTCAAATTCGGCTAAACCACTCTCAAATATTGACGTAATGATAAATGTTTTTTGTTTAGGCAAATTTCCAATTATGGTTTCAACACCAGATGATGACATTAAAGTGATATTATCACCTATATTTAAATCAAGATTAAAACTTAATTCTCTTCCAATTGAAATTGAGTTTTTTTCAATTTTTTTATTTTGTCCTAAAAAATTTTTATTATTGATTAATTCTAATTTAGAAAAATCTTCTTCAAGATAACCTCTTAAAAGAACTCCTTTTGAATTTTGATCTCTAATTATAATTGCTTCACTTGAATTACTTAAAACTAAATTCTCAGATATTGTTTTTAAAACTTTATCATAATTTTTATATTCAATTGGATTATTGTACGGTTTAACAGTAACGTGAGGATTAAATCCCACAATCTTATTTATTAATTCAGTTCTAAAACCATTCATCACAGACATTACAATAATAAGAACTGCAACACCTAAACTAATTCCAATAAATGAGAAAATTGAGATAACATTTAAAAAACCATCTTTTTTTCTGGCTTTTAAAAATCTAAAAGTAACTTCTTTTTCAAGAGTAGAAATCAATTTTTTTCTTTTTGTTCTTTGATAATTTTAATAGCTTGCTCTAGTTTAATTTTTTTAGACTCTTGATCTATTTCTTTAAATTCTACTAAATTATCATCAGTTTGTTTTCCAATGATTATTTGAAAAGGTGAGCCTATTAAATTCATTTTTTTTATTTTTGATGAAAAATTTTCATCTGTATCATCAATAATTGAGTCAATATTATTGCTCATAAGTTCATTCTGAATTTTTTTTGCTTTTTCTAGAGCACTTTGATCATTTTTATTAATCATAGGAATTATAGAGACTTCATAAGGAGCAACAGAAATTGGCCATTTCATGATTTCATTTTTTTCATCATATTTTGCTTCTATAATTGCACCAACTAACCTTGATACACCAATTCCATAAGAGCCCATTTTTACAAAATCTTTTTTTCCACCAGGTAAGTCAACCGATGCACCCATTGGTTTTGAATATTTATCTCCAAAATAAAATATGTGTCCCACCTCAATACCTTTGGTTATTAATCTATTTTCATGTGAAACTTTTTCTTCAAATTCTTTTTCATTAAACTTTTCATCTGTAACTGCATAAAATTTTTCATATTTTTTTCTTAAATTATCCAATGACTCTTTTTCAACATTGGTTCCATCACTAGTTAATTCAAAAATTCTTTTGTCGGTAAAAATTTTACTTTCGCCAGTATCTGCTAAGATAATAAATTCGTGAGAAAGATTTCCACCAATTGGACCTGTATCCGCAGCCATTGGAATTGCTGTTAAATCTAATCTCTTAAATGTTCTTAAATATGAAAGAAAAAATTTATTATAAGAAAACAAGGCATCTTCATCAGAGATATCGAATGAATAAGCATCTTTCATGTAAAATTCTCGACATCTCATAATCCCAAATCTTGGTCTAACTTCATCTCTAAATTTCCATTGAATATGATAAAGTAATTGGGGTAAAGACTTATAAGATTTAACCGAAGCTCTAAAAATATCCGTTATTAACTCTTCATTTGTAGGCCCATAAAGCATCTCTCTATTTTGACGATCTTTAATACGAAGCATTTCTTCTCCGTAATCTTCATAACGGCCACTCTCTTTCCAAATTTCACTAGATTGAATAGTTGGCATTAACATTTCTTGAACTCCAATACGATTCTGCTCTTCCCTCACAATCTGTTCAATTTTTTTCATAACTTTAAATCCAAGTGGTAGCCATGAATAGATACCTGCAGAAGATTGTTTAATCATTCCAACTCTGAGCATAAGTTGGTGCGATTTTATTTTTGCCTCTGAAGGATTATTTTTTAATATTGGAATGAATGATTTTGATAAAAACATTTAGATAATTATATTTCTTAAATTTAAGTATTCAAATTTCATTAATAAATAAATAATAATAAAAATAATAGTAGTTATTCCTGTGCAATAAATAAATTTTTTCAACATTTTGGGATTTTCTGGAGAGCCTGGGTCCTCGCCTTCAATTTTAACAGGTTTTTGTCGATTTACATCAATTGGAAGGATAGCAAAAAAAACAACCCACCAAATAATTATATAGATTATTGCTAATCCAGTATAACTCATTTTAAATTCTAATTAAATTAATGTTAGTAAAAGGTTTTTTTCCAGTTTTATCTTTAGAAAACTTACGACAGCAAACCTTTAAGGCATCTATTAAATTATATTCTTGTTGTTTGCTTCCTATTTTAAATGTTCTAACAGTTTTTTCGATTTCATCTTCGATACCATAAATAAATTCATCTTTATCATCAACTGGTAGGCCCCTAAAACTTAAAATAGGATTATTGTGAATGTTTCCTTTTGGAGTTACAAGAATTGTAACTTCCAAATAACCGTTTGCACTTAAATTTTTTCTATCCTTGATTGATTGAGCATCTTCATCAACACTTACATTGCCATCTAAATATAATCTGCCACTTGGTGCTTTATCGTAAACTTCTGGTTTTTCACCTGGATACAATCTAACAATATCACCATTTTCTACTTGTACTGGATTAGGAACTTGCATCTCTTTTGCAAAATTGATGTGTTCGATCATGTGTCTATGTTCACCATGTACAGGTATTACACATTTAGGTCTTACCCATTGATACATATCTTTTAAATCTTCTCTATTTGGGTGGCCTGATACATGGATAAATTCAGTTTCCTCTGAAATCACTTCTATGCCATCTCTTACTAATTGATTATGTAATTTGTATAATTTTTTTTCATTTCCTGGAATAATTTTTGAGGAAAAAATTACAGCATCACCTTTTTCTATGAAAACATCTGGATGTGTATAACTAGATATTCTCATCATTGCTCCCATAGGTTCGCCTTGACTTCCAGTACATAGGTATACAATTTTTTCTCTTGAAAATTTCTTGGCTTCTCTTGGGTCAACTGGCTCGATAGTATCTTTTAAATAACCACACTGTCTAGCAGCTTTATAAATTCTATGCATTGATCTTCCAACAAGTGAAATTTGTCTTCCAGTTTTTTCTGCACAATAAAAAACTGTCGCCATTCTAGCTACATTTGATGCAAAAGATGTTACAATTATTCTTTTGTTAAGTCTGCTCATTACATTTAAAAGATTTTTTCTTACATCAGACTCTGAGCCAGATCTTCCTGCACTAAAAACATTAGTTGAATCACAAATCATAGCGAGAACACCTTCGTCGCCTATTTCTTTGAGTCTTTTAGAGTTAATGTCTTCACCAATTAATGGATTAGCGTCAACCTTCCAATCGCCTGTATGCAAAATAACTCCTGCAGGGGTTTGAATTCTAAGGCCGTTGGGCTCCAAGATAGAATGAGTTAAAGTAATATATTCAACATCAAAAGGATCAAGTTTCACTTTTCCATTCAATTGAACAATTTTAAGATCATTTGTAATATCTATATGTTTTTCCTTAAATTTTTCTCTAATTAAAACTGCTGTGAAAGGAGTAGCAAAAATTTTACATTTTAGTTTTGGCCATAAATGAGCAATGGCTCCTATATGATCTTCATGAGCATGTGTTAAAATTATACCTAGTAGGTTATCTTTTCTCTCAACTATAAAACCAGGGTCAGGATATATTAAATCTACACCAGGTATACTATCATCAGCAAAAGTTACGCCAATATCAACCATAATCCATTTATGATCTCCTGGTTGACCATAACCAAATAAATTCATATTCATCCCAATTTCACCAGACCCACCTAATGGGCAAAAAAGTAATTCGTCTTTCATTATGTCAAAATTTCCAATGTTTTAATTAAACCTTTGATGGTTATATTTTTGTCTATTTTTACTTTTGTCTTAATAGGACTTTTAATTAATTCAGCAAAACCTCCTGTAATTATTACATCAAAAGGTTTTCCAACTTCCTTCTTAATTAAATTAACAATATTGTCAATTAAACCTGCATATCCCCAAAAAAAACCTGATCTGACAGCTGAGACTGTATCAACGCCAATAACTTTTTTAATATTCTTTAAGTTAATTTTTGGAATTAGACTGGCTCTATCTGATAAAGTGTTTAACGAAAGCTTAATACCAGGTGCAATTATACCACCTTTGTATGATTTATTAATTAAAACATCAAATGTAGTAGCTGTTCCCAAATCTATAATAATAAAGTTTTTCTTTTTATTAATTAAACTAATTGCATTAGTTAACCTATCAGAACCGACTTGCTTATAATTGACTTTAATATCAATTAAAGATGATAATTTTAACTCTTTAATTTCATTACATTTAATTTTGGTTTTGTTATTTAAATATCTTTTAATTAATTTGAAAGTGGTTGGAACAACACTGCAAAATAATATTTTTTCTATTTTTGGTAAATATCTATTAAATATTTTTAAACTTTTAGAAATTTTTGAAGATGAGATTTTGTTATTTGAAAAATTTATTTTTTTTATAATTTTTTTTTGGTTATTAATTAAACAAACTTTAATTTCCGAATTTCCTATATCGCCAATTAAATACATAAATTATCTATTTCTTAAAAAACTTTCTAAACTTATTTTCAAAATTAAATCTTAATAACTTTTCTACATTATTTTTATTATAATTCTTACCAGTAATCTCACAAAGATTTGTTGTAGGATAATCAAAAATTAAAGGATTTTTAACAACATTAATACCTATTCCAATAACTAAGAATTTTTTATCTTTTCTATAAACAACCTCTTGTAATATGCCGCAAATTTTTTTGCCATCTATCATTAAATCATTAGGTTCTTTAAAAAAAATTTTTTTTTTATAAAAATTTGAAATAGTTTTTTTAACTAGATTACAATTTAATTTTGTTATCTTTTTTAATGATAATTTTATTTCATCAAGATTGTAAAAAAAACTAACAAATAAATTTCCCTTAATAGATATCCATTTACGTCCATATTGTCCTTTACCTTTTGTTTGTAAATCTGCTGTTATCATTCCATAATTTAATTGAGATTTTTTCAATAAATTGATTGCGGTAAGATTGGTGCTAATGACCTTTTTAAAAATAAATTTTTTGAATTTCATCAAATAAAATTAATTCTTGATACTACTTCAACAAGTTGACTTGGAGAAATAAAGTAAAAAAGAATTAATAAAGTTGACAAAATAAGAGAAAATTTTAACCAAGGACTGTGGTCCTGATCATATTTTTCTTTTTCAGGATCAAAATAAATAATCTTAATTATTCTTAAATAATAAAAAGCAGCTATGACTGTAGATAATAATCCAACAATAGCTAAAAAATACATTGATTGCTCTATTACAGCTTTAAAAATATAAAACTTAGCAAAAAAACCTGCAAGAGGTGGTATTCCAGCTAATGAAAAAAGAATAACTAGAAGAGAAAAAGATAATATTGGATGGTTTTTTGATAAACCTGAAAGATCATCTATGCTTTCATAATAATTATCATTTCTTCTTAGCATTAATAAACAGGAAAAAAGACCTAAATTCATCACTATATAAATTGTCAAGTATATTACTGAACTTTGAATACCATCATTAGAAGCTGAGGCTACACCTGCTAGTGCATATCCAATGTGTCCAATAGAACTATATGCAATAAGCCTTTTTATATTTTTCTGTCCAATAGCTGCGATTGCACCAAATAGCATTGAGGCAATAGATAAAAATACCAAAATCATCTGCCATTGATCTATTAACTCTAAAAAAGGAACATATAAAAATCTTATAAACACAGTTAAAGCTGCTATTTTTGGAACCATAGTAAAGAATAGTGTGACAGTAGTCGGTGAACCTTCGTATACATCAGGCGCCCACATATGGAATGGTACTGCTGAAATTTTAAAAGCCAAACCAACTAAAATAAATACTATTCCAAAAGTTAATGCATATTCATTTGAGTCAAGTTGTGAAGCAATAATTTCAAAATTTGTTGATCCAGAAAAACCATAAATTAAAGAACATCCATACAATAATAGTCCCGAAGAAAGCGCACTTAAAACAAAATATTTTAATCCAGCCTCAGATGATTTTAAATTGTTTCTATTAAATGTAGCTAACACATATAAAGCTAAAGATTGTAATTCTAGTCCCATATAAAAAACGATTAAATCATTTGAACTGATCATAACCATCATTCCTAAAACAGAACTTAGTATCAATATTGGATATTCAATTTTTGAAATTTTAAAATTATCTAAATAATTTTTGGATATCGCTAAAACAATAAATGCTGCTAACAATGTAATTATTTTCATAAATGATGAAAGATAATCAATTACAACACTACCATTAAATAATAATATTTTTTCAATATCTAATGTTTCATTAAAAACAATTACACCAGTAATAAGCAAAACTATTATTGATAAATTGTGAATTAACTCAAAACTATTTTTTTTAAATACACCAAGTATTAGTAAAAACATTACCGATAATGAGATAAATATTTCTGGAATTATAAAACTTAAATTTATCATTTTATTTATTGATTAAATTTGAATTATACATTTCTATTAGATCATTAACCGATACTTCAATAGTATTAAATAAAGGCTCGGGATAAAAACCAAAAAATAATGTCGGTAATGCTAAGCTAATTAAAATAAAATATTCAGATTTATCAAGATCTGTTAATTTATTAAGATCATTATTAACTAGTTTGCCAAAAACAACTCTTTTATATAACCAAAGCATATAAGCAGCACCCAATATCACTCCTAAACTTGCAATAACAGCGACCAAAAAGTTATCTTTAAACGCACCCATTAAAATTAAAAATTCTCCAATAAAACCACTTGTTCCTGGTAGTCCAAGAGCTGCCAATGTGAACAACATGAATAGCACTGAATATTTTGGAATAATTGAAACAATTCCACCATAAGTGTTAATTAATCTTGAATGCATTCGGTCATATACAACACCAACACACAAAAATAATGCAGCAGATACAAGACCGTGACTAATCATTTGAATGATACTACCTTCAATTCCCTGTTGTTGAATTGTAAAAATTCCGAGTGTAACAAAACCCATATGTGCAACAGAGGAGTAAGCAATCAATTTTTTCATGTCTTCTTGCATTAATGCAATAAGTGATGTGAAAATTATTGCTATAAGACTTAAAGCATAAATTAATGGCGTGAATAAATCTGAAGCAATTGGAAATAGTCCAAGTGAAAATCTAATAAATCCATAGCCTGCCATCTTCAGTAAAATTGCAGCAAGTAAAACAGATCCAGCTGTTGGTGCTTCAACATGTGCATCTGGTAGCCAAGTATGAACTGGCCACATTGGAGTTTTTACCGCGAAAGAACTAAAAAAAGCTAACCATAGGAGATTTTGGTATTTAGAGTCTATTCCAAGCTCATACAGTTTTACAACATCTGTTGTGCCAGTAATCCAATAAATCGAAATTATCGCAACTAGCATTAATACTGACCCAAGCAAAGTATATAAGAAAAACTTAAACGCAGAATAAACTCTTTTCGGTCCACCCCAAATTCCAATTATTAAAAACATTGGGATCAAACCAGCTTCAAAAAATAAATAAAAAATTACAAGATCTAATGAACAAAAAACTCCAATCATAAAAGACTCCATAATTAAAATGGCAATTAGAAAATCTCTTAATCTTTTTTTAACACTATTATTGACTGAAATTATACATAGTGGGGTTATAAAAGTAGTTAGTATAACAAATAGTATTGATATTCCATCTACACCAACCTTGTAATTTACAATACCAATCAACCACTCTCTATCCTCAACAAATTGAAATGCTGAGGTAGTTTCATCAAACAAAAACCATAGATAAATTGATAACAAAAAATTAACTACAGAAGTAAATAAAGCTACATATTTAATCGTAGAATTACTTTGATCATTAGATTTTGAAAAAATTAAGAATAAAGATCCTATAGTTGGTAAAAGAATTAAAGCTGAAATTATTGGAAAATTCATTATTTAATAATTAAAAAAGTTAATAATGCAGAAAAGCCAAGTAACATTATAAAAGCATATTGATAAATGTATCCACTTTGAAATTTATTAGCTTTTATTGAAAATTTCTTTATTAGTGACGAAACTCCATCTGGTCCAAATCCATCAATAATTTTTACATCAAAAAACTTCCATAGAAATAATCCAATTTTTTTGGAGGGTTTGATAAATAAAATTTCATACAATTCGTCAAAGTACCATTTGTTAACTAAAAAATTATAAAGTGGTTTATTAATTTCAACAATTGAATTAGGTAAATCTTTATTTTTGACAAAAAGATAATAAGAAATTGGTATTGACGAACATACTAAAATTGGTGTTAACAATAAAAACCACATTGGCGGATGTTCTTCACTTAAAGGTTCTAAGAAAAAAATAGAGTTTCCCCAAAAACTAGTATCAAAAAATAATTCCTTAAAAATAAATCCTGCAAAAATAGCACCAATTGAAAGAATAATAAGAGGCAATAACATTACCAAAGGAGACTCGTGCGTTTCTTCAATCTTAATTGATTTATTATTGTAACTACCATGGAAAGTTTTAAAGATTAATCTCCATGAGTATATTGAAGTTAGAAATGCTGTAAATATTCCTATTCCTGCTGCATAGTAACCAGTTGTATTGTCTCTTAAATAAGCAAATTCTATAATTGCATCTTTTGAGTAAAATCCTGACAATAATGGAAAGCCTGTGAGAGCTAATGTTCCTATAATCATTAAAACATAAGTGTAAGGTAATTTTTTCCAAACACCTCCCATTGAGTTTATGTTTTGCTCATCTTTAAAAGCATGAATTACTGATCCAGATCCTAAAAAAAGTAATGCTTTAAAAAAAGCATGAGTAAATAAATGAAACATTGCAATATTATATGCCCCTACCCCAGCTGCAAAAAACATATAACCAAGCTGACTACATGTTGAATAAGCAATGATTTTTTTTATATCTGTCTGAACTAGAGCAACTGAAGCGGCAAATATTGCTGTTGTCATACCAACAACAGTAATAAGATTTAATGCAAGTTCAGAGTATTCATAAATTGGTGAACATCTTACTACTAAGAAAACACCAGCAGTTACCATTGTTGCAGCATGAATTAATGCTGAGACTGGTGTTGGACCTTCCATAGCATCTGGTAACCAGGTATGAAGTAATATCTGAGCTGATTTACCCATCGCCCCAATAAATAACAATAAACAAATTAAATCGATTGAGTTAACTTCAAAACCTAAAAAATTTAATCTTTTGTCTACAACAGAAGGTATTTGTTGAAAAACTTCATTATAATTTACAGTTCCAAATAAGTAAAAAATTAAAAATATTCCTAAAGCAAAACCAAAATCACCCACTCTATTTACAACAAATGCCTTTATAGCAGCAGAGTTTGCAGTTTCTTTTTTAAACCAAAAACCAATTAAAAAATAAGAACACAATCCTACACCTTCCCATCCAAAAAATAATTGTATGAAATTATCTGACGTTACAAGCATTAACATTGCAAATGTAAATAAAGATAAATAAGCCATAAATCTTGGCTTATGAGGATCGTGAGACATATATCCAATAGAATAAATATGCACTAACGCAGAGACAGAAGTCACAACAACTAACATTACAGATGATAATGAGTCAATTTTCATTGACCAATTCACATCAAGTGTCCCTGAATTGATCCAAGTTGCTATTATTATGTTGTCTTCATATTGATTAAAAACAACATTATAAAATACTATAATTGATAAAATAGCTGATATAGAAACTAGTAAACTCGTAACAATTTCAGAATTTCTATCACCAATATACTTGCCAAAAAAACCTGAAATAATTGCAGCAATTAAAGGTAAAGTTATAATTGATAATTCCATTTTAACCTTTTAACTTGTCTATTTCTTCAACACGAATAGTTCCGGCATTTCTAAAGTAAACAACAATAATTGCCAAACCAATCGCCGCTTCAGCTGCAGCTACGGTTAAGATAAATAATGTAAAAACTTGTCCAGCAAGATCATCTAAATAGATAGAAAATGACACAAGATTAATATTTACAGCCAATAAAATTAATTCAATACTCATTAAGACTACTATTATATTTTTTCTATTTAAAAATATTCCAACCACACCAATGGTAAAAATTATAGCACCTAGAGTTAAATAATGACCAAGACCAATATCAATCATCTACATTCACTCCTTTATTAGACTGAACATCTAAAACTTGTACCCCTTCAGATCTTTCTCTAGAAATTTGCTTTATATAATCCTGTCTTTTAACACCTTCTCTTTGGCGAAATGTAAGAACTATAGCACCAATCATTGCAACCAATAAAATCATTCCACTTATTTGAAACACATGTATGTAATCAGTGTATAAAATTTGGCCTAAAGAATGCGTATTGCTTACTGTTTCTGCTGAGGAAGTTTTTATCTTATCAAACAATTCAGGTTTATATTTCCAACCACCAATAACGATTATTAATTCAAAAAATATAATAGTACTTATAATTAGTCCAACTGGTATATGACCAGAACTTTCTTCTGATAAAAACCATTGATTTTTTTGTTGTGCAACATTTAGCATCATGACTACAAACAAAAATAAAACTGCAACTGCTCCCACATAAACTATTAACATAATCATTCCCAAAAATTCTGCTCCGATCATAATAAATAGACAGGAAATGCTGATAAAATCTAATATTAAAAAAAAAACTGAGTGAACAGTGTTTTTTGAAACTGTAACCATTATAGCTGAAATAATTGCAATCGAAGAAAAAATATAAAAGAAAATTGCGTGTGCCATAATTTATCTATGTGGGTTATCAGCCTTTATATTTGCAGCTAGAACGTTTTCCCATCTATCTCCATTGTCTAACAATTTTTCTTTTGTGTAATACAGTTCTTCTCTGGTTTCGGTTGAAAATTCAAAATTTGGTCCTTGAACAATAGCATCTACAGGACAAGCCTCTTCACATAGGCCACAATAAATACATTTCATCATATCAATATCGTAACGAGTAGTTTTTCTACTACCATCATCACGCTCTGAAGACTCTATAGTAATTGCTTGGGCTGGACAGACAGCCTCACATAACTTGCAGGCAATACATCTCTCCTCTCCATTTGGATATCTTCTTAAAGCATGTTCACCTCTAAACCTTGGGCTAATTTTTCCTTTTTCAAATGGATAATTAATTGTTTTCTTAGCTTTAAAAATCTCTTTAATAGCAATCATTAGACCACTTAAAAAGTCTGTCATGAATATAGTTTTGAAAAATCTTGATAATTTCATTTAGTTCACTGGTAGTAAGTTAAAATAAAATAAAAAACTTGCTGTTAAAACAACCCAAGTTAATGACAAAGGTAAGAAGATTTTCCATCCAAGTCTCATCAATTGATCGTATCTATACCGTGGAACAATTGCCTTAACTAATGCGAATAAAATGAATAAAAATATTATTTTAAAAATTAACCAAAAAGCACCTGGTATTAGATTAAAAGGATATAAATCTATTGGTGATAACCATCCGCCTAAAAATAAAATTGAACCCATTGCACACATCAACAGAATATTTGCGTACTCACCCAACCAAAACATTGCATACATCATGCCTGAATATTCAGTTTGATAACCAGCAACTAATTCAGCTTCAGCTTCAGGTAAATCAAAAGGAGGTCTATTAGTCTCAGCTAATGCTGATATAAAAAATATTACAAACATTGGAAAAAGAGGAATAACAAACCAAATATTTTGTTGTGCTAAAACTATATCGTTAAGATTTAAAGACCCAACACACAAAAGAACGTTTATTATAATTATTCCGATAGAAACCTCATAAGAAACCATTTGTGCTGCAGACCTTATTGCGCCTAAAAATGGATATTTAGAATTTGATGCCCAGCCTCCCATTATTATTCCGTAAACACCTAATGAGGAAACTGCAAATAGATACAAAATACCAACATTTATATTTGCAAGAACTTGAGTTTCACTGAAAGGGATAACAGCCCATGAAATTAATGCCAAAGTCATTGTAACAATTGGAGCTAAAATAAAAATGACTTTATTTGAACTTGCCGGAATAATGATCTCTTTAAATATGTATTTTAATGCATCCGCTAATGATTGTAACAAACCAAAGGGACCAACAACATTAGGTCCTTGACGTTTTTGAACAAATGCCCAAACTCGTCTGTCCAACCATACAATCATTGCAACAGAAACGAGAACAGGCACGAGTAAAAATAAAATCTTATAAATTTCTTGAAAAATTATACTTAAATATTCCATCGTTATCCGTCGGTTCCAGTTTTTTTAGTTTCTAATTTTGAATTATAACAATCGAGCATCGTTTTTGATGACCTTGCTATAACATTTGAAAAATAATACTCTTTATAAGCAACAGTTAGATTTTCACTTTCAGCAAAATTTTTAGAAGCTGTTCCTTGATCAGATAAAACTCTATTCTCTTGTTGTAAGTTTATATAATTGAACATGCTGCTTTCTAATTCATCTTTGTCATTAAATAGTTTTCTATTATTCATAAATTCAGCTAATTCATTAATGATTTGCCAATCTTCTTTTGCTTCACCTGGGGGATAAGAAGCTTTAAAGGCTTTTTGGATCTTACCTTCTAAATTTGTAAAATGCCCATTTTGTTCTGTGTAAGCAGCACCAGGTAAAATAATATCTGCTATTTCCGCACCCTTATCGCCGTGGCTACCTTGATAAATAATAAATTCATTTTTTTTATCAAAATTTAAATTATCCTGTCCTAATAAGTATATAATTTCAAAGTTATTAGCTTTTAAATTTTCAAAAATATTTCCCTTTTCATTAATAATTTTTAAATCTAAACTTCCAACTGTTGATGCATCAGTGCTAATTTTATTTAGAGAGTTCCATGACTCATCAATTTTTTTATTATTTGTTAAAAAGTTTTTAATTAAATTAAATAAGAAATCTGCAGATTGTAATTTAAAAAAAGATTCTCCTAATATAATAAGAGGTTTTTTTGCATTTAAAATATCTTTTGTAATTTCACTCTTGCCTTCAAAAATATCAACTAGAGTTTTTGTTTTTCCATCTAAGGTTTTGTAAGGGTATGTTAGATCACCCACATCAGAAAGAGATAAAATTTTTGTCAAATTATTCACATATGATTTTCTAATTCTTGCATTTAAAATAGTTGCTTCAAATCTTGGATTTGTTCCAATTAAGAAAATTAAATCAGAATCCTCTATTCCATTAATTTTTGAATTAAATAAATAATTTTCTCTTTCATTTATATTGGTGTAATAATTTGATGTTCTACAGTCATAATTGTTCGTGTCTAAAGTCCTGTCGAAAAATTCTTTGAAGATATAGCTAGACTCCATATTTGCTAAATCACCAACAAACCCTGCAATTTTATCTTTTGAAGTATTTTTTATTTTTGATTTTATTATCTTGAAAACCTCATCCCAAGTAGCTTTTTCAAATTTCCCATTATATTTAATATACGGTGTATCCAATCTTTGATTTGAAAGACCATCACATGCATACCTTGTTTTATCTGAAATCCATTCTTCATTGATATCTTCATTTATTAAAGGTAAAATTCTTTTTACTTCCCAGCCATAAGTATCAACTCTAATATTTGATCCCACAGCATCCATCACATCTATTGACTCTGTTTTTTTAAGTTCCCACGGTCTAGCTTCAAAAACATAAGGTTTAGAAGTTAAAGCGCCAACTGGGCAAAGATCAATAACATTGCCTGATAATTCTGATTGAATAGATTGTTCCAGATAGGTGGTTATCTGCATATCTTCTCCTCTACCAATAGCGCCGAGCTCTGGTACACCCGCTATTTCTGTTGCAAATCGAATGCATCTTGTGCAATGAATACATCTTGTCATTTGAGTTTTAATTAATGGCCCCATGTTTTTATCTGGCACAGATCTTTTATTTTCTTTAAATCTAGATTTATCAATTCCATAAAACATAGATTGATCTTGAAGGTCACATTCCCCTCCTTGATCACAAACAGGACAATCTAAAGGATGATTGGCTAATAAAAATTCCATTACCCCTTTACGAGACTTTTCAATTTTGGGAGTATTTGTTTTTATGACCATCCCATCAGCAGCTGGCATTGCACATGATGCAATAGGCTTAGGAGATTTTTCCATCTCCACTAAACACATTCTACAATTTCCGGCTATTGACAACTTTTCATGATAACAAAATCTTGGGATTTCAACTCCAGCTTTTTCACAAGCTTGTAAAACCGTAAGACCCTCTTCGACTTCTACTTCAATTTCATTTACTTTTAATTTAAGCATTTTTATCCAATAAGTGTTGGTCAACTAAGTAAGGAATATCTTTCTGTTTTTTTACAATGGGATCAAATTTGTTTCTTTTTTTGATCTCATCTGAAAAATGTCTTAGTAAACCTTGTACAGGCCATGAGGAACCCTCTCCAAAAGCACAAATTGTATGGCCTTCAATTTGTTTTGTTACGTCCATTAACATATCAACTTCATCTTGAGATGCTTCACCTTTGGCCATTCGTTCTAACATTCTCCACATCCACCCCGAACCTTCTCTGCATGGAGTACACTGACCACAACTCTCGTGTTTATAAAATCTAGCAATTCTTGCCATACATTTTATAATGTCTTGATCTTTGTTAATAACAACAATACCCGCTGTTCCTAATCCACTTTTCTCAGCTACTAATGAGTCAAAATCCATATTAATCGTATCACAAGTTTTTTTTGGTAACAAAGGCATTGAAGATCCACCCGGAATTACTGCTTGCAAATTATCCCATCCACCAATCACACCCCCAGCATGATTTTCTATTAAATCTTTTAACGGTATACCCATCTCTTCTTCTACATTGCATGGATTATTTACATTTCCTGAGATACAAAAAATTTTTGTACCAGTATTTTTTGGTTTACCTAATTTAGAGAACCATTCTCCACCTCTTCTTAAAATAGTTGGAACAACGGCAATCGTCTCAACATTATTTATTATTGTAGGACAACCATACAATCCTATCAAAGCAGGAAATGGTGGTTTTAATCTTGGTTGACCTTTTTTACCTTCTAAACTTTCAAGTAAAGCTGTTTCTTCACCACAAATATATGCTCCTGCTCCATAATGAATAAAAATATCAAAATCCCAACCAGTGCCAGAAGCATTTTTACCAATTACATTATTTTTATAAGCCTCATCTATAGCCTTTTGAAGTTTTTGACCGTCATTATAATATTCACCACGAATATAAACATAGCAGACATGAGCGTTAACTGCGTATGAAGCTATTAAACAGCCTTCTATTAATTTATGAGGTTCAAATCTTAAAATATCTCTATCTTTACAAGTACCTGGTTCAGACTCATCGGCATTAATTACAAGATAATGAGGTCTTGAACCAACTTCTTTAGGCGCAAAAGACCATTTAAGGCCAGTTGGAAAACCAGCGCCTCCTCTACCTCTAAGTTCTGAGAGTTTGATTTCATTAATTATCCACTCTTTTCCTTTAGCACAAAGCTCTTTAGTGTTAGACCAGTCTCCCCTTTTTTTTGCTGACACAAAGTCTGCTCCTAAATCGTTATATAAATTTTTAAATATTCTATCTTTATCGTTAAGCATTTTTTACATCCAAAAGAGTTTTTCTATTGTTTTCAGGCTCTGAATTTAATCTACCTCTATAAGATCCAGGTTCAGGTTTTTTTCCTGAAATTATTTGATCTAATATTTTTAAGGCTTTTTCTTTATCAAGATCTTCATAGTAGTCATCATTAATTTGCATCATAGGCGCATTAATGCATGCACCTAAACACTCAACTTCCATCCATGAGCAATTTTTTTCTTTAACAAATTCATTTTCATTTTCAGAAATTTTTTCCTTACACGCTTCAACTAATTTATAAGCTCCTCTAATCATGCAAGGAGTAGTAGTGCAAACTTGAACAAAATTTTTACCAACAGGCGTTAAATTATACATTGTGTAGAAGGTAGCAACTTCATAAACTTTAACATAAGGCATATCTAAAATCTTACCTATATGTTTCATTGCTGATAACGGTATCCAGTTATCATTTTGTTTTTGTGCTAAATATAGTAAAGACATCACAGCACTTTGTTGTCTGCCTTTTGGATATTTTTTTATAATTCTATTGGCTTCATCTAAATTTTCTTGAGTGAATTCAAATTTTTCAGGCTGCTCTTTTGATATTTTTCTAAGTGTCATCTATCAACCTCACCAAAAACTATATCTAAAGAACCCAAGACAGCTGGTACATCAGCTAACATATGTCCTTTAATCAAATGATCCATTGATTGAAGATGTGAAAATCCAGGTGCTCTAATTTTACATTTGTAAGGTTTACTTGTCCCATCTGAAATTAAATAAACTCCAAATTCACCTTTTGGAGCTTCTACAGCAGTATAAATTTCATCTTTAGGAACCCTGTATCCTTCAGTAAATAATTTAAAATGATGGATCAGTGCTTCCATTGATTGTTTTAATTCCTTTTTGGGAGGAGGACTAATCTTTCCGTCTAAAGATTTGATTGGACCTTTCTCCATTTTTGAAAGACATTGCTTAATAATAGAGACGCTTTCTTTCATTTCTTCAATTCTACATAAATATCGATCATAACAATCACCATTTTTTCCAACAGGAATTTTAAATTCTAATTGCTCATAACAATCGTAAGGTTGTGATTTTCTCAAATCCCATGGGATACCTGACCCTCTAATCATTACTCCTGTAAATGAATAATCTAGCGCATCTTCTTTCGTAACTATTCCAATATCCACATTTCTTTGTTTAAAAATCCTATTATCTGTAAGCAGACTTTCTAAATCATTAATTATTTTTGGAAATGTTTCGCAAAACTTTAAAATATCATCTTCTAAACCAGATGGAAGATCTTGATGAACTCCACCAGCTCTAAAATAATTTGCATGCAATCTTGAACCAGAAGCTCTCTCATAAAATGTCATTAATGTTTCACGTTCTTCAAAACCCCATAAAGAAGGTGTAAGTGCACCAACATCAAGAGCTTGTGTAGTAACATTTAATATATGACTTAATATTCTTCCAATTTCACAAAATATAACTCTTATATATTGAGCTCTAATAGGCACTTTAATATCTAAAATTTTTTCAATAGCTAATGCAAATGCATGTTCTTGGTTCATTGGAGCCACATAATCCAATCTATCAAAATAAGGTACAGCCTGCATATAGGTTTTATTTTCTATGAGTTTTTCTGTTCCTCTGTGAAGTAAGCCAATATGTGGATCTGCTTTTTCGACTACTTCACCATCTAATTCTAATATCAACCTTAGAACACCATGTGCTGCTGGATGTTGTGGACCAAAGTTTAGATTAAGATTTTTAATTTTTTTTGTCATTATTGTCAGTTTGTTCTTTAATGTATTTTGTTCCTTCCCAAGGACTCTCGTAATCAAAATTTCTGTAATTTTGCTCTAATTTTACAGGTTCATTAATAACTTTTTTTTGTTCTTCGCTGTATCTAACTTCGGTATGACCTGTTAAAGGGAAATCTTTTCTCAAAGGATGACCTTCAAAACCATAATCAGTTAGAATTCTTCTTAAGTCTGGGTGATCTTTAAAATTAATTCCATACATATCAAAGACTTCTCTTTCCATCCAATTTGCAGCAGGAAAAATGCTTGTTAATGAGCTTATCATTTCATTTTCACTTATGTGGTAACTTAAAATTATTCTTTGATTAAACTCATGACTTAATAATAAATATACAATTTTAAATCTCTGTGTTTCTTCTGGATAATCAACGGCAGTTATATCTATAAGTTGTCTAAATTTGGTATCTTTATTAGTCTTTAAAAAAAGAGTTACATCTATTAAGTCCTCTTTGTTTATCTCAAGATAAAGTTGGTCATGCAAAATTTTAGAATTATTTATTTTTGTAGTTAATTCAGAGTTAATTTTTTTTTCCAATTCTATTAGAGTATTCATGATAATTATCTATTGAATGAACCTTTGTTTCTAATCTTTTTTTGTAATTGTAAAATTCCATAAAGCAAAGCTTCAGCAGATGGAGGACAACCTGGAACATAAATATCTACAGGAACAATTCGATCACATCCCCTAACAACAGAATAAGAATAGTGATAGTAACCACCACCATTAGCACAACTTCCCATAGATATGACATATCTTGGTTCAGGCATTTGATCGTAAACTTTTCTTAATGCAGGAGCCATTTTGTTTGTAAGAGTGCCAGCAACTATCATAACATCTGATTGTCTAGGTGAACCACGAGGAGCAGCGCCAAATCTTTCTAAATCATATCGCGGCATTGCTGTTTGCATCATCTCAACTGCACAACAAGCTAAGCCAAATGTCATCCAATGAAGTGAGCCCGATCTTGACCAATTGATCAGATTATCTAGTGAGGTTGTGATAAAACCATTTTTGCTAAAATCCTCAGCTAATTGTTTGAATTCCTCAGGTACTTGATCTAACTTATTATTCATAAAATTATTTTATTCCCAGTCTAGAGCACCCTTTTTCCACTCATATATAAAACCAATTGTAAGTATAAATAAAAAAATCATCATAGATGAAAAACCAAGGAGTCCAATATTCCCAAGTGAGATAGCCCATGGAAAAAGAAATGCGATTTCTAAATCAAAAATTATAAAAAGAATTGCTACTAAATAAAACCTTACATCAAATTCCATTCTAGAGTCTTCAAATGGTTCAAAACCACACTCATATGCTGAAAGTTTTTCAGGATCAGGATTTTTTGGTGAAAGAATAAAATTTACAGCTACAAATGCACAACTTAGACCTAATGCGATAATTAAAAAAAGTATAATCGGTAGATATTCTTGTAAAAATTCTGGAAACATTAACAGTTATATATCAGTTTTTGATATACGGTGAAGTGTAGTTAAGTCACATAATAACAAATATACACATCTCAAAATCTTAACTTTTGAAGGCTTAATGTTAGAAAGTGGCGGGAGTGAAGGGACTCGAACCCTCGACCTATCGCGTGACAGGCGAT